>Ga0310691_10005667_pt1 | contig 13567 bp, 18 predicted proteins | sample 176DNAGHGlowgp2_FD_203887 | JGI IMG/M metagenome (GOLD analysis project Ga0310691, IMG submission 203887) | Sheep rumen microbial communities from Palmerston North, Manawatu-Wanganui, New Zealand - 1766 DNA GHGlow gp2 (v2) (version 2) | ecosystem: Host-associated > Mammals > Digestive system >... | reverse complement strand
CCGCAAACGCAGGCCCCGCGCCGACATGTCCACCCCTGCTAAGGGAGTAGTCGGTGAATAACCGAGCCCGGGTTCAAATCCCGGCTTCTCCGCCAAAACCCGCGTAGATACTGAATCTGCGCGGGTTCTTCTTTTGCCCTGGCGCAGGGCGATTTTCCCGAACTATTGCCCAGAATTGTGCGCTACTGCCCGGAACGATGTACAAAACGATGCACAAGGACCGGGCGAAAACGATGTACAGCGCGATGTACAGGCACGAAAAAACGGGGGCTCTCGCCCCCGCGTCGGTCGCTATCACTCTACCGTCTCATCCGGCACTTCCGGCAGCCCGGCCACGCTCGTCAGCAGGCTCAGGATGCCCGCCACCACGGCCGCGGAGCCCACCAAGGCCCAGTCGATCTCGCTCAGGACAGCGCTGGTGCCAATGGTAGCGATGGCCGTCTGGGCGATGGTCTTCACGGCGCGGATGCCGGCAGCGGCGAACCACTTGCCCCAGTCTCTCTTTTTCATGCGCTCACCTTCTTCTTCAAGTCAGAAATCTGTTCTCCCATGTCCTTGATCTTGACCTCCACGGCGGTCATGCGCTCCACCAGGCCGTTGTGCTTGTCCACCTTGTGCTCCAGCTGCTCGAGGCGGTAGATCACCAGGTGGGCGTTCTTCCGGTTGGCCAGGTACACGCCGAACAGCGACAGCAGCCCGGTGCCCAGGGCGGAGATGGCCGGGATCCACGGCTCAATCATGGTCCGTCACCTCCTTTGTGGCCTCTGCCAGGGGGCAGATGTCCAGAATGCGCCGGTACTGCTGATAGGTGGCGCCCTCAATGCGGATGGTGTAGGTCTCCACGGGCTGGGCGAGGGCGGTCCAGGTGGCGGGGCCGCAGACCCCGTCCACGGTGAGGCCCTGGGCGCGCTGGAAGGCGCGGAGGGCGGCGTCGGTCTGTTTGCCGAAGATGCCGTCGGGGGTGCCGGGCTCACAGCCCCAGGCGATGAGGAAGGTCTGCAGGGTTTTCACGTCCGCGCCCTGGGCGCCCTTGCGGAGGGTGCGCCGGACAGGGCTGACGGGGATGTCGCGCTCGTCGTACAGGCCCCGGGGGATGGCGTAGTGGGTCCAGTTGCCGCCCTTGAGGGCGCCCTCCTCCACGTTGCGGGAGCAGTGGATCACCCGCCCGCTGCCCAGGTGCATGCCGGTGTGCTCCATGCGGCCGGCCTTGCGGCGGAAGAGCACGCAGACCACGTCGGGCATCTGGGCAATCTCCCCGCGCTGGGTCCAGTTGGCCGCGGTGTCCCATTGGGAGGTGGCGCCGCTGCCGGCGATGTCCAGCCCGGCCTGCTGCAGGAGCCACCGGGTAAAGCCCCGGCAGTCGAACATTCGGGCGCCCTGGGCCCATTGGCACGTGCCGCAATATTTTCGGCTGTGGATGTTTTTCCAGTCATAGTCGCCGGAGAGGACACGGCAGGCGCTTCTGATGGTGGGATGCTCAGACCGCATCCGTATTCCGCGCTTGCTGGGGACGCATTCCTCGCCCCACGCGCCGAACACGTAGGGCCAGCCAAGGCACAGGGGCGCAAGCTGCCGGATGATTTCCGGCGCGGGCGTTCCCGCGTCCTTCAGGCCGTCCAGGACGGTCTGGACCTGTTCAAGTGTCTGCATTGTCTTTCCCCTCCAGCACGCTCACCCCGTCGTCGTCGTCGGGCGGGTGCATCCACTTTTCGTACCGCTCCCAGCGCTCCGCCCTGCGGTTGATCTCCACCGCCCCCGCGTAGATGAGAGCGGCAGACAGGGACAGAACCAGGACCACAGCCAGCACCGCCATGCCGCCGCCCCCTCTCTTACTGCGCCGGAGTCTCTGCGGGGGCGTTCGTCCAGGTCTTGCGCTCCACCGGGCCCTGCTCGATGGTGCCCCACTCCACCGCGTCCACCTCGAAGCCGTCCGTGTTGGTGGCGGCAGAGGCGCAGAAGAGGTGGTACTGCCGCTCCATCTCGGGCCGCGTTCCGGTCTTGTAGACGGTGGGCTGGGCGGTGCCGTTCTTCACGGACTTGCGCTGTGCATAGTAGAACATGGTCATTCTCCTTTCTGTCAGCCCTCAAGGGCTGCAATCCGGGCTTCAAGGGCGGCAAGCTGGGCCGCCACGGTGGTCTCCGTCACGTTCGTCCCCGCCGCGATGGCGTCCCCCGGCGCGATGGCCTGCGTGGCCTTGTACAGTTGTCCGCTTACGGTCATCAGGTCGCCAGCGGCGTAGGTATTAGAGGCGGTCTCGGTGTCAGACGGTGCCAGATTCCCCGCGCCGCCAGTCAGCAGGGTCACGGTTACGTTGGCCCCGTCCGCCGGGACAATCGCGCTGTCATCCGTTTTCCGCGCCATGAACCGCAGGTAGTACCCAGCCGGAACCACATATCGCCGGCCGTTGCTGCTCCACAATGACCAGTTTGGCACAACGCCAACATGGCCGCTGGTGGCGTTGGTGGTGTACGCCCTCGCCAGTACCTCATAGCCGGATGCCACCGTATAGATAACCACAGTATCCTCGTCCATGCGGTAGTACGTGTTGGTGCGGATGCGTGTGGCGCTGGATGTGTTCGTTCCGCTGCCGCCGATTGCGCCCTGCACCCATTCCAGATTGAGTGCCCTCACCACGCCCAGCGTGTCCAGCTCCTCAGCCCCCGCCGCCCCGATGTTCTCCCGCGCCATTGCCTGCTGCGCGGCTGTCAGGCTCTGGGCGGTGTCGTAGCGCACAGCGCTGGACGCCGCCGTCCTTGCATCCGCCGCTGCCGCTGTCGCTTCTGCCGCAGCCGCCTGGATCGCTGCCAGGTCCGGGATCACCTCCCCCGGGTCCACCGCCTCGTCTGTGCTGGTGCGCACCACCACGGCGGAGACGGACAGCGCCTGGGTGATGGTGGTGCCGTCGGTGAGCTTGATGGTGAGGGTGACGCGCCCGGGCACGGCGAAGCAGGCCTGGGGAAGGGTCACGGAGCAGGGGGTGGCGTTGCACAGGCCGCCGGCGGCCAGGTTCACCTGGCGCACGGCATCGCCCTTCTCGCCCGCCAGGGCGACGGTGACGCCGTCGGGCCGCACCAGCTCGCCGCCCACGGTGCCGTCCAGCAGCTCCGCCTCAGGGTTGCGGGAGTCGCACAGCAGCGCCGTGATGGTGTAGGCGTTGTTGTCGCCCATGGCGAACTGGTGGGGGATGGGCCGCTGCTGCGGGGGCATGGCCAGGTCGGTCACCACTTCGGTCAGGTATACAGCCATGTTGGGGTCACTCCTCTCATGTAGTCATGGATTGCCGCACCGCCATGGAGAGCTTCCGGGCGGTGATGGAGCCGTCGGCGATCTGCCAGCCGGCCATGGAGCCCAGCTCGTGGTGGAACACGTCGCCCAGGCTGATGGAGACGAAGCGCTGCCGCAGGGCGTCCCAGGTGTAGCTCTTCACCTGTGCGGAGGTATCCAGCCCCAGGTCGGGGTGGCACACGGTCACCCGGTCGTAGAGGCTGACCCGCTCCAGGGCGCGGTACTGGCGGAAGGCGTCGGAGGCACCCAGCGCCGCGAACTGCACGTCCAGGGTGACGGCGGGCTCGTCCTCGTGGTTTTCGCTGAAGCAGGCCTCCGCCTGGCGGAGCATCTCGGCCCGGGCGGTGGCCACGGTGTAGGCCGTGCCGTCGGGTCCCTTCTCGCCCACCTTCACGCCGGTGTCCAGGTACTTCCAGGCGATCATGGGATAGTTGGCGGAGAGCTCGCTCTCCACCCAGATGGTGCCGGACAGGTACAGGGGCGAGCCGTCGCTGTTCATGCCCACGGGGATCACCCGGGTCACCACGGCGGAGAAGTCCCTGCCCCAGCTGACGCCGGTGAGGTTCACGCCGTACTCCACCCGGAAGCCCCGGTTCTCCGCCTCCTCGTTGCTGATGAGGAAGAAGTCCCAGTTGTCGCGGATGAGGCGCGCCTTGGCCTGGGCCACCAGCCCGGTGTCCGGGTTCAGCAGACCCTCCACGGGGGAGGAGCCCGCCGCCCACTCGGCATTGATCACCGCGCCGGTGTCCTGGCAGTAGATGTTTGGCACGTCCGAGGCGCCCAGGATGTTCGCCCGCAGGTCCAGCACGGCGTTGGGCAGGTCGGAGCCCACCACGGTGAGCCCGCTGCAGACCTGGGCGCTGTAGTCGTAGGAAACGTGCATGCCCTGGGCGCTGACGCTTTGCGGCGTCACGGTGACGCTGGTGAGGCGGAAGACCTGGGCGCGGATGGACCGGGCGGAGGTGCGCAGGGCGTCAATGTCCGCCTGGGTGGCCTCCCGCACGAAGACGCAGTCCGCGCGCTTGCAGTAGCCCGTCTCGCCGGTGGAGAGCTTCACGGTGAGGAACTCGCTGCCGGCCACGGAGACATACAGCCGGGTGCCCTGGCTCAGGCTGCGCTTGCTCTGGGGGTCGCCGCTGCCCAGCTTCACCCAGCAGCCCGGCACCCAGATGGTGTAGTCGTTGGGCACCTTGCAGCGGTAGTTGCAGTTGTTGTAGCGCACATAGGCGCCCACGGCGTAGTTCTTGCCCGCCTCCCATGCGGGATAGCGCACGTGCACGTTGGAGTCGTACAGGCCGGTGGAGGAGGCGTTCACCACCCAGATCTCATAGCCCAGGGTGATGCCGCCGGAGGCGTCAATGGCGGGGGTGTCGCTCATGGGCACCGGCACCCGCACCAGCATCCAGGGCTGGATCAGCCGCCACCTGCCGTCCGGGGTGATGGGATGCTCGATGCTCACCGAGTAATCCCCGCCGGCGGTCTCGGTCACCTCGCACTTGCTGGGGGTGAGCACCGCCATGCCAAGGGACGCGCCGAAAGAGCGCTCGCTGCCGTCGTGGATGGTGATCAGCCCGTCGCTTTCCTTGGTGCCGGCAGGCGGGTCCGGGTCCACCGGGGGCTCCGGGTCCGGCTGGGTGTAGGTCACCGTCAGGACGATGTTGCTCAGGTGGCAGACGCTCCGCATGTTGGTGGCGGAGGCGCTGCCGTAGGTCTTGTACTGGAAGGTCAGGACGTTGCTGCCCGCCGCGATCTCGCCGGTGAGGTCCACCTCGGTGGTGGCGGCGTAGCGGAGATTGTGGCCGTTGGCCGTCAGGATCTGCGCCCCGCCCACCGCGGCGTTGGAGGTCACGGAGAGGGACGCGCCGGTGAGGGTGGCGTCGTCCGGGAGGGTCACCGTCACCTTGCGGGTGTTGGTGGCCGTGGTGATGTTGTAGATGGTGCCCGAGCTGTTTTTCTGCCAGGTGCTGACCAGGTCCACGTCGGACACGGCGAAGGCCTTGCTGCCGGTCACTGCCATTACAGCCACCTCCACCGCGGGTCAATGCTCACCGAGGTCACAGCCCCCGTCCAGGAGACCGTGGTGGTGTCGCCTGAGGGCAGCCACAGCCCCCGGAAGCCGTTGTAGAACAGCTCGCACAGGTGGCTCAGGTTCTCCGTGCCGTCCAGGGAGGTGACCATGGCCGCGTCCGTGTCCACCACGAAGCCGTCCATGCCCTCCTCCAGGGCCACAGAGAGCACCGAGCCCGCGCCCGTCTCGGACGCGTCGCCCACGGTGAGCACCACCGTCCCGGTGCCCTCCACGCGGTACACCGGCCGCGCCGCCACGTCCCCCCGCGCCTTGATGGCCGTGGACCCGTCCCCGCTGCCCTCCACCGTGATCGCCGGCTGCGGCGGGTACTCCGCCTTCAGCGGCTGGACAAAGAAGGCCACGCTGCCCTCGTAGACGTTGCGGAACAGGCGCTTGGCCTGGGCCTCTTTGATCACCCGGGCGTCGTAGGAGTAGCCCGGCTCTGTGGAGAGCACCAGCGTGCCGCTCCCGCGGAGCCAGGCCGCGATCTCCCGATGGTCCACCGCGCCCCGGTTGGCAATGGTCACGGCCTTGTAATAGCCGTCATAGACGTCGTCGCCCTCGGTCAGCAGGACGGAGCCGGACCGGCCGAGGATCTTGGCCTCCTCCACGCGCTCGGACGGGTACACCACGGGCGGGATGCCCGTCACGATCACGCCCATGGCGCGGGAGTCCTTGCCGTTCCAGACGAAATAAGGTTCAGCCATGGCGATCACCTCCTCGCGCCGTAGCCGCGGCGGAGCTGACTCTGTGCGGTTGCCACGGCAGAAGCCAGGGCGCTCGCGTCACTGCCGCCGTTCTGGTTGTAGTTTTGGATGTACAGGTTGGCGTTCGCGGAGAACGCGCCATAGCCGGCGGTGCTGCCCGCGTTGCGGTTCAGAGCGGCTGTCGCGCCGTTGAGCACGGCGATGGCGGAATCCACCAGGCCGGAAGCCGCGCCGGCTACCGCCGGGGCGGAAGCGTCCAGGCCTGCGGCAGCTGTGCTCAGTTTCTCGCTGGTAGTGCTCATCACATCCTCGAGGAGCTGCGTCACCTCGAACGGGTCCAGCTCGCTGGTGTCGTTCCAGTACTTGTTGAGCTCCTCCATGTGCTTTGCGTCCATGATGGTGGACAGGAACTCCGCATAAGGCTGCAGACCCTTCAGGGCTGCGGAGACCTTGGCCGGGTCGCTCAGTTTGACCTGGCCGAGGAAGTTCCGGTCGTTGCGGTCGATCCCCAGGGCGCCGGCAGCGATACCGATCACCTCGGAGAACTGCGTCGCCTCTTCACCCAGGACAGCGGCGTCCTGTTCGGTCTTTGCCATCACGGCATTGATGCGCGCCTCGGTCTCGTTCACGTTCCAGTCATGTGCCCACATGGCAGGCGCAGTCGCGGCAGCAATCACAAGCGAGTCCATCCCAGCGAACTTAAGAGCATCCGCTGCAAGTGCACCCCAGGTGAGGCCAGGCGCGCCTGCCGCTGGTGCGATCGCAGGAGCTGTCGTTGGCGTTGTGGTGGGCGTTGTCGCAGGAGCTGTCGTTGGCGTTGTGGTTGGCTTGCCGCCATGGATCAGTCCTTTCAGGCCGTTGATGCCATTCACGAGGCTCAGACCAAATGACGCCACTTTGAGCGTGCCGATTGCAGTAGCGATGGCGATGATCGCGTCCACCACATCGACCTTGTTATCCGCCAGCCACTGCAGCGCCTCATTGATGCCATCGATCACGCCAGTGGCACGCTCCACGATCCCTGAGAAATCAGTCGTTGTCAAGGATGTGATAATGCCCTCGATGCTCTTGCTCAGATTTCCGAGCAGCTCCTGGCCTTTCTCACTCTTCACAAAATCATCGAGATTTTTCGCCAGGCCTCCGATAGCGTGTGCGATCAGCTCGATGTCAGGCGCGAGTGCTGCGAGGACATCCATTTTCAGCGTTTCGAGCTGAGCATCCATATCCTTGATCGCATCGTTGGCATCCGCCAGCGAATTGACATTATCCTCGCTCACCACAGGCGCAGCATTCATCTTCTTACGAAACTCATCTGTGCCGCCTGCGAGGATGCCCATGTAATCCCGGTAGCTTTTGCCGAAAAGCTCCTGAGCGATGGCCTCACGCTCGAACTCGCTTTCTACATCGCCAAGCGCGTCCATCGAATCCAGGAACACATCCAGCCATGAGCGCTCCTGCTGTATGTATCCGCCGCGTCCATCGCTCACCCATTCCATGGTGTTGACTAAGTTGTCTCCGATCTGCAGCACGCCATTGTCAGCCGCCTTGATCGCCTTGACCAGCTTGGGCTGTGCTGCCGTCAGGGACTCAATGCTGCTGCCGAAAAACTGCGCCGCATAGCCTGCCTGCTGATAGCGTGTGATGCTCAGATCAGTGGCCTGCGCCATATCCCGCGTCTCATCACCCCAGGCCGCGCCGTCCAGTGACAGACTCCACAGCGCTTTCCCCAGGTTGAATGCCCTGGTCATCAATGATGTCATGGCATCCGCAATGGAATCCAGCCCCTTGATGATCGCGTCCCGGTCGAGCTTGCCAGCGATGCCGCCGACAGACTCAGCCAGGCCATCCGCTGCCGTGTCTGCCTTCTTGGCCTCATCGCCTACCTTGCCGAGATCCTTGGCCACCCCGCTCACATCATCCTTGCCGAGCGCATCCATGGCCGCGTCTGTGTTTTTGATCGCCGTCTCCGTCTGGATCATGGTGGCGCGAGCATCGGCCAGCTTCTTCCGCCACTCGTTGACCTGGGTGCTGCCTTCGCCGTACTGCTTTTTTACCGTATCCAGCGCCTTCTCCGCCGCGCTGACGGCCTTCTTCTGCTCCTCCAGCTGCTGCTTCAGGATGTCGGACTTTTCCGCCAGGTAGGCGGCCTGGTCGCCGGTCTGCTTGTAGGCAGCTTCCGCGACCTTCAGCTCCGCGCCCATGGCCTTCACGGCACCGGACGCCTGCTGCATCTGCTGCCGAAACTGACTTACGCCGGAGGCTTCCAGTTGTGTCTTGATTGTTGCCACGCCGTTCACTCCTCCCCGGCGGCCTCTTGGATCACGCGCTCACCCGCGGCCACCATAGCGGCCTCACAGGCGGCTTTTGCACCGTTCACGGCGCGCCGGATGAACGGATGCTTCTGGCGGACACTGCTGCCGCTCTCCAATGACCTGGCGATCATCGGCAGAGGCACGCCGTTGGGGAATCCCTTCTCTGTTCGCCGCGTATAGCCCTCAATGCTGACAGACGTGCCGCGTCCATCCTCGGTGTCATCAAAGCGGGCAATGCCCACTCCGGCGGCAAGGTCGGCGGCATCCTCTGGCGAAATAGCGGCCAGCGGCGCGTTGAACGGGTGCCCCGGGTCAGTGTCTACCGGGAGGCCCTTGGCTGCCTCGGTGATGGCGCTAGCGATCACCCCGGCGCCGTCATACAGTGCCGCCGTGATTGCTGCATACCCAGCCTCACCGATGGCATTCAGGCGCGCGACCTCTTCGTCCAGCCCTACAGCAAAACCCTTGGCCACGCTCCCGCCTCCTCAGTTGGTCAAAATGTCATTCCCGCGCCGCAGCTGGTGCTGTTCGTCATCATACCGCTGCCGGTAGACGTACAGGTCCAGCACCATCCCGGGGCGCATCCCTTGGATCTGGTTAAACTGCAAGCCGGCGATCAGCCCATACGCCACCGCCTTCCGGTAGGTCAGGCGTCCGGCTCGTCTTTTTTTTCGATCTCCTCCAGCACCGGGTCCCGGGTGCCTTCGTTGCCGCTCTCCATCCTGAAGCCCTCCCGCATGGCAGCCACGCAGGCCAGCACCAGCGGCACGCGCATCACAGGCGGAAGCCGCCGCAGGTCATCGATGCTGATCTCTTTCTGCCCGGGCTCCGCGCCTTCCCGCAGGAGCACCCAGGCCAGGTAAAGCAGCGGCGCGGTCTTTCCGCCCGCCGTGATCTCGTCCAGGAGGCCGCGCACGTCGGCATAGCCGCCCTCTTCCAGGTCGGCCAGCACGCCCATGGTCATCAGCATCCGGCGCTTTTCGCCGAAGAGCTCAATCTCCGGCCGCTGTTCCAGTTCGCTCACAAGTTTCTCCCCCTTGTGCAAAAGTCGGGGAGGGCGTCGCCACCCTCCCCGTTGGTCGTCAAGGTGTCACGCCCGCCTTGCCCTTCAGCCAGGCCAGCGCCGCGGCCTCGGTGGCGAACGCCTGCCGCTCACGGTACTGCACGCCGTTGCTGGCGTCCAGCTCCACGCCCCAGCCCTTGCCGTTCAGGGTGGGCGTCTGCCACTCAACAGTCTCGCCCTTGGTCTGGGCGTTCTCGCTGTTGATGGAGAAGCTCACCTTGTGGAACCAGTAGCCCACGTAGGACTTTGTGCCGTTGACGATCAGCGTCTGCATGAAGCCCACGCCCACGGCGGCCTGGTTGTCGGCCACCATGTGGTAGGTCGTGACGTTGGTGGCCGTCGCCGCGCGCTCGATGCCCAGGAGCACCACCAGCGCGTCGTCCAGCTCGGTCAGGCCGATCTCGATGTCGTAGCCGGTCAGGCCCTTGTAGTACTCGGCCAGCTTGTCGTCGCCGTAGAGGCTCTGCTCGTCGTAGTTGTAGGTCACGCTGCCGCTGATCGCGTGCTCGGCCACAATGCCGGTGCCGTAGGTGATCGCGCTCTGTGCGGTCTCCGCGGTGATCGGCGCGAAGGTCAGGTATTTCATACCCACAGCCGCCATAGTCTCACTCTCCTTGTTATTCGAACTTTGCCGGGGCGGCACTCTGCCACACCCACTCGTAGTGGATCAGCCTGGTGTCCTGCTCGTACTGAACAGAGTTCAGGCTGTAGCAGATGTCCAGCCCCTTCAGGCAGCCCGCGACGGCCTGCATATCATCCGCCGCCAGCTGCCGGGTAAACAGGTCGATGGTGCCCTCCAGCACTTCCTCCGCGTGGGAGTCATCCCCGGCCAGGCTCTGGCCGCCATCGATGGACAGCACCCCCCAGGCGTCGGAAATGTCGCCGGGAGGTGCCGCCCATGCGAAGGCCACAAAGGGGATGCCGGTGGCGTTGAGCGCCTCCAGGAGCTCGGAGAAGGTCGTCATGTGTGCGCTCATGCCGCCCCCTCCTCCCTCTCCAGGGTCAGCTCAATGGCGAAGTCTGCCCGCACATAGGTGCGGAGGATGCGGTAGCGGGTGCCCTCAAAGATGCACACCCGCTCCCCCTGGTACTCTGCGTAATCGCTGAGCACCAGCGTCCACTCAGGTCGGTGCCCGTGGGTCATCGCCTCATAGACCTCGCGCATGCCGACGCTCTGCACGTCGCAGTACACCTCGCGCCCGGTCTCTGCCGGCGTCTGAAACACGCCCCGGGGCTCCGGAACACCTGCGAGCAGGGTCACGGTGGAGGCTCTGATCATTCGGTCTCCCCCCAGTCGGTATAGCCGGTGGCGGTCTTCAGCTGAGCCTTCTGCTCATCGTAAGCCGCTTTCAGCCGGTCGTACTCGTCCGCGGCAGGCTTGCCGAAGTTCATCCTGACATAGGTCAGGATGGCACGCTGGCAAAGCGCGTCCAGCTCCTCCGGCAGCACAACCCCGGCAATCTCGAGATCAAGCTGCGCGGCACTGATCAGGTCGGTCAGCTCGTCATCATAGGCGTCGGTGGTGAGCCGCAGCGCCTTCTTCGCTTTTTCCAGCATACTCTCACCTCAATGGAAAGGGCGGGAGGATGTCCTCCCGCCCCGGTTCAGGGTCAGTCGATCAGTTAGCCGCCTTGGTGAAGCGGACGATGCCGACGCCGGTGGGCTTGCCATCGCCGAGGGCCATGCCACGGAAGACGACGCTGCCGGCACGGAAGCCGACGGACTCGTCGCGGTCAACCGCCACGTCCTTGGCCAGGTTGAAGACGTAGCCCTCCTTCAGGTCGCCGAACACCACGTCGGTGCCCACGCCATCCTCCAGGATGACAGGATAGCCGAGGATGTTGAACTTGGCCGGGGCCTGAGGATCGGCAACCACCACGGGCTGCTTCTGGCTGGTCTGGATGTTCAGCACGTTGCCGAAGAAGGTGGCGCGGCTCATCACGAAGCTGGCGCCCGGGTTGTACTCGGTGGGCAGCGCGGCGATGATGGTCATCAGGTCGGTGTAGGTCATGGCGGCCTTGGTGTAGGTGCCGGTGGCGGTGATGGTGGCCAGGCCGGTGGGCTCGTTGGTGCCGGTGCCGGCAGCGATCTCCGCGGCGATCAGCCGGAAGAGCTTGTTGGCCAGGCGGTCAACCAGCCAGTCCTCGAAGGCAGGCACAGCCATGGCGGCCACGTCGGCGGTGATCTCCACGGTCTTGATGAGCTTGTAGGCGCCCAGGCTCACATGGGCCAGGGCGTCGGCGGAATCGGTCGCGGCGGTGCCCATGGCCACCACGGCGGCGGCGTTCACGGTGCCCTCCACGGGGATCTCCACGAAGCTCGGGATGTGCATCAGGGTCACGGCGTTGACGATGGGGTAGAGCTCCAGCTTGCCGTAGATCTTGTTGACGGTCTCGGTCGGGACGGCATAGTTGCCGTTGGCCAGAGCGGTGCGCTCCTCAGCGGTCACGGGCTTGCCCTGCTTGTCAGCCAGCCAGGCGTTGCGGTACTCCTGGGAGTCGATGGCGTAGGTCATTTTTCTTTCCTCCTCGAAATGGACAGTCGGGCCGATCTCCTTGCCCTCTTCGCCGCTGGCGATCTTGGCGCGGAGCTCGAGCCGCTTCTGGTGCTCGGCCTTCAGCGCCTCCCGGCGCTCGGAGACCCAGCCGGTGCAGTCAGCGGCCATCTGCAGGGTTGCGGTGTCGGCGTCCTGGGTGACGCCGCGGACCTCTTCCATCACGGCGTCGAGCTGGTCGGCGTCCATGGCGAGGACCTGTTCCTTGGTGTAGGTGTTCATTCTGTTGCTCCTTTCAGGCGCAGCTGAAGCTGCAGCCACAGGTATGCCCTCCGCCGGTCCTCATAGGCGCGCAACTCCTGCGCCGCCCAGCTGATCGATCCGTCAGCCAGGCCCCGGGCAGAGATTTCCGTCGCGTCGTTCGCAGGGATCGACACGATCGAAACGTCGTAGAGTTTGGAGATCTCCAGGATGGTCCGCTTCACCAGCACCTTGCCGGTTTCGTGGTCCTCCACCACCTCCCGCTTGTCCTTCTTCACCACGAAGGCGAAGGACATCCGGTCGGAGTAGCCGCCCTGGACCTCCTCCAGGATCTCCCGCCCCAGGGTCGTGCCCCGGAGCTTGGCCAGCGTGCGCAGGCCGTGATCGTCCGGCTCCGCGGTCAGCGTCTTGTTCCGATTGCGCGCGAAGACGCGGCCGTGGTGGTCGTACTGCATGATGAAGTCGGACATATCGCAGCTGTCGAAGGCCTTGCGGTCCACGCACTCCTGCACCTCGTAGTCATCCCAGGCCGCCAGGGTGTACCACTGGTCGAAGGTGGTGGCGTAGCCCTCCACGTCCCAGCCGTCCTTGTTCTCCTGGTCATCGTTGGCGCGCACCTGCAGGGGTGTGGCCATCCGCCGGAACTCGCGGCCCTGGTTGAACTGGCGCTCGAGCCAGTCAGGCAGGATCAGGTTGCCCATTGTCCTGCACCTCCTCGTTGTTGTTGTCGTTGCTGTCGTTGCCGGCGCCAGGTTCGGGGCCCTTCGCCGCGGGCGGGTTCGCCGCGTCGTAGTACTCGCCGCGGATCGGCATCCGGTCGCCCAGCTCAGGCGGCAGCGGCGCCAGGTTCCAGATGGCGCGGATCTCGTTCACAGTCATCAGGCCGCGGTCCGCCATCTGGGCGCTGACCTCCAGCTTGTCATGGTTGGACATGTACTGCAGGCGGTTGGCCGTCAGGAAGATGCCGTTTCCGGCGGTCCGCTCCCGGTCCGTGAAGGTCATCCGGCTCATCACGTCGCTCAGCTGAATGGACAGCCACTCAATGCAGCCCTCATAAAAAGCCGACCAGCTGTCGCCGACGGCTTTGTTTTGGAGCACGTCCTCATTGACGCCGAAGTAGTTGAAAACCTGCTTTTCGATCAGCGCCATCTGGTCCGCGTCCACGGTGTAGGGCTTGGTCTGGATCTGCTGGATCTGGTCCCACGTGTTCGGGAAGAGCAGCACGCCGCCGGAGCCGGAGCTCAGCTGATCCCGGTTGAAGCGGTCCCGCTCCCGCCGCAGGTCGTCCGTCTTGGCGAAGTTCGTAAGCCGCGCCATGAAGCGGAAGGTGGCGCTGTTCTTCACCGCTTCCGGGATGCCCTGCTGCTGCATGGTGA
>Ga0310691_10005666_pt1 | contig 13569 bp, 7 predicted proteins | sample 176DNAGHGlowgp2_FD_203887 | JGI IMG/M metagenome (GOLD analysis project Ga0310691, IMG submission 203887) | Sheep rumen microbial communities from Palmerston North, Manawatu-Wanganui, New Zealand - 1766 DNA GHGlow gp2 (v2) (version 2) | ecosystem: Host-associated > Mammals > Digestive system >... | reverse complement strand
AGGGACGGATATCCTGCATGTGTGCACGGGAGTCGTCCATGACGAAGATGTTCTCGTGCTTCAGCAGTTCTATAGCTGGTAATCTATCGGGTAATCGTAGGGGCATTAAAAATTATGAATTAAGAATTAAGAATTAAGCATTAACGCGTAAAACACAGACGGAGACATTGTCGAAGCCGCCAGCATCGATGGCCTCCTCGCACAATTGATTGGCTGTGGCACCATCGACAAGCATCTGACGGATAATCTCGTCAGGCACCATGTCGTTAAGACCATCAGAGCAGAGCACATAGGTGTCGCCAGCAAGGACGTCAGCAGTAAATTCTATCATGTCGATGAAGGTGTCTTCGCAACCCGCGCCAATGCAGTTGGTAATCACGTTAGAATGGCGTCTCTCGCTATCGGCATTGACGAGCGAGTGGTCGGTGGTGAGCTGCTGTAGCTGGCCATTGCGCAGACGATAGAGACGGCTGTCGCCACAGTTCAGCCAGAAATAGCGGTTGCCGTAATACAGCAGTCCGACGAGCGTGGTGCCCATCTCCGACATGGTCTTGTTGGAACGGCCACGGGCATTGACAGTCTGGTGGATAGACTGAAGCCAGGCATTCATAGCCTCCTCCAGTGCGCCAGAAGACAAGCCTTTGGGCAGGTCCTTGATATAAAATTTCAGATTCTGAAGGACCATCTCGCTAGCTACCTCGCCAGCATTATGGCCTCCCATACCATCAGCCACAGCCACCATAAAGCGGTCAAGGCTCTCCGGGTCCAGTGTGGTCTCGTATGCATCACTTCTGATAAAGCGGTCGTATGCTAATATCATGTCTTCGTTATTGCTTCTAACATTACCGACACGACTTGTGGCAGATAATTCAATCGTACTCATATATGTCTTTTCTTTTAATATAGTGTGTTGTTAACTAATACTTACCTGTAAATTCACATTTGCCAGCGTCACGATATCGCCAGACTTCAGAGACATCGGCACATCGGGCAGCAGGACACGCTGGTTCAGCTTGGTTCCGTTGGAGGAGTGCTTGTCGATGATGCACCACCCCGCATCGGGCTTATAGATGAGCTGCGCATGGAGTCCGGAGATGTACATATTGTCGACGAAGAGCGACTGGTAGGGTCCCTGGCGTCGCCCAATGACGGCACCATTGACACCCACCATACGGATGTCGAGTGTGGGGTTATATAGCGTTAGCGTGGGTATGCCACTCATGACGGGCATATCGTGTCCCTCGGGTTTACGCTGCGACTGTTGGAGATCGTTGATGAAAGATACGGCGAGGTCGCGAGGACGCATGGATACGGAGATCTGACGCGAGGCCTGCTGGCGCTTCTGCACCTCCTCGGCACTCACCATCAAACCGCCGCACTGCGTACAGCGTCGGCCCATGCCTACCCTGCCACAACTGCTACAGTAGACTAATTCCTGTCCACACTGGTCGCAATAGTGTGAATTCTCTTCTATTTCTTCTCTGCAACTAGGACAAATGATCATTATTATATTTGACTATTTGACTATTTACTATTTTACTATTTATACCTCGATGATGTCTTCTGGCAGGATGAGCTGATAAGCTTCCGACGTGAGAGACTCGAGGGACAGCGCACTGACACGCATAGACAACTGCTGGATGGTGGCATCGAGCATGTTGCGCATTTCACGGGCATTGCCAAACGACTCGTCTTTGCTGACAACCTTGCGGCAGATGGCATCCATCAGTTTGAGCTCAGCCTCTGGCGACAACGTGTAGTTATCCTTGGCAGCCATCTTCTTAAAGATAGCCAACAGCTCATCCTCGTTATAGTCGTCGATGTGCATCTTATGCGTAAAGCGACTGGCCAGTCCAGGATTGACAGCCAGGAAGTTCTCCATCTCGTCCTTATAGCCAGCGGCGATGACCACAAACTTGCCGCGATCGTCCTCCATGCGCTTCATCAGCGTATCGATGGCCTCCTTGCCGTACATGTCGTTGTCGGCAGACAGCGTATAGGCCTCATCGATGAAGAGGATGCCACCCATGGCCTTGTCGCACATGCTGTTGACAATCTTGGGAGTCTCGCCCATATACTTACCCACCAAGGTTGCCCGGCTGGCCTCGATGACACGGCAGGTGGGCAGGATATCCATAGACTGTAGCACCTCGCCCATCTTGCGGGCGACACTGGTCTTTCCTGTACCAGGATTACCCGTCAGGATGAAGTTCATAGACATCTGCTGGACGCTGCCTGCACCCATAGCGGCACGCTGCTTGATAAACATGCTCTGTACGGCCAGACGACGTATCATATTCTTCACAGAGCGCATGCCAATGAACTCGTCGAGTTCGTTGAGCACCTCATTGATAGGACGCGCCTTGGCAGCAGCCTCCACAGCGAGGTCGGCAGTGGTAATGCGGTACATATCCTCGTCCTTGAAGTCGGGATTGCCCATCATGGTAACCAGGCGCTGGCTCTGTCGCTCGATAGCCTGGTCGAAGATGCGACGCGCCTCGCGAGCATTGCCGAAGTTCTTGTCACGACGCAGGTAGAGCTGTTCGAACTGGCGATGAAGGGCACCTTTAGTCTCTGCGTCGAGGGTAAAGTTCTTAGCCTTAGCCAGGTTGAGGAATATCTCCGTCAGTTCGTCGGGGGTATAGTCTTCAAAATGGATGGTCTGCGTGAAGCGGCTCTTCAGTCCAGGGTTGGTATTGATGAATTCGTGCATGTTATCCGTATAACCGGCCACGATGCAGATGAACTTGCCACGGTCGTCCTCCAGACGCTTCAACAGTGTGTCGATAGCCTCAGCGCCAAAGGAGTCTTGGTCACTGGACTTCAGCGTATAGGCTTCGTCGATGAAGAGCACACCACCCATGGCGGAGTCGATGAGTTGGTTGGTCTTGATAGCCGTCTGCCCCGCAAAGCCAGCCACCAGTTTCGAGCGGTCAGCCTCTACCAGCTGGCCTCGTGAGAGGATGCCCAACGAGCGGAAGACGTTGGCCATGATGCGTGCTACGGTGGTTTTTCCCGTACCAGGATTACCTGTAAAGACGTAGTGTTTGCCCTGGAACGTGTTGGTCTCGCCACGACGTATCTGCAGGTTGAGGAATGCTGCGAGGTTGCTGATTTCTTTCTTGACAGCAGCAAGGCCCACCATACCATCGAGCTGGGCCAGACACTGCGTATAGTCGACAGCCTGCGGTGCATCGTAGGGAATATCCTGCACGTCGATAGTCATCAACTGTTCGTTGGAGAGCGTCGTGATGTCGACTTGCTGCAAGCGCTCAGCCTGCTTGGCACAGATTTTGTCGAAGAGCTGGCGCATGGTGCGTCCGTTGGCGAAGTCCTTGTCGCGCGAGTTGTACATCTCTGTGACCATTTTCTGCGTCAACTCCTGCGCCTCCTCAGTGAACTGGTACTTCTTTTCCTTGGCGAAGACCAGCATGATTTGGAACAGCTGGTCGGGCGTGTAGTCGTCAATGTTGAGGAAATAGCTGAAGCGGCTGCGCACACCCGGGTTGATGCGGAAGAGGTTCTCCATCTCCTGACGATAACCGGCGGCGATGACCACGAACTTGCCGCGGTCGTCCTCCATGCGCTTCATCAACTGCTCCAAGGCTTGCGTGCCCTGCTGATCTTTGTCGCCACCACTGCTGACAGGAGCCAGTGTATAGGCCTCGTCGACAAAGAGGATGCCCCCCATGGCCTTGTCGCAGAGGCGGTCGACCAACTTGGGGGTCTCGCCCTGATAGGGGCTGACCATCTTAGAACGGTCTACCTCGACGACGTGACCGCTGTCCAGATAGCCTATCGACTCGAGGATTTCACCCAACTTGCGGGCTATGGTGGTCTTTCCCGTACCAGGGTTACCCGTCAGGACGATGTGGATGCCCATCTTCTCCTGCTGACCCAGTCCGCGCTGAGCACGCTGAATATTATTATGTACGGTGAGGGCTATCTCCTTGACAGCCTTCTTGACTTCGTCCATACCAATATAGCAGTCCAAGTCGTTGAGAATATCCTCCAGCGTACGCTCCTCAGGCACATAGCCTTTGATGTCGAAGTCTTCGACCATCACGGCTGATGAACCACGGCTGATGAACGAGGTGAAGATGTCCTCTGCCGTCTTGATGGCGACATGGCCGTAGCCAAAGGTGTCGTCCTTGATTTTCACCTGATACTGGAAGAGGCGCAACAGCTTGCGGTCGGCCTCTGGCGAGAAGTTGGTAAGGCCATACTTGGTGCGCAACTCCATTTTACAGATGTCGCACAACTCCTGATAGCCTGGTGTGGGTATTCGGAATGTGTATTTAAAACGATTCTGCGCGGCAGGGTTCGCTGCCAGGAAATCGTCCAAGCCCTTGGGCAGACCAGCAATGACAACGATGGGATCTTCGTCCCATTTGTCCATCTCGACAAACAGTTTATCCAGCGGATTGACCTGGTTGGAGTAGCGGTCGGGCAACAGCTTTTGGACATTGTCGAAGAAGAGAATGCCCCCCTTGGCATTTTCCACATTCTCTTCCCACTTGTCGACAAAACGCTGATAGTCGACAGCATCGACCATCGTCAACTTGGGCTTCTGTATGATTTTATGTTGTTGGAAATAGTCTCTGATAACCTCTGACAGGGCAGTCTTTCCAGTACCTGTCTCGCCAATGATAATGGTGTTCATGCTCAGACGAACATTCACCACATCCTTGCGGGAGCGCAGATAAGTATAGGTGTCGACAATGGTCTTCAGCTGATGCTTCACGTCGTCGAGACCTACCAGACGATCCAAGACGTTCTGTGAAACGAGCGGCTGTCCGCACCATTTACAGAACTTAGCTATCGAGCGGTTCTCCTTTTGGCAATGCTCACAAACCATATTTATTCAACATCCTTTTGTAATTGTTCAATGACTTTATTAGGAGAAAGGTTCATCTTGTCTTTAACCTGATAGTTCATCAACTTCGGATTGAAGAGAACCATTTCCAACAGCAACAGGGCAATCATCAGCGTCCACACCTTGTAGTGCAGCACAGACTCGCCACTGATGGAACGCACCTGGTTGGTCACATCGTCGAGCAGCGAGAACTTGGAGCCCTTGAACTTGAACGACTTCTGCTTGAAGGTGTAGATAAGCGGCTCCATCAGACTGGTCTTCACGTCGTCCTCCATGACCTCGTTGATGAACAGGTTTTCTGTCTTGGAATCTCTGTTGTAATCCGTAAAGTGACAGATCAGCATATATACCAGCGTCATCACGATAATGGCAGGAACGAACATGCCTGGATGCATATTGTAGACATACTTCATGATAATGACTGGCACCATAGCCGTCAGCAAGCCCAACAGTCCCCAGAGGGCACTCAGCACGATGCCATAGCCGCGGAAGAAGGCGCGTAGGGCGACAATGAGTGCGGTAACACCACCCACAGGGAACAGGATGAACAGCGACGTATGCTGCATGACCTCGTCGCGATTGCTGATGCCGAAGATGAGCAGCAAGGCTATCCATGCTGCACAGAGTCCGTAGAACATGGTGCGCCAGCGGTGCTCCTTGAACTTAGCCCTGTTATACTCCTTTCTGACATTAGCGTATTTACGCGCCGTTTCCTCTTTGGCAGTGGTGAGACGCTTGTAGTATATCTGGTTCTGGTCGACCTGGCCTAAGTTCAAGGCCCAGTCTTCCAGTCTGTGTTCATAGCTGTAGGGCTCTTCAAAATTCTTGTGGGGGTCTTCGTGGAAGAATACGGACATCCACTGACTCAGAGAGCCACGACGCATAGCACCCAGCAAGAGTGGGCGACGCGTCTGTTTCTCGAAGTTGGTACCATCCGTCAGTTCTGTACCATCCTCCAGCATATAGGTAGGTATGGCACCCAAGAAGCGACAGAAGCGATAGGCTGCTGTACGCAGGTCGTAGGCTCCCAGACGTTCTTTGTTCTCATCGCTCTTCAGGTCAAAGCAAGCCTTGGCCTGTGCCAGTTGCTCGTACCAGCCATGCAATTGGGCGAAATAATAGAAGCGGCCATCAGGGTCGGCAAATTCGCCAATGCACTGTTCAAACTCCTCGGGGCTGAGTTCCTGCCACTCTTTCAACTCCTCACGCAGTATTTCACCAACCTTATAGGGTGTGTCCGCTTCGCGCAAGTCGTAGGCAGCCTCGCGATCGAGGTTATAGAGCACCTTATAGCCCAGAGAGCGTGAGGGTTCCTTGCCTTCCGTCATAATGCGCAACGCTTCGCAGGCCATCTGGTCTTCGTGGCTGAACATCCATGACAGCAGTCGTCCGTCGCTCAGACTCACCCACTCGTCTTCTGTGCAGTTCTCATAGCCAAAGGAGCGGACAATATCCTGCACATTGCCTGACGGATACTTCACCAGGAAGGGAATAGCAGGGTCAATCTCATAGACCAGTCGTAGGATGGCGACACGCTGCGTCAGTTGGCTGTCTGGCGCAAAGTAGTTGCGCAGACGAGTGACATCAGCCTTGGTATGTGCCTCGATATAGAGGAAGATATTGTCATTAGGATTGCGAAGTACCATGGCATACTCCTCCATATAGCTGAGGATGGAGATAGCAACGCTATGGATGTCGCCACACTTGTTGCCACGCAGGTCGACATAGGGATAGGACGGCTCCATGACATAGACAGAAGCCATCAGACCAGCACGCTGGTCGGCAGGATAGCGATTGACAATGATGTCTTTTACTGCCGAGCTCAGCTTCACATTGCCGCACTGCTCCAGCCAGCTAGGAATACGTCCGTTGTAGAGGTAGCTGATAGCCAGTCGCTCGTTATCCATCAGCATAGGTATCAACTCATGGACATTGTCAGCTACGAGGTTGCGCTCAGGGTCGACAATGAAGCTACGGTATTTCAACAGCGGCGACGAGATATCCACGGGGACATCCTCGCCCAGGAACCAGCGTTCTACCTGATTATAGCCCCAGCGAGTGGAAGGATTGACTGTCGTCAGTCCCTGTACAATCATCCGGACACGCTCAGGCAGTTCGTTGATACGTGGCAGACGCCCCTCGTTCTTCTTACGCATAATAATACGCTCATTCTGGCTCAGCGGGTTCTCGCCCAGCCAGAGCGTCATCAGCGTAATACCCAGCGAGTAGAAGTCAGCAGCAGGTGTAATCTCCACCTCGCCATCGATGACGTCGTTATACATCTCAGGGGCAGCATAGACGGGGGTACGAGCCTGGGTAGTCTTATGCAGGTGTCCTTCGTCCTCCATAATGCTGGAGATACCAAAATCGCCCAGCACAATCTCTTTATGCTCTACGTCGCGGAAAAAGTAGTTGCCAGGCTTGATATCCTTATGGATGATGTTGTTGTTGTGACAATAGGCCAGTGCTGCAGCACACTGCAGGGCAATGCGGCGGAACTGGTTGAAGTTGCCGTTGAGGTCGTATTCAGAGAGCGTACCACCACGAAGGTACTCCATCAGTTCGTAGTCACGATTCTTACCGTCCACATAAGTTTTTCCGTAGTCGGTAATCTTGACGATCATCTCGAAGTTGAGGTTCTGGATAATACGCATCAACTCCTTCTTGATGGTGAAATTTGGATAGTATACTTTCAGCACGCGCTCGCCCTCTTCGCCTTCTACCAGGAACACCTGCGCCTCGCCGGAGTTGTCACTCAGGCACTTGACGCCATGATATATTCTGCCCTTCAGCACGAAGTCGCCATCGCGTAAATCATCGTCGCTGGTGTCTTGCATCATCTGATCTGGTCTGATAGTTACATCAGAGGCTCCTGCCTGAGCAGCTTGTGGCGATCCCACTCTGATAGTGGCATCGTTATTGATGGGGGCTGACTGTCGATTGGTCACATCCATGTTTATTTTTCGTCTTTAATATCTTCTGAACTACTATTCTTACCTAACACTACCCACTTGCCGCCCAAATGGGGTTTGGCACACCCGCAGGGACTGCTATGCATGGCATGCTTGTAGTTGCACACCCAAGCCAGACGGACACCAACGGGTTTGCTGGCCATAGCGAAATTGCGTGCCTGGACAGGAGATGTCGTAGGAGGCACGGCTAACTTGTCGAGGATGGCGGAGAGCATCTTGATCTTGACAGATTTCATCTTGTCTAGTTCCTCGCGTGTCATACGCTTCGACTCCACCTTGGGAATCACGGGATTCTCTACGCCCTCGTCCTTAGCCAACAGGGCAAGGACACGCTCACGCAACTGCTGATTGTTCTGTTCCTTCAGAACATCTCGTTCAGAGCTATAGGGCAGCGCATTCTCCAAATTAGAGTAGTCTCTGACTATTTCCTGCAACTGCTGATAGTCGGGATTCAGGCGCAACTGCTTGACCAGCAGACGGGCTTCCTTGGTTAGTGCCGTACCACACTTCTTGCAGAAAGCAAAGTCGTTCAGCGTGTGACAGGTGGGGCAAACCATTCCTCCTCGTGGATTGCCACACTCAGGACAGTAGGCTTCATTGCCTTCCAGATGGGCGCCGCAATAGGAGCAGACGTCTTTCTTGATATAGTGATGGCAGATTTCACAGAAGTCTGCGTCAGGATCAACCTCGGCACCACAATGCGGACAGGTCGCCTTGCTGATGGGCTGTCCACACTGTGCACAGAACATTGCCTCGGGTTCGTTGATGGCTCCGCAAAAGGGACACGCCTTGCCTGCCGCTGTACGCTGCTGTGGCTGCTGCATCGCCTGTCGGGAAGTATAGGATTGCTGGAACCCTTGGGATTGTATGGGATTATTAGACATTTGCTGGGACCTTACGGTGCGCTGCAAATCGCCTGATTGTGGGGTGTTTTCGTCAATTGTCATGCTGTAGTAAATACTGTAGTTTAAAATTATAGTTGCAAAGATAGTAAAAAAAATATAAACGCAAAAAAAAACCGCCGTAAATTTATATTTACGACGGCATTTTTCCTATTTTGGTCAATATCCTTACCACAAAGGCAAGCGTTCCGACTTCGGAAGATACATTTTGTCACCTTCTTTGACTCCGAATGCTTCATACCACGCATCGATATGCGGCAGGGCGCCATTCACACGCCAACGACCCAGTGAGTGGGGGTCGCTCTTAGTGCGGTTACGAATCTCGGCCTCCACAATGTTTCCTGCCCACACACCAGCATAGGCAATAAAGAAGCGCTGGTCAGCGGTCAGTCCGTCGATAACGGGCAGTGCTGCGCGCTTGGTGGCGTTCTTATAGGCACGCCATGCTACCTGCAGACCTCCGTGGTCGGCGAGGTTCTCGCCCAGGGTCAGACGACCATTGGCATTGAGGTCAGGAAGTACCTTGATTTTCGAGAAGAAGTCAGCATACTTATCCGTACGTTCTGTAAAGTTCTTTGCGTCATCTTCCTTCCACCAGTCGTGCATATTTCCATCCTTGTCATACTGACGTCCTTGGTCATCGAATCCATGCGTCATCTCGTGACCAATGACTACACCAATAGCGCCATAGTTAAAGGCATCGTCAGCCGTTGGGTCAAAGAACGGAACTTGAAGAATACCAGCGGGGAAACAGATTTCATTTGTGGTAGGATTATAGTAGGCGTTGACGGTCTGCGGAGTCATGTGCCAGTCGTCTCTGTCGACAGGTTTTCCAGCTGTATGGTCAATCTGCCAAGCATTCCAGAAACGGTTGCACTCTTGCATATTCTCAAAGTAAGATTTTTTCGCATCAATTTTCAGTGCTGACAGGTCTGTCCAACGATCAGGATAACCAATCTTCACGTAGAACGTGTTAAGCTTCAGCAGGGCGTTGACCTTCGTCGAATCGTCCATCCAGTCCTGAGCAGCAATACGCTCGCCCAGTGCAATGCGCAGGTTCTCAACGAGCGTCTTCATGCGCTCCTTAGACGATGCAGGGAAGTATTTCTTTACATAGATGCGTCCCAGAGCCTCGCCCATCACGCCCTGCACCTGGTTGGTAGCGCGGCGCCACAGGGGATGGTCCTCCTTACGTCCAGAGAATACCTTGCCGTAGAAGTCGAAATTGGCAGCACGCACCGCATCGTTCAGATATCCTGTGCTTCCGTCAATCTGTCCCCACTCCATCACATCGCGATACTCGGCGGCAGTCATCGTGCTGAACAGTTTGTCAGCGGCCTTCATGAACTCCACCTGACCCACGACAACCTCCTGCATATACTGGCTCTTAATACCCTTAGCATTCATCTGACGCTCGATCTGCAGGTGTGGACATATAGCATCCAACTCCTTCAGCGTCATCTTGTTATAGTTAGCGATGGGATCACGCAGTTCAGTGCGCGACTTTGACACCTTGGCCAGCGCTGTCTCAACCTTCAGAATGTTCTTCATCTTCTTCTCGGCAGCGCTCTTCTTGAAGCCAAAGAGCTGGAACATGCGGACGATGTGCTTCTTGTAGGCCTCACGAATCTTGGCCGTTGCCTCGTCGTTCTCCAGATAGTAGTCTTTCTGACCCAGCGTCAGACCACTCTGGTAGAAGTTCAGGATGTTCTGCGCGGCATTCTTCTCATCGGCACCGATATAGGCACCAAAGATTTCCATATTGCCGTAAGCCATCAGGTCCAGTTGGATGGCGAAGAGTTGTTCCTTGGTCTTGGCAGTCTCCAGACGCTTGATGAGCGGCATCACAGGAGCCAGTCCGTCCTGTTCTCTGCGTGCAGAGTCCATCGCCAGCTTATACAGGTCGCTGAGTTTCTGCTCTACCGAACCAGCAGGATAGGTATTCTCCTGCAGTTCTTTCAAAATACCATTGATGCGCTTGTTGTTGTCCTCGGCCAAGCGGTCGAAGCTGCCGTAACGCGAATAAGCGGCAGGCAGTGGATTGGCTTTCATCCATCCACCACAGGCATACTCGTAGAAGTCGTCAGCAGGACGCACAGACTTGTCAAGGTCATTCATACTGATACCCGACTTGAGCTGTGCAGAAGCTGATGCCGTCAACATAGCTAATGCCATCATCGTTAATAGTTTTTTCATACTTTGAAATTTTATTGATTAATAATTTCCAATTCTTCCGAAAGACGCTCCCAGCGCTCCACTTCTTCATCGAGGGCCTTCTTGGTCGTCGTATACTCGGTGACAAGTGTCATATCTGCTGCATTCTCAGGTACCATCAGCAGGTCGTCAAGTTCCTTCAGGCGGCGCTCCATATCGCTGATTTTGCGCTCCGACTCCTCGACAGCACGCTCGGCCTTGCGAAGGCGCTTCTGCTGCTCTTTGTGGGCGGAATAGGAGTCTTTAGAGGTGAGGGATGAGTCTTTAGAGGTAAGGGTGTTGTTCTTGGGCAGAGGCGACTTCTCACCGCTGGCAAGAGGCTTCTCACCTTTCGTCTCTTGCTTCTCACCACTCTTCCGTAGCCAGTCGTACACACCACCGAGGTGCTCTCTGACCTTGCCGCCACCAAACTCATAGACCTTGCTGACCAGCCCGTCAAGGAATTCACGGTCGTGACTGACAATGATAGCCGTACCGTCAAAAGCGCGGATGGCCTCTTTCAGCACGTCCTTCGAAGGCATATCGAGGTGGTTGGTAGGCTCGTCGAGAATGAGCAGGTTGACGGGTTCCAACAGCAGGCGAATCATCGCCAGACGACTGCGCTCGCCACCGCTGAGCACCTTGACTTTCTTGTCTGATGCCTCGCCACCGAACATAAAGGCACCCAGTATGTCGTTGATGCGCAGACGGATATCGCCCTTGGCTACATTGTCGATAGTTTGGAATACGGTGAGTTCTTCGTCCAGCAGCTGTGCCTGGTTCTGGGCGAAATAGCCTATCTGGATATTATGCCCTACCTTCAGGTGTCCGTCAAAGGGTATCTCGCCCATGATGCACTTCACCAGCGTCGACTTACCCTCACCGTTCTTACCCACAAAGGCCACCTTCTCGCCACGCTTGATGGTGAGGTTGACATGCGAGAAGACGGTATGGGCACCATAGTCCTTGCGGACATCCTCGCAGATGATGGGATAGTCGCCGGAGCGCAGACAGGGCGGGAACTTCAGACGCAGTGCAGAGTTGTCGACCTCATCGACCTCGATGGGTACTATCTTCTCCAGCTGCTTCACTTTCTGCTGCACCTGTACGGCCTTGGTGGCCTGATAACGGAAGCGCTCAATGAACTGGCGCATCTCCTGTATCTCCTTCTGCTGGTTCTCATAGGCGCGCAACTGCTGTTCGCGACGCTCCTTGCGCAGCACGACATACTCGTCGTACTTCACCTTGTAGTCGACAATCTGCCCACAGGAAATCTCCAGCGTGCGGTTGGTGACGTTGTTGATGAAGGCACGGTCGTGACTGACCAACACGACGGCTTTTGCCGACTGTGCCAGCCACTGTTCCAACCACTGTATAGACTCGATGTCGAGGTGGTTGGTGGGCTCGTCGAGCAACAGTACGTCGGGCTTCTGCAACAGAATCTTGGCCAGCTCGATACGCATGCGCCAGCCTCCTGAGAACTCACTGGTGGGACGATCCAGGTCTGTACGCTCAAAGCCTAAGCCCATCAGTGTGCGCTCCAGTTCTGCCTCGCAGTTGTCGGCACCCATCATCATATAGCGCTCATGCTCCAGCGTGAACTTCTCGACAAGGGCCAAGTAGCTTTCGCTCTCGTAGTCGGTGCGCTCAGCCAACTGTTGGTTCAGCGCATCGACCTTGGCCTTCAGCTCCGTCACATGGGAGAAAGCCTTCTGGGCTTCCTGACGAACGGTGGTGTCGTCTTGCAATATCATCACCTGAGGCAGGTAGCCGATGGTGGTGTCGGAAGGTATGCTCACCACACCCTCTGTAGGCTTCTGTTGTCCGCAGAGTATCTTCAGCAGTGTCGACTTTCCTGCACCATTTTTGCCCACAAGGGCAATGCGGTCACGGTCGTTCACCACGAAACTGGCACCTGCAAACAGAGGCTTCACGCCAAATTCTACGCGTAAGGACTCTACTGATATCATTTCTCTTCCTTATTCTTTTTTTGAACGTGCAAAGTTACGAATAAGTCAGCGAAATGCCAAATTTATCGGGATTTTTTCTTATATTTATACTATTTTTCGAAATGCTGGTAGTCTTTCAGCGAGCGCCATGCCCCACCCCAGCGGAATCCACGCTCCGTAAACAGTCGGTAGCAGAGGTCTTGACGGGTTATCTTGTATTTGAACTGCTTGCTACGGTCCACATAGGGTTTGCCCGTTGCTGGCTGAATGAGCAGGGTGCCGTCTTTCTTACGTCTGACACAGGGGTTGTAGAGCGGATTGATGTCGATGGCCAGACCCTGCGCATGCTTCGACAGTTTTGTACTGCCTTCCACCACGCGATAGCAGTAGCACGAGGTATTGTTGGCACGCATGGAGCGCTCGTCATCGTTGCCATATTCCGAGATAGGACGGATGCGCTCAATGGGATATTTTGCCTTATAAAGTTCTTCAAAGATTTCTCGCAAATCACTGGCTATCACTTTATTACAAATCAACTCTCCACACTGCTTCTTCCCCTGAAAATCCACATACTGAACTCTCAGCGTATCCAACTGCACCTGCTGACCATACGCGCAAACGGCCACCAGCCACAGTCCTACAGTTCCCAACAACTTCCTCGTCTTCATTGCTACTGC
>Ga0310691_10005665_pt1 | contig 13571 bp, 6 predicted proteins | sample 176DNAGHGlowgp2_FD_203887 | JGI IMG/M metagenome (GOLD analysis project Ga0310691, IMG submission 203887) | Sheep rumen microbial communities from Palmerston North, Manawatu-Wanganui, New Zealand - 1766 DNA GHGlow gp2 (v2) (version 2) | ecosystem: Host-associated > Mammals > Digestive system >... | reverse complement strand
ACTTATAAACAAAATGATTATTATATAACACACAGAATAGTAAAAGTAGATGGTGATAAATTTATTACTAAAGGTGATGCTAATAATGTTGAAGATGAACCAGTATTAAAAAAAGATGTTGTTGGAAAGGTAATATATAGTGGTAACATACTTAATGTCTTAATAGATTATAAATTCGCAATTGCTGGAATAATGATTGCCTTTTATTTAGTAAGTTGTTACATAGAATCACGAAAGAAAAAAACTAATGAATAGGAAGTGATCATATGAGAAAGAAAATATTGACAATAATAATACTAGTTTTAGTATTGTCTTTTTTTGTTATTAAGGGATCATATGCACTATATAGAAATATTGTAAATCCAAGTGCTGATATTGCAGCAGCAACATGGAGTGTTACATTAAATCAAACAGGAGAAAATAATAATTTATCTGTAGTAGCAGGTGATGAGAATAGTACCGCAAGCTATACAGTAAATATAACAAGTATTTCTCAAGTAGATATAATTTATTCAATAGTAGTAGAAGATATACCGGAAGGAATTACAGTAAAACTAGATGATGGTGAGTATCAAACACCAACAAATGGTCAAGTAATTTATACAGATGTATCAACAATAAACTATAGTGATACGAATAAAACAAAATCACACATACTAACATTTAAAGCAAATTCTAATGCAGCAGCTGCCTTACAAGAAGAAATAAATATAAATGTAATAGCAAGACAAGTATTAGCAAATTAAAATATAAAAATATTTAGTAAAGAGAGGTGATATTATGAAAAAGAAAATACTATTAGCAATAATACTAGTAGCAGCTTTTTTCATGTGCATCTCTTTAATTTTTGAAAATAACGAAACATATTCAATTTATCGTGAAACACTAAATACAAAAGTATATTTAAGTGTAATTAATTCAAGTAATCAAATAAAGATTGAGTTTGATGCTCAAGGGGGAGAATCAGTACCAGATACTTACAGAGAATACAATCAAGAAATAGGAGCACTTCCTGTAACAGAACAAACTGGATATAACTTCATTGGTTGGTATACAGAAAGAGACGGAGGTACAAAAGTACATCCAAGTGATGTAATAACAGCACCTGTTACATATTATGCTCATTGGGCTAAATTAGTATGTAAGAAGGCAACTAGTAATACACTTCATCAAGAAACATGTGGAGATAATGGTGGATGTACTAAACTAACAGGTGAATTTGCATATGAATTAGGAGATCCTATTACATATGGTACTCCAGCAGGAACAGGAATTCCAGTAACTGGAAATGCATATGATTGTGATGTAGATAATAATGGAGTATTTGATCCAGTACATGAAAGATTTTATTATATACGTGCTAATGTTGGTGATGATTATCAAAATGCTGTATTAGTACACTATACAAGTTTCGATGCTGCTGGACAAATGGATTCATCAAGTAGTAGAGGTAGTTATCAATTTGAAGCAGGTAAAGCATACTTACCAGATTCAACAACATGGTCAAATCCATCATTAATTTCATTCGATACTAAAGTATCAAGATACATCAATCATACTGATATAGAAGAAGCTTGTGGTGAACCAATAATTTATAATAACGTAAATTATCTTGGTAGATGTCAATATTTATTAGAAAATAGTAGATTCCAAGCTAAAGCATCAGGAAGAGCTGGTATCTGGGTAGATAAAATACCTGGTAGTGATACTTTATATAGAATTCAATCTGAATCAATGTCAATTCAAGTTCCAGATAAAGTAACAAGTGAAAATACAGTTAGACCAGTAATTGAAATACCATTCAATACAATCGATGGATTTAAAGAAAGAGAATCATTCAATGTTACATTTGATTCAGTTGGTGGAACTCATGTTCCAAGTGAGGCAAGATATGATGGAGAAGAAATAGGAACACTTCCAACAACTACAAAAGATGGTTTAACATTTGGAGGATGGTATACAGATACTACATATCAAACAGAAGTTACATCATCAACAGTAATAACTTCAACAACAACATTCTATGCTAAATGGATTAAACCATTAGATGATTTAAAATATTTATTCTATATTCCAGGATCATGTACATTTGGTGGAAGTAGTACAGTAAATATAACAAGTTCTACAAATGATTGTATAAGTATAGTTAATCCTACAGATACACCAATTGATTATACAGCCACAGCAAATAAATATATTAATACCGGTGTTAAATTATATATAACTGAAAACAAGAGTAAAGATTATGAAATAGGATTTACATTAGTAAATTATGATTCATCAATTCAAATGAGACAAGCAACTATAATGAATACTAAATTAGAAAGTACTGGTTACCCAGGTTTAGTATTTAGACGTTTTGATGAAACAGATAAACTTGATTTATCATCTAGAACAACATCTTCTGCAAACACTCAATTACAAATTCCTAGTGATGGAGTTGAAGATGTAAAAATATACAGAATATACAACGAAGAAACAGAAGTTCAAGAAATATTCTATAGTATAAATAATGGAGAAAAAATAAAAGTTAACGATTTATCTCAAAATAATCCAACATTTAATACTGATGTTTGGTTTGGAGCCACTCCTAAAGATGCAAATGCAAATACAGCACAAAGATATTTTAAAGGTACTCTTTCAAATATGTACATTAAGATAAAAGATAATTCAATAACTAAGAATACAGTAACATTCAATACTCATGGAGGAGAATCAGATTACATTGAAAAAGAAGTACAACAAGGTAGTGTAGTAGGTAATTTACCAAATGCAAGTAAACCAGGATACGAATTTGATGGATGGTACACAGCAGAAACTGGTGGTACAAAAATCACTTCAAGTACAGTTGTTAATTCAGATATTACATATCATGCACATTGGGCAGAAAAATATATAGTATCATTCAATGCAAATAGTGATGGTGATGATGTAACTATTTCACAAAGTTCATTTGAAGTAATAAAAAATGGATCAATCGGTGCAGAAAATCTTCCAACTGCAACAAGAGATGGTTATGAATTTGATGGTTGGTATACTGATCCTGATAATGGTACTCAAATAACAGGTAATGAAGTAATAACAAATGATACTGATTACTATGCACATTGGGTTCTGTCATCTACACCAACAACAGTAACATATAACTTAAGTTCAGATAATATGAACACATGGCAAAAAAATCATCCTGAAACAATTAATGTATCATATGATAGTACAACACATATGAGTACAGTAGTTGTCAATGGGGTTAATGGTAAATGGGAACAATTATATATTGGTTTAACAACAGAAGCCGGTAAAGAATATACATTTACATTTGATTACCAAAATCCATATGGCTATCAAGAATATAGTACATATGGTGGAATCGGTGTACAAGCAATAAGAAGCAATCCAAGTGGTGACAATGAAACTTATGAAATAAATAGAATTAACTTGCCTAGCGAGCAAAATACAACAACAGTATCCAAAACATTAACATTTACCGCAAGAGGTACAACAACATACATTACATTTAATTTTGGTATGGCTGAGGACGGAACAACAACAACAATATTACTAGGTAACTTTAAATTAGTAGAAACACTTAATAAAGGTAATACACTAGACACTTCAGTAACATCAATAGCTAAATCAGGATATACATTTGATGGATATTACACATTACCAACTAATGGAACGCAAGTAACAAGTTCAACAAAAGTTCCAAATCAAGATACAACATATTATGCACATTGGACAAGGTCAGCAAACAGTTTGGTTAAAACAGTAACACCAGAAAGTTATGTATATGATGGAACTACTAAAACACCAGCAATAACAGTAAGTGATGGAAATAATATATTAACTGAAGGAACAGATTATATAGTTACTGGAAACTCAAATACTAATGTAGGAACACATGAAGTAACAATTAATATTGCAAATAGTTATGTAGAAGGAATACAAGCTAATTATGGCGGATCCACAACAGTTAATTATTATATTAATAATGCAAAATTAACATTTGATAAAGGAAGTTGTACAAGTACTTCTGGTACAACAACTTTATATGCAAAAAAAGATGAAACATCAGTTTATACAGGAATAAGAAATACAACAGTTGGAACAATCCCAACGGCAAGTAAATCTGGATACACATTTAATGGTTGGTATGATTCAAATAATAATAAAATTTTAAATATAGATGGAACTTTTGCTGGAACGTCAGTAGTAAATTATACTAATGGAACGACATGGCAAACAGTAGCAGATCAAACTCTATATGCAATATGTGAAAGTATAGATACATATACATTAACCGCTAATGCAAACGGTGGTTCTATTTCATCAACAACAGGATGGACAGGAACAGGAAACACCGCAACAAAACAAGTAACACATAATGCAACATATGGTACATTGCCTAACGTTTCAAAATCAGGACACGCACTAATAGGATGGAGTTTATTACCAGAAGGATATACGCAAGTTGAATATATTGAATCAACAGGTACACAATGGATTAATACCGGTGCACAAATATTTAATAAAGAAAATCATGAATTAGTCTTTGATTTTGAACCAACACAATTTTATAATTACAACCAATTATTTGGTAGTACATATGATGATAATACATTTGAATCATGGATATATTCAGATGGAAAACTTAGCGGTAGATATAATTATAAAGATTATGGAAGCACAAATACATTAACATTAAATACAAGATATTTAGTAAATTATGTAAAAGATGGATCAACATTATATAAATATGTAAATGATACTTTAATTAGTAATTCGTCAACTAATGTATCAACTTCTACTACGACAGCAACGTTAACACTATTTAAATCAGGTTTAGATTATAGTAAATTTAAATTATATTCATTTAAAATATATGCTAATGGTGAAATTTTAAGAAATTATATACCATGTATAGAAAATTCAACTGGAAAAGCAGGATTATATGACATAGAAAACAATGTATTCTATGATAATGATGCTACTACAGGAAATGATTTTACTACAGGAAATCAAGTTCCATATATAACAAGCACATCAATAGTAGATGTAGTTGGAGAACATACAATTTATGCTATATGGAACGACAATGTTACAGAATATAATATAACTTATGGATTAAATAATGGTATAGTTTCAGAATCTAATCCACTTACTTATAATGAATATAGTGATCCTATAACACTTAATAACCCAACAAAATCACTTACATTTGTAGGTAATCCAAATGCAACAGTTGAAGCAAATGCTGCAAATGGAGATGTAACAATAGGAAATAACACAACACAAGCACAAACATTTGCAGGATGGACAGGAAGTAATGGAACAACAGCACAAACTACTGTAACAATTTCAACGGGTTCAACTGGAGATAAATCTTATACAGCACACTGGACTGCAGTCGCTGGAACACTTCCTACAGTAACTCGTATAGGTTATGTATGTGGATGGAGTACAAGTAGTACTGGAACAACAATAGAATATGCTTCTGGTGGAACATTCCCAACAAGTGCAATTAATGAAGATATGGCTGCAACAGTAAACTTATATGCAGTATGTAATCAAGCAGATTATACTGCAATGATTGGTAACACTGGATATGATACAGTACAAGAAGCTATTAATGCAGTACCAGAAAATGGTTCTACACCAACAACAATCGTAGTATTAAAAGATCTTACTAATCAAGTTGTAACAGGAACTGTACCATTTGCTTATATTGCTGGTGGTAGAAATATATATATGGATTTACAAGGACATACAATTTCAGTATTAGGCACTAACAATCCAAAAACAGTCCATATTTATAATGGTTATTTAGAATTAACAAACGGTACTATAACAACAGCCGCAACTCAAGGAACAATAGAAATATCAAGTACTGGTACATTTAAAGTAAATAATGCGACTATAGCTAATACATCATCAAAAGCTCAAGCAATCTTCAATAATGGAGGTACAGTTTATATAGAAGAAGGTTCTGTAATTACAAACAAAACAATTGCTTCTGGAGGTAACAGAAGAGCTGCTGTTCATAATTATGGAACAGGTGGTGCAATTTATATTACTGGAGGTACAATAACTTCTACAAACTTTGCTGGAGTTTACAATGAGCGTGGATCATTAACAATAGGTACACAAGGTGGTGGAGTATCAACTACATCTCCAACAATTCAAGGTAAAACATATGGTGTTACCGCAGTAGCTACTTATAAGTTCTATGATGGTATTCTTAAAGGAGAAACAGGAGCCGTAGCAGTAGCTACTTCAGCAGGTGGTTATAGTCCTCCATCTTCTGAAACAATTGATACAGGTGAAACTAAGATTTCAGAATATGAAGCTAATACTACAAAAGTTAATGATGTAGATGGAAATTATAAAGTATTATATCTACAATCAAATACCTCAGATTATACAATAACACTTAATCCTAATGGAGGAAGTATTGGTAATATTAGTAATACAATAACAGTTACTCCTGGTAGTGAGGTTGGTTCATTACCAATCCCTACCAAAGGAATATATACATTTGATGGTTGGTTTGATGAAGATACTGATGAAGAAGTAGATGATACAACAACACCAACAAAGAGTACAACATATTATGCAAAATGGATATATCAAGCAAATCCTAACGTTGTAGAATTTAGAACAACTCCTGATGCACAAAAAGTATACTATCAAAATATTGATACATGGAAAACTAGTGCAAGCAACTTCCCATCATGGAATAGTAATAATAAAGAATCAAATAACTTTGCACTAGATGCTACAGAAAATACAGTTATGAAAAATAATTTTGATAACAATAATTGTATGTGTGCTGATAATCAATGTACAAGTAGTGGTACAGTTCATTGTGATAAACCAAAAGGATATAATACCGGTGCAGGTGAACAAGTTAATGTATATACATATAACACATCTACTAGTACAAAAGAAACATTAGTAACATATGCTAAAGGTTCAGATGGAATTATTTATAATCTAATTCCAAACAAAGTATATTATTGGGAATTAGATAGTGATATAACAGTTCATGGATTAGTTAAATTTATTGGGGAAAGACGTATATTAGATGCAGGTGACGTATTAAATGCTCGTGACCTAGGTGGTTTACCAGTAGATACAGATAATGATGGCACTATTGATGGGCACTTAAAATATGGTAAATTAATAAGAGGTATTAAATTAAACTCAGCTAATAGTGTTACTGAATTAACTAACTTAGGATTAACTAAGGAAATTGATTTAAGAGAAGCTAATAGTGATACTAATAAATTACCAAATTATCAACGTGTTGAAGCTCAAAATTACTATATAAAACATAATAGTACTAATACAACAGAACAACAATATTATGCTATGACAAGAGCTGCAGTTAAACAAATTATGTTAGATATAACTAATTCTACTGATCCTCAAAATATTTATTTCCATTGTCGTATAGGTACAGATAGAACTGGTACAGTAGCTTATATCTTAGAAGGACTTTTAGGAGTTCCTGAAGAAGATAGAGTTCAAGACTATGAATTATCATTCTTCTATGGACTAATTAGAATTCATAGATATCATAATGAAAAACCAGGATCTAGCATAGGTACAGGTAAAGAAAGATTTGTATACATGCATGAGTTTATGCCTACAAATACTGATATATATAATTGGTATATGGCAGGTACTACAGAAGAAGAAAGACAAAATGATATTAATCTAATTACTGCATTTAGACAAGCAATGATCGAATAAAAAGACTAAGAAATTAGTCTTTTTATGTTATAATTATTTAGAGGTGTTTTATGATAAAAGTAATTAAAAATGGACAAGTTATCTCAATGGATTCTAATAGAGATAAAATTGAAAATATAGATATAGTTATTAAAGATGATAAAATAATAGATTTAGTAAAAGACTATAATGGTGAATATGATGAATTAATAGATGCTACTAATAAAATAATTTTACCTGGTTTAATAAATGCTCATACACACTTAGGAATGAGTATGTTTAAAGCAACCAATGATAGTCTAACACTTATGGAATGGCTAGAAGATAAAATATGGCCAATTGAAGATAATATGACAGATGAAGATACATATTATTCTGTATTAATGGCATTAATTGAAATGATTAAGACAGGTACAACTTGTTCCAATGATATGTATTTTAATTGTGATGGAGCCTTAAAAGCTATTAAAGAAACTAAAGTTAGAAGTGTATTTACTAGAACACTTGCTGATATAAATGGTGATGGAGAATCTAGAATAGATGAGTTTATGAGGATATATAATGAAAATAAGGATAATCCATTAATCACATTTACTATAGCTCCTCATGCATTTTATACATGTAATGAAAAGTATTTAAAAAGATGTAGTGAACTTGCTACTAAATTAAATTTACCAGTACATATGCATTATAATGAAAATAGAGGAGAAATAGAGCAAACTACAAAAGAATATGGTAAATCCCCTTTAGAAGTATTAAAAAGTACTAATCTAATTAATAATAAATTAATATTAGCTCATGCTACATTTATAACAGACGAAGAATTAAATGCTTTTAAAGATAAAGATATATCATTTGTACATAACCCTTTAAGTAATCTAAATTTAGGTTGTGGTGTTGCTGACATCACTAAATATAGAAATTATGTAAATGTCTGTTTAGGAACAGATGGTGTAGGTAGTGGTAATAATTTAAATATGTTTTATCACATGTCTATAACAGATTTACTTCAAAAAGGTAAATATGAAGATCCTACAGTATTTAATTCATATGAAGTATTAAAAATGGCTACTATTAATGGAGCTAAAGCACTTGGTTTATCTAATAAGATAGGAAGTATTGAAGTAGGTAAACAGGCAGATATTATTATGTTAAATATGAATAATATACTTACAGAACCTAATGTAGATATAATTAATAATATAGTACACAATACTTTTAATAATGTAGATATGACTATGATAAATGGAGAAATATTATTGAAAGATAAAAAATTATGTTTAAATATTAATGAAAAAGAATTAATTAATAAAATATATGAAATAATTGGCAGATTATCTTAATCTGTCAATTTACATTTATATAAGTATTTTTATATAAATAAGATATTTATTTTTGTTATAATTATACTAGGTGATAATATGAGATTTGTATGTATAGGACATTCTACTTATGATACCACTTTACCAGTAAGTGAATTTCCTGAAGAAAATAAAAAAATACGTATACCAAACCATATAGAATGTGGTGGTGGTCCAGCATCTAATGGAGCTTATTTATTAGCAAAATGGGGTATGGATACTACAATGGTATCAGTAGTAGGTGATGATTACTATGGTCATCAAATAATAAAAGAATTTGAAAGTGTTAATGCAAATACTAGATATATTGAAATAAATCCAAATCATAGAACATCAAGTAGTTATATTATAGCTAATACATCTAATGGTACAAGAACTATTCTTTCATCAAAAAAACAAGCTGTTAGAAGATTAAACATGCCAGTAAGTGATATTATAGCTGATGTTATTTTAATAGATGGAGAACATCCTGAATCAGCATATGAAATATTTATGAATAATCCAAATGCAATTAGTGTAATAGATGCTGGTAGATTAAATGATGAAACTAAATTTTTAGGTAAGAAGGCTACATATGTAATATGCTCTAAAGACTTTGCTGAAGATTTTGCAGGAGAAGAAATAGATATAGAAAGAATAGATAAACTAACAGAAATACATCAAAAACTAGAAGATTATTATGAAACATGTGTAGTTATCACATTAGAAGCAGCTGGTAGTTTTACTAAAATAGATGGAGTTCCTCAAATAATACCTAGCGTTAAAGTTCATGCAGTTGATTCTACAGGTGCTGGAGATATATTCCATGGTGCATTTACTTATTTTATAGCTAATGGTTATAGTTTATTAGATTCAATTCATTATGCATCAATAACTTCAGCTATTTCAGTAACAAGAATTGGTGCAAGATTCTCAATTCCATTACTTAGTGAAGTGTTAGAATATGATGATGTTATATAATAATTTGCCATCACTTGATCTGCATGGAATTGATAGAGATTATGCTAGAATTTTAATAAATGACTTTATAAGAGATAATTATAATCTTAAAAATACCAAAGTTACTATAATACATGGCATAGGAACAGGTATAATTAGAAAGACAACACAGGAAGTATTAAAGAAAAATAAATTTGTAGAAGATTATAAAATAGACAATTTTAATCCCGGAATGACGGTAGTAACAATAAGAAAACCTTGACTTTTTAAGGTTTTTTTGTTATTATATACACTACATGTGACAAAGGGGGAAAAGATATGTCCACAAATGATAATGAAAGAAAGGGTTTTCCAATAGGAAATTTTATAGTTAAATTAGTTTTAATTATAATTTTCGTATTCCTATTGTGCTTGTTATTACCAAAATTTATGGTACCAAAAATAACTAAGTCAATGAATGGAAAAGGTTGTGCTACTTGTGAATGTACAGGTGTAAAAGCATTAACATCAAAAATATTTGAAAGCAACTTAGAAAAGATGAAGGAAGCAGCAACTTCATACTATACTACAGAAAGATTACCTAAAAATGTAGGTGATTCTAAAAAATTAACTCTTAGTGATATGATTGGATTAAAAATCATTACACCATTAATTGATAAAAATAATAAAGCAGTTGATGTAGAAAAGAGTTATGTAAAAATAACAAAAACAAATGAAGAATACATATTAAAAATAAACATCAAAGATAGTGAAAAAGAAGATTATATCTTAGTTCACATAGGATGTTATGATTATTGTGGTTCAGGAATTTGTCAAAAACAAGAAGATGTTCCAGTAAAAGCAGCTAAAGAAGAGCCAAAGCCAACACCTACACCAGAGCCACCAAAAGAAGAAAAACATTATTGTGCTAAATACAATAATAAATATTATGATATAAGTGGTAACGTTGTATCATATGAAGATTATAAGAAATCATGTATACCACAAGACACACATAAGTGTGTTAAATATGATGGTAAATACTACAATGCTGCAGGAAACGTAGTATCATATGAAGAATATAAGAAAGATTGTTTACCAGAAGAAAAACATATTTGCGTTAAATATGATGGTAAATATTATGATAATAATGGAAAAGTAGTTTCTTATGAAGATTATAAGAAAGCTTGTGAAACTAAGAAAGATTATATTTATGAATATAAGAAAACTACTGCTGCAAAATTCTCAGCATGGTCATTATGGTCTGCTTGGGAGAAAACAAATTGTGCTACAGAAGAATATAACTGTAACGATAATGATCCTACATGTTTAATGAAATTACAAAGATATGATAGAAAAGAACAAGTAGGTACATATGAAAAAGCTTATACTACATCAAGAGATGCAATAGTACAAACTGGTGCATATGAACAAAAATCATGTTCTAAATATGATTATGTAATAATAGATACAATAACATATATTACTACTACAACTACTAAATATACTGAAATTAATACAATTAAAGGTACTAGTGGAAGTGGATGGAAATATGTAGGTAGACAATTATTTACTAACCCACCAAGAGATACAGCTACTAGACATTATAAATTTGTAGGTGCTGATTATAGTTACTGTAGTGATACATGTACTACATTACCTAATTATTATTATGATATATATGAATATACTGGTACATTTAAAACAATAACTAATACTTATTCAACACCAGTAAAAACTGTAACAAAAGTAGAAAAAGAAACTACTGCTGATGCTAGTTGTGGTGAATATATAGTTAAAACAATCCCAATTTATTCAACAATAACAATAACAGATGTAGACTATAGAGAAGAGCCATTATATGGTGATGTATGTTATCAAAGTACTAAAACAAGAAATATCAAAGAAAAAGAAAAAGTAGAATTCAAATGGAGCAAGTATAATGATACAACATTATTAAATAATGGATGGGTTTATACTGGAGAAAGAAAAGAGAAATAATAGGGGGTATAAACAATGAAAGAAATAAAAAATATTATACTTTATAAAAGTATTGAAAATGGAAAAGAAATATCAAAAGCATGCGTATTTTATACTGATGGTACTACTTTAGATGGTGACGCAGTTACTGTATTAAGAGAAGTATCAAAAGAAAAAAATATTACTTCAAAAGAAGAATTAAGAAAACTTGTAACTAGTGAAATTTGCTATACAATGACAGAAGAAGAATTTAAAGCTAGATATAATGAATTCTTACCAAAACAAGAAGTAAAAGAAGAAACAGTATTAGAAGAAGTAATAGATGATGATTATTATAATGATTTTACTAAAAATGATATTAATATAGAAGATGATTATGATGAAGATATGTGTGAATATGAAAGAAATCAATATTATTACAAAAAAGAAAGAGAAGAAAGAAATAAACGTACTGCAATAAAAGTAGTTGCAGCATCATTAGCAGTATTAATCGGAATGGGATTAATCGCTCGTTGTAATAGAAAATCAAAAGAAGGAAAAATTAAAGAATCAAACTTCACAAGTATTACAACTACTACTGTAGCTGATCAAAAAGAAAGTACAACAACTACAAATACTACAACAACAGAATCAAAGCCAAAAACACCTGTTGTATATAATAATGATTTATATGATAATTATTCATTTCCAGATTTATTAAATGTAACTAAAAATGCTTTCCAAAAAGCATCAATGATTAATTTAGCAGCATCATTAACAGGATTTAATGGTACATTTGCTAAGAATTATTTAGAATCTGGGCATGATATTAAAGCTGCATTATCATTTGATGAAGTTGTAGCTTTACAACAAGCTTATAATAATTATTCAGTAAATGATATTAGAGCTTACTTTAATGGTCATGAAGTAAATGCAGTTAATATGTCTAATGACTATAAAAATGCTTCACTTCAATTAATGGGAGCATATGTTATAGAAACAAGTGAACATCCAGTAGATATGACTATATTAATAGATAACCAAGAAGGTAAAGATTTTTATAAAAAATATCATACAATGTTCTTAAAAGCTAAAGAAGCTACTGGAGAAGAACAATTAAAATTAGTAAATGAATTTTATAAAGCTGTAAAAACAGACTTCCCAGTTACTAAAAAAGTAAGAACTGAAGGTATTTCACATTCAGAAAGTCATAATTCATTAAAAGATTATCAATTAGCAGTAGCTCCAATGATAGCTGCAGCTGAAATGATATTCCAAAATTTAGATAAGAATTATACTTTAGATAAATCTGAAATTAACTTTATTAATGATATTGGTTTATGTAACCACGCTGATGATAAATTTGAAAGAATTGAAACTATAATGCTTGGCGCATATGAAGATAATGAAAATCCATTATTTAGTCAATATAGAAAAGCTATTATTGCTGTATTAGAAAAAGATAATAATTACGTTATTGATGATGCACATAGAGAATTATCTAATTTACGTAGATTCCAAGAAATAGTAAATGGTGATCCATTATGGAAACACACTAAGAACCCAGGAACTACTAATAATAGTGGTGTTAATAAT
>Ga0310691_10005664_pt1 | contig 13572 bp, 17 predicted proteins | sample 176DNAGHGlowgp2_FD_203887 | JGI IMG/M metagenome (GOLD analysis project Ga0310691, IMG submission 203887) | Sheep rumen microbial communities from Palmerston North, Manawatu-Wanganui, New Zealand - 1766 DNA GHGlow gp2 (v2) (version 2) | ecosystem: Host-associated > Mammals > Digestive system >... | reverse complement strand
CGAGCACCTGCACGACCTGCATGATCTGCTCCTGGTAGAGCATGATGCCGTACGTTTCCTTGAGGTACTGCTCCATCAGCGGATGGTCGTATTCGAGCGGGACGGTGCCCTTCTTGCGGCCGACGAAGGTGTTGATGAACTGCATCGGGCCGGGACGGTAGAGCGCCACCAGAGCGATGATGTGCTTCAGATTCTCCACGCCGAACTTGCGGCAGAGATCCTGCATGCCGCCGGATTCGAGCTGGAAGACGGAGACGGTGTCGCCGCGGTTGATGAGCTCGTAGGTCTTCGCGTCGTCGAGCGGGATCGCGTCCATGTCGAGCGTGATCCCCCTCGTGCGCTTCACGTTGTCGACCGCGTCCTGGATCACGGTCAGGGTGCGGAGCCCGAGGAAGTCCATCTTCAGCAGGCCGATGCTCTCGCAGAGCGGGGCGACGTACTGCGTGATGACTTCTTCGTGCGCGCCGCGTCCGAGCGGGACCAGGTCGGCGAGCGGCTGGTTGCAGATGATGACGCCGCAGGCGTGGATGCCCATCTGGCGGTTGAGCTGTTCGATGGGCGTGCAGTAGGCGAAGATGTCGCGGACCCAGGCTTCCTTCTCCAGCAGCTGCTTGAGCTCGGGCGACTCCTTGACGGCTTTCGCGAGGGTCATTTTCGGATCGTCCGGGATGAGCTTCGTGATCATGTTGCCCTCGGCCGGGGTGCGCCCGAGGACGCGCGCGACGTCCTTCACGACGGCTTTCGCCTTCAGCGTGCCGTAGGTGCCGATCTGGGACACGCTGTCCTCGCCGTACTTCCGGATCACGTAGTCGATGACCTCCTGGCGGTGACGTTCGCAGAAGTCGGTGTCGAAGTCGGGCGGGGAAACGCGGTCGGGATTCAGGAAGCGTTCGAAGAGCAGGTCGTACTTCATCGGGTCGATGTTCGTGATGCCGCTCAGGTAGGCCACGATGGAGCCTGCGCCGGAACCGCGTCCCGGGCCGACCGGGATGCCGTGTTCCTTCGCCCAGTTGATGAAGTCCCACACGCAGAGGAAGTAGCTGGGGTATTTCGTGCGGGTGATGACGGAGAGCTCGAAATCCATGCGCTCGAGGTTGCGCTTCGCCTCCTCCTTCTTGTCCTCCGGGGGATTGAAGGGGTCGTAGCCGTATTTCTTCTCGTACCCGCAGACGCTGTCCTCGCGCCCGGTGCCGTACAGGCAGATATGGCGCAGATACGCGGCGGATTTCTTCATGACGATGCGGCGTTCCACGAGGTTCGCCTGCTTGTCGGCGGACATCGGGGGGTCGTCCGGGTGTTTCTCGCGGTCCCTGGCCGCTTCGTCCGCGATCTCCCGCTCGGACTCGGCACGCATGGCGTCCAGGTCGAGCGTAGCGACGAAATCCTGCGGGGGCGTGAACTCGGGATAATGGTTCTCGTAACCGATCGTGACGTCGCACTGTTCGGCGATCACGAGGGTGTTTTTGATGGCGTCCGGGGCCTCTGTGCCGAAGACCTCCATCATCTCGTCGCCGGACTTGAAGTAGAACTCGTCGTACTCCATTTTCATCCGGCGGGGATCGTCCAGCGTGGTCCGGGTCTGGATGCACAGCATGATCTCGTGGGAACGCGCATGCTCCTTCTTCAGGTAGTGCACGTCGTTGGTCGCGACGAGCCGGACGTCGTTCTCGCGGGCGAGCTGGATGAGGGCCTTGTTCACCGTCTTCTGGTCCTCGATGCCGTGATACATGAGCTCGAGGCAGAAATTCTCCCGGCCGCCGAAGAGGTCGAGGTAGTCGTACAGGACCTTGCGCCCGGCGTCCACGCCGCCGCGGAGGATGGCCACGTCGATTTCGCCCTGCAGGCACGCACTCATGCCGATGATGCCCTCGTGGTACTTCGCGAGGAGTTCGCGGTCGATGCGGGGCTTGTAGTAGAACCCGGTCATGTGGGCTTCGGAATTGAGCTTGCAGAGGTTGTGGTACCCCACGTCGTTCTTCGCCAGCAGGATCAGGTGGAATCCCTTGATGTTCGGCACCCCGGCCTGCTTCTCCAGACGGCTCCCCGGCGCGATGTACGTCTCGCAGCCGATCACGGGTTTGATCCCGGCCTTCTTCATGGCGTTGTGAAATTCGTAGCAGCCGCCCATGACGCCGTGGTCCGTGATGGCGACGGCCTTCATGCCGTATTCCTGCGCCATGGTGACCAGGTCGACCTTGCCCTCGGCGTCCTCCTTCTTCAGTTTCGCCCACGAAATGGCGCACGCGCCGTCCAGCAGGCTGTAGTCCGTATGCAAGTGCAGATGCACGAAATCCGTTGCCATGATCCCAGAGTCCCCTCGGTCGTTTGCGTTGATTGAAACACTCTCCGGACGGCGCGGTCGCCCGCACGTGTCCATAGTGTAAAAAGCGTCGATTGATAATTATACAGCCAAAACGGGGATTTTTCAACCGCAAAACCCGAAAAAGACGGAAATATCAGGGGAAACCGGGAAGCGGTGATGGCGCGGCGGGAACGGCCGCGGCCCGGAATCGGGGCACAAAAAAAGTGAGCTGGCAGGGACTCGAACCCTGGACCACCGCCTTAAAAGGGCGATGCTCTACCGACTGAGCTACCAGCCCACGACAAACGTGAAATGCTTTAAAATACCACGATTTCGCAAAAATGCAAGAGAAAAGCGGAAAAAACCGGGAAAATTCCGGCTGAAACGGCCTCCGGCACAGCCGGATAAAACCGGCGTGACGAACGGAGACCGCCGACGATTATTTTTCGCGGAAAGAAGCAGAGTTCCCGGGCCAGGCGAGGATGCCCGCCCGAGCCCGGCAGCAAACCGAAACCGAGGTCAATCCTTCGCGGCGGCCTTGGTCGCGGTCTTGGTCGCGGTCTTCGCGGGGGTGAACTCGTAGATCTTGATGCCGCCCTTGGCGCGTTCGGCCTTCAGCATGGCCTGAATCTGCTCCGAGACGGACTTGTCGATCAGGAAGTCGCGGATTTCGTCCTTGACCTTGTCGAACTCGACATAGCCCTTCGGGCTCTTCTCCAGCAACTTGATGATGTGGTAGCCGAACTGCGTATGGACCGGCTTGGTGAACTCGCCGTTCTTCTCGAGCTTGAACGCCGCGGCCGTAAAATCCGGGTCGAGCTGTCCCGCGCCGTCGATCGTCTCGCCGTTCTTGTCGAACGCCGGCAGCTTGCCGTTGTCGCGCTTGCCGGAGGGGCAGTTGCTCTTCTCCTGCGCGAGTTTCTCGAAGCGGTCGGGGTTCTTCACGAGTTCGGCGTAGATGTCGTCGATCTGCTCTTTCGCGAGCTTGTCGGCCTTGGTCTTGATCTCCTTCTCCTCCTTGGAGTCGGAGGCGGAGACGGGCTCGCACTGGATCAGGATGTGCGCCACGGTGATGTTCTCCGGGATCGCGAACTTCTGCTGATTCTCGCGGTAGAACTTCTCGGCGTCGTCAACGGTGACGGCCTTCTCGGCCTTCGAGATGAAGTTCTTGTCCTCGTACGCCGCGATGGACGCGTTCGCCTGGATGTCGTCCTCCTTCGCGATCTCGTCGCGGTAGGACTCGAGCGAGAAGCCGCGTTCCTTCAGCTGGAGTTTCAGCTCCTCGACCTGATCGGCCGGGAGTTTCTTCATGGCGTCGTCGAAATGCGTCTTCACGAGTTCCTCGGAGGGGACGAACCCATCCGCCTTCGCCTTCTGGCGGAGGATCTCGGTGTCGACTTTCTGGTCCACGTACTGCTGCATCGTGGTGCGCAGATAGGACTCCGAGGTCAGGGCGAGCACCTGCTGGGAGATCTTCCGCGAGATCAGCATGTCGATGATCTCCTTCTTCGTGATCTTCGTGCCGTTCACGTCGGCCACCACGTCGGGCATGAAGGACAGCGCCTTCTCGACTTCCTCCTCGGTGGCGACCTGCCCCAGCAGAGCCTGACGCAGCGCTGCCTCGACGGAGGCGTTCGAAGCGGCAGGCGCGCCGGCTCCCGCGCCGGACAGGGTCAGGGTCGGCAGGGTCGCGGCCGTATCGGGTATCTGCGCGGCCAGCGGAAGCGCCGCGGCGGCGGCTATCAGGACGAGAAATCGTTTGCAGTTCATCTCAGGGACCTTTCTGTTACAATGCGGTTGGTGATTGCTGAGCGTTGCGGTGTTCCAGCCAGGCGGCGAATTCGGCGATCTGGGCCGGATCGGCGTTCATTTCGATGAGCGCGGTGAGGGCGTCGGCCTCGGCGGAGCGTCCGGCTCTCCGGGCCTCCACGGCGTCCTGGAACATCGCGATGCAGGCGTCCTGCCGTTCCACGGCGGCCAGGGCGTCGGCTTCCTTGACTTTTGCGGCGGCATAGGATTTGAGCTTCGGGAAGAGCTTGGGATTCGCCTTCGCGAACTCGTCCAGGTCGTTGGCGGCCGTGCGGAGGTCTTCGGAGAACTCCGCGGCGAGCAGTTTCTCGTTCAGGGTCTGCGCCCGGAGCAGCAGATCGGCCTTGGCCTTGGCCTGGTTGATCGGCTCGCTCACGTCGCCGTAACGCTGGATATAAGCGTCGAAATCCGCCACGGCCCCGGCATAGTCCCCGGCGTCGAGCTTCACACGGGCTTCGGCGATCACGTTGTTCGCGCGCACCAGGTGCTCGAAATCGGAGAGGAAGAGGTTCGTCTGGTCGAGATTCCGGTAGGTCTCGATGTCCTTCAGCGTCTCGGAATAATCGTCGCGGTCGAGCGAGCTGAACAGCCGGATGAGCACGCGGGAACGTTCCATCGGGACGTCGGGCGTGGGTTCTCCGGAGCAGGACGCAAGGCATGAAACGGCCGCCGCGGCCAGGACGGCCGGGCAAATCGCGTTTCGGACGGTTTGAAGCATGGCGGAGAGTTTCATGATGGTCCTTCCAAGTTGTTTTTCAATAGACAGTCGCGAATCGGGAAAAGTTCCCGGAAAAAGCAAAGAACCCGTCTCCCGGGCGAAACCGGAAGACGGGAGAGGAATCGTGCCGGCATGACGCCGGAACGGCCGCGGGGATGGACTTGCGCCCTGTCACGCCGCCGTCCATCGGGTCACCCCCTGCGGGAACGAAGCCGTCCGCGCTGGAGGAAGCCGTCGTAATTCTTCATCACCAGATGGGATTCCATCTGGGAGAGCGTGTCGATGGTCACGCCCACGATGATCAGCAGGCTGGTGCCGCCGAAGAACGACGCCACGGCATACGGAATCTTCAGCCACATCGTGAGGAGCATCGGGAAGACCGACAGGCCGCACAGGAAGATCGCGCCGGCGAACGTGATGAGCGTCATCAGTTCGTCGAGGTAATCGCACGTGGGCTTGCCGGGGCGGATGCCCGGGACGTAGGCGCCTTCCTTCTTCAGATTGTCCGCGATCTGAACCGGGTTGAACATGTTCGAGACCCAGAAATAGGAGAACGCGAGGATCAGAAGGCCGTACATGAGCATGTACGAGTAGGAGCCGTGGTTGAAATACTGCTGGAGCGCCGCGATGTGGGCGTTCGGGATCAACCTCAGGATCATCGGCGGGAACATCAGGATCGCGCCGGCGAAGATGATGGGCATGACGCCGGGGAAGTTGACCTTCAGCGGCATGTAGGTGCTGCCGCCGGCGACCTTGTTCCCGATGGTCTTGCGCGCCATCTGGATCGGCACTTTGCGGACGCCCTGGCACAGGATGATGGTCAGAGCGGTCACGACCGCGAAGATGATGATGAGAAGCAGCACGTGCGGGAGACGGAAACGGGCGTCGCCCGTGCCGCCGCTCTGGTACATGTCGTACAGCTGGGCGATGGCCTTCGGGAGACGGTCGATGATGCCGATCGTGATGATGATCGACACGCCGTTGCCGATGCCTTTGTCCGTGATCTTCTCGCCGAGCCACATCAGGATCATCGTGCCGCAGGTCAGGATGATGATGGAGAAGAACACGAACGCGGAGACGTTGCCGCTGACGAGCGGCTGTCCGGGGAGCGCGGCGGGGAGGCCGAGCCGTTCCGGATGCGTCATGGCGATCGCGGTCATCGCGCCCTGGATGATGCAGATGACGATCGTGAGGTAGCGGGTGTACTGGTTGATCTTGTTCATCCCGGCCTCGCCTTCACGTTTGAGGCGTTCGAGCGAGGGCAGGACGGGGACCAGGAGCTGCATGATGATGGAGGCGGAAATATAGGGCATGATGCCGAGCGCGCCGACGGCGAACTGCTGGAGCGCGCCGCCGCTGAACAGGTCGATCATGCCGAGGAAGTTTCCGGCAGTCTCCTGGGAGAGCTTGTCGAAATAAACACTGAGGTTCTGAGTATTGACTCCGGGGCACGGGATGTTGGCCGCGACCCGGCAGACAATGACGACCGCTGCGGAAAAAAGGATCCTGTTACGGAGTTCCTTGATTTTGAAAGCGTTGATAAATGCTTTAAACATGTTGCCTCAATTTCCGGCGGAGATGCCGCAGGGGTTATTCGATGACTTCGACGGAACCGCCGGCGGCCTCGATCTTGGCCTTGGCGGATTCGGAGAACTTCTGCGCTTTGACCTTGAGGGCCTTGGTGACGTCGCCGGTGCCGAGAACCTTGAGCGGAGCTTTGTTCTTGGCGATGAGACCGGCCTTCAGCAGGACCTCTTCGGTGATTTCGGTGCCGGCGTCGAACACTTCGCTGAGCGTACCGACGTTGACGACGTTGCAGATTTCCTTCACGCCGTGCATTTTGAAGCCGCGCTTCGGAATACGGCGGAAGCTCGGGGTCTGACCGCCTTCAAAGTGGTGACGGATGGCGGCGCCGCTGCGCGAGCGCTGTCCCTTTTCACCGCGGCCTGCGGTTCCGCCCCAGCCGGAGCCGTCGCCACGGGCGACTCTGTGCTTGGTCTTGCGGGAACCGGGGGTCGTTTCGAGACTATGCAGATTCATGATGATGAACTCCTTCTCTTCAAATCTTGCCGAGTTTCTCAAGGATCTGTTCCTTGGTCTTCAGCAGCTCGATGGCGCGGAACGTCGCCTTGACGACGTTGGCCGGGTTGCTGGAGCCGAGGGACTTGGCGAGGACGTCAACGACGCCGCCGAGACCGAGGACGGGGCGCATGGCGCCGCCGGCGATCAGACCGGTACCGGGGGATGCGGGACGCATCAGGACCTTGGAGCCGCGATACTTGGCAGTGACGGTATGGGGGATGGTGTGGCCTGCGAGCGGCAGGGCGACCATGTTCTTGCGGGCAGCTTCGCCGCCCTTGCGGATGGCGTCGGAGACTTCGTTGGCCTTGCCGTAACCGAAGCCGACTTTGCCCTTGTGGTCGCCGACGACGACGAGCGCGCCGAAGGAGAAGTTGCGGCCGCCCTTGACGACCTTGGAGCAGCGGTTGATGCTGATCACGACTTCTTCGGTGTCGGACTGCTCGCGGTCGGCGTCTTTGGCCGGGCTGTCTTTTCTGGATTTGTCAAAACTCATAGTTGATACCCCTTAGAATTTAAGACCGGCCTTGCGGGCTGCGTCGGCGAGTGCTTTGATTCTGCCGTGATACTGGAAACCGCTGCGGTCGAAGACGACGGCGGAGATTCCGGCGGCGATGGCCTTTTCGGCGGCGAGTTTGCCGAGGGCCGCTGCGGCCTCGACGTTGCGCTTGAGGTTCAGGGCCTTGAACTCGGGAGCGAGCGTGGAGCTGGACGCGAGCGTGACGCCGGCGTCGTCGTCGATGAACTGGCAGTACATGTTGTTCGCGGTGAGACTGACGCAGAAGCGGGGGACGGAGGCCGTCCCGGCGACTTTCTTGCGGAGACGCACATGGCGAAGCTGTCTTCTGACTTGGGAATTGCGAGTCATTTTAATTCCTTTCACCCGTTATGCGTTCTTCTTACCGGGCTTGATCGTAACCTGTTCGTCGGAGTAACGAACACCCTTGCCCTTGTAAGGTTCAGGCTTGCGGAAAGCGCGGATGGTGGAGGCGACGGCGCCGACGAGCTGCTTGTCGAAGCCCTCGACGGTGATTTTGTAGCCGTCGGCGACGGTCATCTTGATGCCTTCCGGCACGGTGTAGTTGATGTCGTGGGAGTAGCCGACCTTGAGCGTGAGCTTGTTGCCGGCGAGGTCGGCGCGGAAGCCGACGCCGACGATCTCGAGCGACTTGGAGTAACCCTTGGAGACGCCGATGACGGCGTTCTGGATCAGGGCGCGGTTCAGACCGTGCATGGCCTTGGCGTTGTCAAGGTCGGTGTCGCGGGAGAGAACCACCTGGTCGCCTTCGACTGCGACGGTGATGTGCTTCTGGGTGGGGATGGAGAGGGTTCCGAGCTTGCCGGTGACGACGGTGGCGCCGTCCTCGACTTTGACGGTGACGCCTGCGGGGATGACGACCGGTTTTTTACCAATACGAGACATGATGACTCCTCAAAATTACCAGACGTAGCAGAGAATCTCTCCGCCCACGTTTTGTTTCTCGGCGTCCTTGCCGCTCAGTACACCTCTCGAGGTGGAGAGGATGGCGATACCCATGCCGTCTTTGACCTTCGGAATGTTCTGGCTGCCGCAGTACAGTCTGCACGACGGCTTGGAAACACGCTGGAGGTTTTCGATGACGGGCTGGCGTTTGAAGTATTTCATGGTGATCTTCAGAACCTTCTTCGTTTCACCCTCGACGACATAGTCGGCGATGTAGCCTTCCTGCTTGAGGACTTCCGCGATGGCGGTCTTCATGATGGAAGAAGGCATGGAAACGACCTTCTGCATGGACATGCAGCCGTTGCGAAGGCGCGTCAGCATATCTGAAATCGGATCCTGCATACTCATTGTAGGGATTCCTTTCTGTTACCAACTGGCCTTAATCACGCCCGGGATCTGGCCGGTGGAGGCCATTTCACGGAAGCAGATACGGCAGAGTTTAAATTTGCGGATGACGGCGCGGGGACGACCGCAGGCGGCGCAACGCGTGTAGCTACGGACTTTGAACTTCCCGCCGCGTTTCTGTTTCGCAATCAGACTTTTCTTAGCCATTTCTTAACGTCTCCTTACTTGGCGAACGGGAAATCCAGCATGGTGAGAAGTTCCTTCGCCGCGGCGTCGGTCTTCGCGCTGGTCACGATCGTGATGTTCATTCCGAGCGGATATTTGATCTTGTCGAGGTCGATTTCGGTGAAGATCGAAACATCCGGGATGCCGAGGTTGTAGTTTCCGACGTGGTCGAAACCCTTCTTCGGAGCGCCGCGGAAGTCGCGGACGCGCGGGAAGGCGTTGTGGACCAGACGATCAAGGAACTGGTACATGCGGTCGCCGCGGAGGGTGACCATGAGACCGACGGACATGCCGGCGCGAAGTTTGAAGTTCGCGATGTTCTTTCTGGACTTGCAGACGACGGGGGCCTGGCCGGCGATGGCGGAGAGGTGGGTGCGGGCTTCGGAGAAGGCGTCCTTTTCCATCTTGGTGCCGATACCGGTGCTGATGACGATCTTCTTCAGCTTCGGAATCTCCATGACGTTCTTGAGGCCGAGCTTTTCCTGAAGAGCGGGACGGACCTGCTCATTGTAGTATTTTCTCATATCGGGCATTGTTCAGTTCCTCCACTCACTCGGCCTTCTTCGCGCCTTCGTCGGCGGAAGCGATCTTCTTGACGTTGGAGACGTGCACGGAGACGGCGCGGTCGGCGAGGCCGCCGTTCGGATTCGCGGCGCTCTTGCGGACGGTGCGTTTCTTCGTGATGCGTTCACGGTCGCGGTCGGTGGGATTCTCGATTTCAAGGACGACGCGGTCTTTCTTCTTCAGGATGGCCACGACCTTGGCGGTTTTGTTCTTCCAGCCGCCGCTGATGACCTGGACCTTGTCGTTCTTCTTGACGTGGTAGTGCTTCTGGCACTTGTTGAGTTCGTTATTCATCAGAGGACCTCCGGCGCCAGGGAAATGATTTTCATGAAGTTCTTGTCGCGAAGTTCACGGGCGACCGGTCCGAAAATACGGGTGCCTTTCGGATTCTTCTGGTCGTCGATGATCACGGCGGCGTTCTTGTCGAAGCGCAGGTAGGATCCGTCAGAACGGCGGATGCGGGCAGCGGTGCGGACGACGACGGCCTTGACGACGTCGCCTTTCTTCACGGTGCCGCCGGGGATGGCTTCCTTGACCGTGGCGGTGAAGATATCGCCGATGGAGGCGATGGTCTTGCGCTGGCCGAGGACGGTGATGAGCACGATGCGCTTGGCGCCGGAATTGTCGGCGACTTCAAAACTGGATTGCATCTGAACCATAGTTCAAGTCTCCTCTTATTCGCTGCGGCTGATGATTTTGACCAGGCGCCAGTGCTTGGTCTTGCTCAGGGGGCGGGTCTCCGCGATCATGACCTGATCGCCGACCTTCGCTTCGTTGTTCTCGTCGTGAGCCGCATAGCGGACGTGGCTCTTGACGACCTTCTTGTACCGGGGATGCGCGGAACGCGTCACGATCTCAACGACGATCGTCTTGTTCTGGGCGTCGCTGATGACGTTTCCGACGCGCGTTTTCCGGTGGCCGCGCACGACGGCTGCGGCAGCGGTATCAGTCTTAATGGTTTCGTCCATTTCAGGTATTCCTTATTTGCCGGCCGAAGCGCGTTTGTTGAGTTCGGTCATCACCCGGGCGAGATTGCGGCGGGCGGTGCGGATTTTGGCCGGGCTTTCGAGCTGACCGGATTTGGCCTGGGCGCGGAGGAGGAACTTTTCCTTGCGGAGAGCGCCGTCGCGAGCGACGAGCTCGTCCTGCGGAAGTTCGCGGATCTGCTGCATGGCCTTGTTGACAGATTTTTTGTTTTTCATGACAGGTCCTTCCTCACATTAGACAGCCGGGATCCGGGAGACGAAGCGGCAGCGGATCGGGAGCTTGGAAGCGGCGAGGCTCATGGCCTCCTTCGCGAGGGTCTCGGAGCAGCCGGAGATTTCGAAGAGCATGCGGCCGGGCTGAACCGGGGCGACCCAGTATTCGACGTTGCCTTTGCCCTTGCCCATACGGACTTCCAGGGGCTTCTTCGTGCAGGGCTTGTACGGGAACAGGCGGATCCACACCTGACCGCGGCGTTTCATGTGGCGGGTGATTGCGACACGGGCGGCTTCGATCTGGGCGGCGGTCAGGAAACCGCGCTCAAACGTCTGCAATCCGAAATCGCCGAAATCCAGTTTGTTGCAGCGTTGGGACAGCCCGGCGTTATTACCGCGCTGCACCTTTCTGTGCTTTACTCTTTTTGGCATTAACGGCATTTTGCATTTCCTCCGTGAGTTCCTTGTGGCAGATCCAAACCTTCACGCCGATTTTGCCTGCGGTCGTGTTGGCCTCGGTGAATCCGTAATCGATGAAAGCCTTCAGGGTCTGAAGCGGCGTGCGCCCTTCCTTGTAGGTTTCGGTGCGGGCCAGTTCTGCGGCGCCGAGTCGGCCGGAGCACTGGATTTTGACGCCTTCGGCGCCGAGTTCCATGGCGGTCTGGATGGCCTTCTTCATGGCACGGCGGAAACCGATGCGGCGTTCGAGCTGGGCAGCCACGTTTTCAGCGACGAGCTGAGCGTTGGTCTCGGGCTGCTTGACCTCGATGACGTCGACGATGAGCTCCTGCCCCTTGTCGAGCAGCTTGCTCACTTCGTCACGCAGTCTGTCGATCTCGGCGTCCTTGCCGCCCTTCTTGCCCAGGAGCACGCCCGGACGGGCAGCGAAGATGGTGGTGCGAACGCGGTTGAAATAGCGTTCGATCAGGATGTTGGAGATCGCAGCCTGATTGTAGTTCTTCTTGATGTAGGTGCGGACCTTGCGGTCTTCGTGGAGCCACGTCCCGAAGTTGTCCTTGCGGGCGAACCAACGGGAGCACCAGTTCTTGTTCAGGGCAAGTCTGAGCCCGATCGGATTAATTTTTTGTCCCACTGTGATTTCCTTTCAATCTCAGTCGTCGGTAAGAACCACCGTGAAGTGGCTCATGCGTTTGCGGATTCTGCCCGCCATGCCGCGTGCCTTCGGACGGAAACGCTTCAGCATCGGACCGGGGTCCGCGACTGCGGTTTTGACCATCAGGGACGCTTCGTTCATTCCGCTTTCAGCTGCGGCCGCCTTGGCGCATTTGAGCGTCTTGGCAAACAGCTTGGCGGCTTTTCTCGGGGAAATTTCCGCAATCGCAAGCGCTTCGGCGTAGGGCTTTCCCTGGATGACCCGGGAGAAATCCATACCCTTGGACGGAGCAATGCGGACATACCTTGTTACTGCCCGAACTTCCATGTTGTTCTCGCTTTGTTGTTATGGTTTTGGGTTGAAGAAAGAGCGAATTGTATGTATTTGAGCATCCCGAACCCCGCGGCACAATGCACCGCAAGACCCGGAACGGGTTTCCAATGGAGCTTGCCGTACGCCGCGTCTGATACCGGGCATTTTCAGCTGGGCTGAGTGTCCCCGGGCAAAGATAGCTTAGAACAGCAAATTGGGCTGCCGCCGCGTTTTCTGCGGCAAACAGAGTTAATAATATACCTTCTCATTCCATGATTTTCCAGTCCGTTTCCAAAAAAAATGCACTTTTTTTTCGTTTTTTTTCGGTCCAGGATGAAAAAAGATGGAAAAATGTCAGATTCATCGTTTATTTGCTTTTCACCGATCCGCCCCCGCGGAACAGCCGGTCGACCGCTTTCACGAACCGCATCGTCCGCGTCATCCGCGGCGTGATCGCGCCTTTCGGGCAGTGTTCCTGACAGCAGAAACACCGGATGCAGTGCGGAAGATCGAAGGCGGGTTTGCCGCCGGAAAGCTTCAGGGATTTCGGCGGGCACATCTTCACGCAGACGCCGCATCCGACGCATTTCGCCGGGTCGAGTACAGGATTCACGACCATCAGTTTGTAGAGCGGCTTCTGCATCCATTTCGGGATGCCGACGCCGAGATGCATCTGCGCCATGTCCATGACGGGACGATCCGGAAGAGCCAGCGGGGCGCAGACAGGCAGCGGATCGGGATTGTCGACCGTTTCCGGCGCGGGGAAGAGTCCGCGCGCCTTCGCGCGTTTGATGATGTGCAATGTGTCGGGATCGACGCCGAGGACCCGCGCCGCGACCGAATCAAGCGCCAGCGCGTCCGTGCCGCCCGCGACGAAATGCCGGTCCGCCGGAGTCCCCGCGCCGGGTCCGTTTCCCTCCATGCAGGTGACGGCGTCGAGCAGATTGAATGTGGGCCGGACGACGAGATAAAGGTCGAGAAGCATGTCGGCGAATTTGTCGTAGTCGCGTCCGACGGCGAGATGCCAGGCGAGCCGGTCGCCGCCGTTGACGAGCCCGAAAAGGTTTTTGACGCAGAAGGTCAATGTCATCATGCCGTGCGTCTTGGCTTTGGCCAGGTCGGCGACGAAATCGTATTCGCGGAACTCATTGGCGATCTCAAGATTGCGGAAAAAAACGGCGTCGAGCGGGGGCTGTTTGATGTAGTTTTTGAAATTGGCGGACGCGACGCCGAGCGATTTCAGTTCGTCGGCGATGCCCATGGCACGGAGAATCTGCGGCGTGGTCTGCACGGCGGGATTCTCCAAGATGGCAACGCGCGACGCCCCGGCGTCCAGAAAGACTTTCGCCGTCTCGACGATGAACCGCGGATTCACGGCCTGCGGATCGTTGTCCCTGCGCCACGCCAGCAGATTGGGTTTCA
>Ga0310691_10005661_pt1 | contig 13575 bp, 30 predicted proteins | sample 176DNAGHGlowgp2_FD_203887 | JGI IMG/M metagenome (GOLD analysis project Ga0310691, IMG submission 203887) | Sheep rumen microbial communities from Palmerston North, Manawatu-Wanganui, New Zealand - 1766 DNA GHGlow gp2 (v2) (version 2) | ecosystem: Host-associated > Mammals > Digestive system >... | reverse complement strand
GCCAGAAGGTGAGGGGAGAGACAGAAGCACACCTACCACAGTGGCGGATGAAACAAGCCGACCAGCAAGTCTGCGGGTATCAAAAGTTCTGTCCCAGCCGAGAGAAAGTCGGCATAACTGAGGGAGGCGGGGCAAAGCCCGAAAGGGTGGTGACTCCAAGAGAGTCAGTAAGACCTACGACGACAAAGTCCTCGACCGCACGGAGTCCTGTTGATGCGGTATACAAATGTGAGCCAAGCGGTAACCAGTCCGCAACCCCAAGCCTTTGGAAGGGGGACGGCAGGACAAGGCAAAATAAAAAGGGTCTACGGACTCTTTTTATTTTTGTCTAAAATCATTTTAGGCAAGCGCCAAAAACAGCCGCGCGGCCACGACCGGGGCGCGCGGAATTTGCATAAAAATACATCATTCTGAATTTTCATTCACTCTCCTGGCTTCGGCAACCTGCACAAAAAATTCCCACAAAAATCTAAGAACTTTGTCTATTTTACCTATTGCACCCGGGCGCCTTTTGTGGTATACTATAGTCACAAAAGGAAAGAGAGGAACCCCCAATGAAAAAGAACATCATCAACGCACTCCGTAACCTGAAGAACGGCGAAGGCCTGACCCTTAAAAACTGGAACATCATCACCTACAAGACGGGCTGGCAAGTCGCAGACAACGGAGTCGAGACCCCCGAACTGCTTAACGCCTATATGGCAATAGCCAGCTACCACGGCACCTGCGGCGTATGGCTTAGCGAAGGCACCTACTACATCGACCACTCGTTCAGAGTCAATACCAAAAGAGAGGCAATCGAAATCGGCAGAGCCCACCACCAAATCAGCATATATGGCTGGAAACTCGGCAACCTGGCTTACTGCTAAGGGGGAATAAATCCCCCTTAGCGGGAAGAAAAAAATAAAAAAAAATTTTTCAAAAAGTACTTGACAAGCATAAACAAATATGATATAATAAATACAGAAAATGAAAGAGAGGAAAAAACAATGAAAATCTACATGGATCCCAAAGAAACCACAATCATCAACCTTGCAGAGGTTAAAAGAATTTCCAAATACGATACAAAAAGTCTTATGATATGGTTTAAAGACGGCGATTTTAAAGAAATCGGTTTTCTTAACAGAGAACAGAGAGATGACGAACTGAGAGTTATATTCCACGAAATGCACGACTAATAGAGAGGGGAGAAATCCCCTCTCTCTTTCTTTTGGTTGATTTTGCCAAAAATTTTTTGTATAATATATATAGAAAATAAAATCCAGGAGGAGAATATGAAAATAGTATTAAATAAATGTTTCGGAGGTTTCGGTCTATCTCAGGCAGCAACAGACCTTCTTCCTGCGGATGTTCAATGGAGCGAATATGCAAATCGAACAGATGTTCGCCTGGTTGAGGTTATTGAACTCTTAGGCCCGAGCGCGAATGGTAGGCATGCTGATTTGAGTATTATTGTAGTTCCAGAAGAGGCAACAGACTGGACAATTGAAGACTATGACGGCATTGAAACTGTACTTTATGTTTTAGATGGAAAAATCTATAGAGCCTGAATCCAGGAGGTGAGAGTATGGTAAAACGAATTGATGACGTCGGACGCGTGGCTATTCCTAAGGACTTGCGGCGAAGCCTCCGTTGGCTCGGGGGGGATGAGATTGAGATTATTGATAATAAAGATGGGTCTTTGACCTTGCGCAAATATGAGCCTAAGTTTGCGGCAAAGCTGTCCTCATTCCGCGCAGATGCTGAACTTTGGGCGCAAGATAACGGAATCCCTTTCGACGCAGATTTTGAAGAGGCTTTTGATAAGATTATTCAAGATATTATAAGGCGCGAAAATTTGCAAAAGTAAAAAAAATATTGTATAATAAATATAGAAAAAATGAATAAAGGAGGTTTATGAGTTGCGGATTTCCATTGATGTAGTCAAAGCTCTCTTAATGCTGACTAAGGTTTGCGCGAGTGCGACCGGGTGCGAGACTTGCGTGCTTAAAGAGTTTTGTGGCAAAACGCCGATGGAGTGGTAAATCGCTCTTGACCGCATGGCGGTCAAATTTCCGCAACCCAGCCTCAACGAGAATTTTAGCGCGAACAAATGTTCCCCGAGACGGGCGCGCGCATTCCCATAAAAAAAAATTAAAAAAATTTTCAAAAAACACTTGACAAGTTTCCTCCTTTGTGTTATAATATATACAGAAGGTGAGAGGGACACACCCAAAACAAGTCCCTGCGATGATGTTGGTTGGGCGCAGATCTGTGGTGGAATCTGCGCCCCCTTTCTTTTGAGCGCGGCGCCCACGGGCCCGGCGCCGCGAATTTTGCATAAATATCCATTTCAGTGAATTTTTATTCAAAACCCCTCGGCCGCATAAATATACACTTTTTCCTATAATTATACATAGACACTTGCATAAAAAAATGGACTTTTCTTATCCTCGAAAGTCCGTAAAAGGGTTAGTCCATGGCTTAATTTGTTTTCGTTGTCGGAGGTGCTTTGACTAACAGTCATCTCCACGGTCAATGGGGGCGATACTGTCGACTTGGTATCTCCGTCCCTTTGACACTTATATTATACTACAAAGCAACGGAAAAGTCAACATCTTTTTTCAAAAAAAAATACACAAAAAATAATAAAATTTTTAAATAAAATTTGTGCAATTTGCCTATTGCTTCTGGACAGATTTTGTGGTATAATATAGTCACAAAGAAAGAGAGGAAAAAGAAAATGGTGTATAAGGTAATGATTAAAAATTGGCTCGACCACACTATACGGAGTGCTTTCGTGCACGAAGAACATTTACAGGCCTTCTTAAAAAAGGAAACCGAAAGATACGGCGCAGAAAAAATTCACCACGATTATATTCACTTTGATATTATCCCGCAGATTTAAGAGAGGAGATAAAAAAATGAACAACTCACCCGAATACGTAAACCTGACTACTGGAGAGGTTACTCTCAGCCATGCCGAGGCGATGGCGTGGTACAATGGAGGCGACGAGATTTCGCTCCAGTCCTATTCCGAAGTCCTCGGCGCCACGGTCGAGCGACTGCGCTGGGTCCACTAAGGACCCAGCTTTTTTTGTTGCCGGGTCGCAGACCAGCGCTGCGACCCGAATTCGCCATTTTAGACACCTGTCGAAAATCTTTTTATGCAAATGCCTAACACACCCCATGCATAATTATTCCCAAAAATGAATATTTATGCACCAGCCTCTCGCCCCCCGCAGGTTTCGTCATTTTATCCAAAAACCGAGGCAAAAAATGCTTTAATTTTGTGCAACTTTTTTCGGAAAAACTGTTGACTTCCGGGCGGAAAAGTGGTACAATAGTACACGGAAGGTCGGGGAACGCCCCCACCACCAACTGACGAAAGAGAGGATTTACACAAATGACTAAAATCGAGGCACTGGAAAGAATTGACGGCATCAACAACGCAGGTATCGCTCGCGAGTGGTCTCTCTGCCTTTACTTCGGTATAAGGCGCGTGGCTCACGACTCCAACGCCTATGATAAGGACTCCGATGTTGTCGCCCAGGGAATGAATATATCGGTGAAGGCTTCTGCCTTTACGCTGATGAGTGGCTCCCTCTGCGAAGGCATTGAGGACTTCGAAGGTATATGGAAACTCTACGCCGACAGAGTTCACTCCGACCACTTCGCATATATGACCGCCGACTTCACTTGCTATATGATGAACCTCCAGGAGTTCGGTGAGTTCGTCCACCAGTTCTGCCGACTGGAGAGGGAGAGCGAAAAGAACGGCGGAGCGATGAAAATCCGTTGCCGCAAAGAGAGCGGAAAAATGCTCAACTGGCTCGAAGAAAGAGCCAGCTGAGCCCCGCTCGCTCACAAGAGCAACATACGCCCCGGAAACGCTTACTCGACTCCGGAGTTTTACACCGGGCGCAAAGTCTCAGCAACTTGCACAAAAATCTCCCATAAAGTTTGTGCAAAATGCCGATTGACAATCCAGTAGCAAAGTAGTATAATATATACAGAAAGAAAGAAAGGAACTAACACAATGAACACAAGAAAGATTTACTTCGATATGGACGGAACGCTGAACAGGTTTTACGATGTCAAAGACTGGCGCGACTGCCTCAAAAACGAGGACACTTTCCCCTACGATGTAGCCGCTCCGCAACTTCGACTTTCGGCTCTCGCAAAGAGGCTGAATAATCTCCAGAAGAAGGGATACCTGATAGGGGTTATATCGTGGACGGCGATGAACTCGACCACGGAATATCATAAAGCCGTTGAGCAGGCGAAACTGAACTGGCTCAAAAAGCACCTTGCAAGCGTGAACTTCGATGAAATCAAAATCGTCCGCTATAACACCCCCAAACACGAACTCGGTGAAGGCATACTATTCGATGACAATGCGGAAATCCGCAAGGAATGGGATAGAGCGAATGACACCAACCTCGCCTTCGATGTAGACAATATCCTTGAGGTACTCGGACACCTCAATTAAAACTCTCTTTCTTCCGCGCTCCCTCTCCAATATAGGGCATTTCCTCCCCCTATATTGTGAGGGGACTTGCGCCCGGGCGACCCCCTCTCCGCGTATAGTTTGGACTAAAAGAGCGCAGAGACGGGCTCCCGCGCAAATTTTTCTAAAAAAATTCAATTTCCCTCTTGACTTTTGGCTCTATTTATGGTATAATTAACGCAGAAAGAAAGAAAGGATTTTGAAACGAAAATGGAAAATCAGAAAGTTATAGTTCTCGATACTGAGACCACAAATTCAATCGAAGACCCTATCGCCTATGACCTCGGTTTTGCGGTGGTAGACCTCGACGGAAAAATCTACGAAGAATATTCCTTCGTAATAGCCGATGTGTTCCTCGATAAAAACCTCATGGAGTCTGCCTACTTTGCCGACAAAATCCCCCAGTACTGGGAAGACATTAAGAGCGGAAAAAGAAAACTGGCTCGCTTCTCCACTATCCGCAAAGAGTTCGCAAGAGTCTGCAAAGAAAACAAAATCAAATTCCTCTTTGCCCACAATGCACTCTTTGATTATCGTTCTCTGACTTTGACCCAAAGATTTTTGACCTCAAGCAAGTACAGATACTTTTTCCCTTTTGGAACGACTATTTGTGATACCTTGAAAATGAGCCGAAAAATCCTGGGCAAAGATGACGAGTACGGAGAGTTCTGCTACAATAATCAGTTTCTCACCTCTGCTGGACGAAGACGGTTTACGGCTGAAATTATCTTTCGGTTTTTGTCTAACAACCTTGACTTTGAGGAGTCTCATACTGGACTTGAAGATGTTAAGATTGAAAAAGAAATAATGACCTACTGTTTCGGGAGAGACCCCGATGTTGAGTACAGATTATGGCAAGACTAACCTCTTGCCATTTTTTGCGCTTGCCAAAAATTCCCGGGAAAAATTGGCAAAGCGCACAATTATCAACCGAAAAAACACCAAGATTTTGTGCATTATTTTTTCAAATAACTATTGCATTCGCCCTCTCAATGTGGTATAATAATAGTGTCAAAAGGGGAGAGCGCTCGAACCTCTTGAATAGATGGGTGAACGCCGAAACACCATGAGTATCAAAAACTGGGCGTGAATTTTCGGAGGGAGACTGCTTGTTCCTGCAAATGAACTTAGAACTCCCCACTTGCGAGAAAAAAGTGCGTAAAAAAAGGAAAAGATGATTTGCCGTTGCAGAGTGTGACTTACTCTTTCAAGGGAAACTTAGTTACGGAAACTAAAACAGAGGAAAAGAGCGGTATAGGGGGCTTCCGAAAAAGCCCCTTAGCGCTACCCTTATTTTAGACAAATGTCTTTTTTGCCCGGGCCCCTGCGCGTTCATAAATTGTTTACAATTTTTAGTATTGACTTTTTTATTTAATTATGGTATAATAATATCAGAAAAAGAAAGAAGGAGAAATAAAATGAAAACTCTGTCAATGGACCGACTTAATCGGCTATCCGAAAATGGATTTACTATTATCCATTTCAAAAAATTTGCTTTTGTGCGAAAGTATAGCAAGTTTTGTAATTCCAATTTTTGGAAACGGCATTGTCCAATTTACATTTTGGTCAGGAAGGGAGAAGAAAAACGAAAACTAGAATTACCCTCTATTTTAATGAAGATGAATTGACCAAACTGCTCGAAGCAAAATACATCGTTGCTGGAATTTATAATCTGTTTGAGTGCGATGAAAAAATACGAAAAGCCGCAGACCAAGTTTATGATGGTTTAGAATATCTTGTTCAGAACAGTGGACGAGAAGAATACCTTTATCACAATAATCAGGAGGAGGAATAAAATGAAAAAATATCGTGTAGTTTTTACAGAATACTATGACTTTGAAGTCGAGGCAGAAGATGAAGATGAAGCCTATGAAAAAGGATTTAGCACGTATGAAACAGTAAAGCGTTGTCCGATTGCAAATCTTTGTTACGATGAAGTCGAAGTCGAATGTCTCGACGAGGAAGATGATTAAGGCAGTTTTCTACAACTGCCTTTTTCGCCCGGGCGCTTCGTCAAAGTGTACAAAAGCCAGCTCCATCTCCGCAAAAACTTTGTGCAATTTGCCATCTTTACTTTTTTCTCGACTTGTGGTATAATAGTGTCAGAAAGAAAGAAAGGAAGTAAAAAAAATGAGAAAGTTTTTCGGAATTGACGGAACCTACAAATTTGAGTGGAATGACCTTCGCGCATTTGTAACTGTCATCAATGTAATCCTTATTATGGTCTACGGCTTGTCTATCGCGTGGTTCGGACTTGCGGTTGCCGTAATCGGAGTAATCAAAGACCTTGCGGTTGACCACCGAATTAACGGCTTGATAATGCACCTCGCAAATGTCGCTCTCAACATCTACTTTATTCTGCTGATTTAAGGAGGAAAGAAAATGAACACCAACACCAACAGACCTTCGAATGACGAAATCCTGCAGGCTCTGCGGACTTTGCGAAACCTTTGTAATTGTTTCTCTTCTTGTGCAAGTTGCCCTTGTTGCGTAGATGGTCATTGTGAAATACAAAACAACACCCCTGCAAGCTATGAACTCAACGAACCTGAAGAAAAATGGTGCGCTTTTAGAGAATAAAAAGAAAGGAAAGAAAAAAATGAAACGCATTAAAAAATATCTGTTTTTGCGGAAATTAGGTGTTCGTCACCCTTGGAAAGCAAGCGGCGACCGTGGGTTTATCCAAATGGGATAAACCCCTTGCGCCCGGGCGCCCCGTCATTTTGCACAAAAACTCCCACGCATTCGCCGCAAACTTTGTGCATTTTGCCTATTGCAATCCCTCTCTGAGTATGGTATAATAATAGCGTACCAAGGGAGAGAGGATAACCCAAGGGAGCGAAAAAAAATAAAAAAACTTTTCAAAAACCCTTGACAAACCTCTCCAAGTATGGTATAATAAATACAGAAAAAGGGGAGCCGAACCCCTCAACCAAACGGAGAAAGAAGGTAGATACTATGTCCACTTCCAAGGTCACCAACAAGTCCGCTCTCAACTTCGTCCTTGAGCACTACGATGTCCCCACCGATGTCGCGGAAAAACTCAAGGGAATGGTAGCCGCCATCGAGCGTAAGTCTGCCGCTCCGAAGAAGCCGACTGCGGCACAGGAAGCCAACGAGGGTATCAAGGCAACCATCGTGGCGTTCCTTGCGGAGAACTTCGACAGAGGGTTCACGGTCACGGAAATCGGTAAGTCCGTGGACGAACTCGGAGGGTACTCCAATCAGAAGCTTTCGGCTCTGCTCCGTCAGCTCCGCATGGAGGGTAAGGTGGAGAACTACACCGAGAAGCGTAAGACCTACTTCAAGATAGTAGGCTAATGCCGAAAATAGGCGAGGGGAAACCCTCGCCTAACTCCTACCCTCATTTTAGGCAAATGTCTAAGCGCCCGGGCACTGGGCAAAATGCACAAAAATCCAGGAGCAAGATTGTGCAAAATAACTATTGCTTTTGCTCCTGGACTATGGTATAATAATAGTGTAAAGAAAGGAGGTCTAAAATGGGGCAGTTAGAAAATCTCATGCGCCTCGGAATGACGAAGGCAGAGGCTGAGGCTGTTCTTGCCGATGACAAAGACATCGACAGAGGGAAGAAGAAAGACTTTGACCTGACCAAGGAACAGATTAAAGCCACGCGCGAGTACCGCCAAGCAGAGCGCAAACCCACGGTGTATGACTTCTCCAAGAGAGAACGCAAACCGAATGAGGAAAAGCGATTGCTGATTGAGGTATTGCGCGCAGCCGTTGAGGGGAGTGCTGGGACGGACATCGAGGTGACAAACATCGAACGCCAAATCGACTTCAAGTTCAACGGAACGCGGTATCGTATCGTGCTGAGTGCCCCTCGCAAGTAGCGAGGGGTTTTCGGCGTTTGCCAAAAATTCCCGGGCGTTTTTGTCTATTTTTACCAATTTTTCCCTCCGCGCAAGCCTAATTTTTGTGCAACATTCCCCCTTGACTTTTAATAAAAAATATAGTATAATTATTACAGAAAAAAAGAAAGGAAGTAAAAAAAATGAAAGTAAAAGACCTGAGAGAAGTAATGGATGACTGCTGGTTTGTCCTCTTTGACTGCGAAGACGAAATCATCTGGGATGAAGAAGAGTCGGGAGAAATTCCTCGCAATCTTCTGAAAAAGAAGGTTAAGGTAGCCGTAGCCTTCGAAGACGAAAACGATGAAACCTACATAGGCGTAGAAATCTAATCCAGGGGGGTAAAGAAATGAAACCGATAAAAAGAAAATCGACAGGTATTGTTCGTAGGATTGACGACCTTGGTCGCATTGTAATCCCGAGAGCGGTTCGCAGGGAAGTCGGAGTTGAAGAAGGAACTCCTTTTGAAATCTACACTTGTTCCGATGGTTCAATTCTTTTGACTCCCTATCATCCCATGGTAGATGAAGATATTTAAAAGGCGGTTGTCTAAAACCGCCTTTTGGCCCGGGCGGTTCGGTATTTTTACCAAAAATGCGTGCGGCCGCAAACAAAAATTTGTGCGAAATGACTATTGATTTTAATAAAAAATTATGATATAATAATAATACAAAAGAAAGGAGATAAAGAAAATGAGAGACCCTAACAGAATTTACAAGATTTGTAATGCCCTTGCAGAGCAGTGGAGCAGAGTACCTGACCAAAGGCTTATGCAGTTAATCGGTAATCTTCAGGCTTTTGAGAATGAAGACCTCTTTTTCTGCGAGGATGAAGATTTTATAAGAATTTTGACAAGAATGCTTGACAAATCCTCTAAAGTATGATATAATAGTATCAGAAAGGGGGAAACGAAATGACCGAACAAATCCAAAATCTAATGCGTAGTCTCAAAATCTCCGAAGCAGAGGCAAGGGAACTCATCGCCTACGACAACAAAGTAGACAAGGCAAAAGCCAAAGAGAAACTTGAGTTTGACCTTTCCGCCGAGCAGGAGAAAGAAACTCGCAAGTGGCGACAGGCTGAACGCAAGCCAACTGTCTACGATTTCTCGAAACGAGAACGCAAGCCGAACATTCTCAAAGGTGAGATTATTCAAGCACTTTTCAACTTTCTGAACGAAAATTCCGACCTTGGAATAGAAAATTGCGTAATTTCTAACAAGGAAAGAATGATTTGCTTCGAAAGCGGCGGCGAGAAGTTCGACCTTACGCTGATACAGAAGCGAAAACCGAAGGAAAAGAGCGAGTAATCGCTCTTTTTTCTACTTTTGTCTAAAATTCCCGGGCATTTTGTGCAAAAAATACAAAAAAATTAAAAAAATTTGTGTATTTTGCCTATTTACTTTGCTTTTGGATTATGGTATAATAATTACAGAAAAAAGAAAGGAAGAGAAAAAAATGGCTACTAAATACTGTTGCAAAGTAGAAAAAGACAACGAAAACGAAAGCGTCGCTCTGTTCAGCGACACCATTCCCACAAGCGCGATGTACGCATTTGCGGATGCTTGCGTAGATAATGAAACTATCTTCAATGCAAGAATAATTAACCTCGATACGGGCGAAGTTCTCTACGATGTTCAGGATGAAAAAGAAAATCCTATTGATGTTCTCGAAGGGTGCTTTGATGAAATGGGGTACAATCCCTACATGGGATGCTATGACTTTGACTGCTGAACGGAGAAAACAAAAATGAATGAAAATGTAATCTTGCTAAGCGACCATGTTTGGTATGTAGTTATGGATAAGGAACAAGCGCAACGGTTTGTTAATCATCATAAATATAAAGTCCCTATGCATTATGGGCTTTACATTGCCAAAAATGGTCAGCAAACACTATTATTCAAAGAAGACGAAGAAAGTGTCGAATAATCGGCACTTTTTTCTTCCTCTAAAGTAGAACAGATGTTTGCGCCCGGGCGGCCGGCAAATTGCACAAAAAAACTTTTCCAGGAGCAGAAAGTTTGTGCATTTTGACTATTGCGCTTTCGCGCAAAATGTAGTATAATAATAGTGTCAAAAGGGAAAGGAAAACCCCAAGACAAATAAAATTTCAAAGGGTCGCCACCTAATAGCGAGAAAGAAGGTAGATACTATGGCTACTGAAAGAATGACCAATCGGAAGGCTCTGACCTATGTCCTTGAGAACTGCGATGTTCCTGCGGATGTTGAGGCAAAACTGAAGGGCATGATTGAGGCTCTCAACAAGAAGTCCTCCACCGAGCGCAAGCCCACCGCAAGACAGACCGAGAACGCAGGTATTCGCGCCCTGCTCGTCGCGTTCATCACTGAGAACGCTCTCGGCACTGAAAACGGCGGTTTCACTGTCTCCGAACTTATCAAGTCCATTGACGAAATCGCAGACTTCACCAATCAGCGCGTGTCCGCAATCCTGAGACTTGCGGTTGAGGCTCACGAAATCGAGCGCAAAATCGTCAAGAGACACACCTACTTCTGCCCTGTGCAGGAGTAAGACCTTCGAAAAGGCGAGAGAAATCTCGCCTTTTTCTTTTGCCTAAAAGATTTTAGACACGCGTCTAAAACGCCCGGGCGGTTCGTCAAAATCACCAATAGTCCAGGAGCAAAGAGTCAAAAGTTTGTGCAATTTGCCCACTTGATTTCTTGCGCTGAAAGTGGTATAATAACTACTGTAAGAAAGAGAAAAGAAAGGAAAACGAAATGAAAATCTTAATTATCGACACGGAAACCGCAAACAAGGTAGAACAGCCCCTTCCCTACGATGTTGGCTACTGTATCTACGATACGGAGCAGGACAAGGTGCTGATTGAACGCTCCTATGTGGTCGCTGAAATCTTCCTTGATAAGGAAATGATGAATAGCGCGTACTACGCAAAGAAAATCCCTCTCTATCAAAAGGGTCTGCACGAGGGGTCGCGTGAAATGCGCCGACTGCTGACTATTCGGAAACAGATAAAAGAGGATTTGCGCAAATACAACTGCGACACAATCGCGGCGTACAATCTCGGCTTTGACAGAAGAGCCTGCAACAACGATGTACGGTTTATCACTTCTTCGATGATGCGGTGGTTCTTCCCCTTCGGAGTAAAGATGATGGACATTTGGACGATGGCTTGCACTTCATTCCTGCGGTCTAAATGGTTCATCAAGTGGGCAGAGCGCAACGGAATGATTAGTCCAGCAGGAAACCTAAAAACGAGCGCAGAGGTCGCGTATAGGTACATTACCAAAAACGCGGACTTCGCGGAAGAACATACAGGTCTTGAGGATGTACGGATAGAAACCGAAATCCTGCGCAAAGTGCTAAAAGGTAGAATGAAATACGATACCGCGATAAACGCAGGATGTTGGCGTATACCGCAGAGGCGCAGGAAAGAACTTGCGGAGGAGGGGCAGATTTAATCTGCCTCTCAGCTTTTGCGCGTGTCCCGTCTCGGAGAGGGTCTATTCCCGAACAAAAGTTCCGCGAGACGGCCCGGGCGCATTGGCATTTTATACAAAAATGTGCCAACATTTTTGTATAATTTTACCTATTGACTTTTATAAAAAACTATGGTATAATATCTACAGAAAGAAAGAAAAGAGGAAATTAAAAATGAGAGAAATAATTGCAAAACTGTTCGCAAAATCCATCAGCCCCAAAATCAAACTCAACCCCTACGCAGGTTCAAGTGCCTTCCTTACGGGAACAAACAACATCAACATCACTCTTAAAGAAGATGACCCCGAAGGCGAAAAAGCCTTCCTTCAACACATCGCTCTCACGCACAAGTGTCACTTTGTCAACGAAATTTCTCCCCTTGCTTGGACTATTCTCCACGAAATCGGACACTATTTTACCGATGACTATCTCACCGACGAGGACAGAGAAGCCGACTATGAATGGCGTAAACTGCTCTCTCTCGGCATTATTCCCGATGATTACTCTCGTCCTGATGACTCTATTGACGAGGCATACTTCAACCTTCCTGCAGAATGGGAAGCAACTGAATGGGCAATCAACTATATCAGAAAGCACCCTCGCAAGTGCTTGATTTTCGGAGATTTGCTCCGATAACTCTCTTTCTTTCGGGTAAAATAGGCGATTGCCTATTTTGCCCGGGCAGTTGGCAAATTGCACAAATTCTACGCTAACGCGCAGAAAAAGTTTGTGCAAAATTACCTATTGACTTTTGGCGCAAATAGTAGTATAATTATTACAGAAAGCGAGGGAGATAAGATGACACAAAAGAACCGAGAGAAAGAGGAACGCAAGGCAAGGCGAAAACCGCCGATACCCTATACGCGCAAAACACCTACTAAAAAAGAAAAGGAAAGAAAAGCAGAAAGGAAGTATAGAAATGAAAGTCAAGAGGCGTGAAATTATTGAACTGTCGGAAAAAGAAGACTGTGCCTTTCAGGTCATAAGTGATGGGTTAGAGGATATCGTAATAGATACACAAGACCCTGCGTTGATTAAAGACGCGACCAATCTTAACACTATGTTAGTACAGTTTTATAAGGACTGGTGCCAGGAGGATATAATATGAATATTGTAAAACATGAGACCGTTGTACTGTCGGAAACAGAAAAGAAGGCTTTTGATTTAGTCGGTAGAGTATTGGAAAATATTTCCAAGAAAGCCGATGACCCCGAACTGGCGAAAAATGCTCTGGGGTTGAGTCAGCGTTTTGATGATTTTTATGCTTACTACACAGAGGAGGACATAGAATGATGACCAAAATCTTCTACTGCCCCATCAATGGGTGGGACTGTCCCTACTTCAAAGAGGACAATACTTGCGCTCTTGTCGACGAAGGTGATGACCCCGTAATGGAGTGCGATGACGCCGCCTCTATCTATGATGAAGACGAGGATGACTACTTCATGTACCGCGATGAGGATGGCAAAGAGTACGACGCGCAGGAACTCCTCGAAATGGGGTATCACTTCGTCAATGGGGAGCCAATGCTTCCGCTTTAAGGCATCTTAGACAGATGCCTTTTTGCCCGGGTAAAGGAGTTTTTCGACGAGTGACCGGCCCGCAGCCGAGGGCGCGGAGCCGTTTTCCGCACACCCAAACCCATATGCATTTTTTGCTATCACACGAGCCCATATGGCCCGCGACCCATGACTCCCGAAACCCCGTCATATGTCCAGAAGCAGAAGACAAAATGAGTGGCGCGGCCCCGTCTCTGCA
>Ga0310691_10005660_pt1 | contig 13576 bp, 11 predicted proteins | sample 176DNAGHGlowgp2_FD_203887 | JGI IMG/M metagenome (GOLD analysis project Ga0310691, IMG submission 203887) | Sheep rumen microbial communities from Palmerston North, Manawatu-Wanganui, New Zealand - 1766 DNA GHGlow gp2 (v2) (version 2) | ecosystem: Host-associated > Mammals > Digestive system >... | reverse complement strand
CCGGTAAACGGGGGAGAAGCGAAGCGGAGGGGGTGTAAAGACCATTGACCATAGCGGGCTATGTGACCGAAAGGACTGGCAGTATGCACCAAAAGAAAACAAAAAGATGACATAATGATATTCATATAATAAACTAATTTAATTCGTGGGAATTTTTAGAACCCACCTAAACAAACAAAAATACATTAAATTATGATTGAGGTAAAAGACATCAGTTACAAGTATCCAGGGCAGAAGGGCCTGGTATTCTGCGATTTCAGTCTGACACTGGAACAGAACAAAATCTACGGCCTATTGGGCAAGAACGGAACGGGCAAGTCAACACTGCTTTATCTTATAAGCGGACTGCTGAGAGCAAAGAAAGGCTCTGTGCGCTTTGACGGCATAGAGACTTGCAAAAGGAAGGTTGATACGCTGAGCGAGATATTCATAGTGCCTGAGGAGTTCGACCTGCCAGCCATGTCGCTGAAAGAGTATGTAAAGCTGAACAGTCCGTTCTATCCTATGTTTGACGGCGATGTGCTTGAGGAGTGCCTGAGTGATTTCGAGCTGACCTCTGACGTGAAGCTCGATGCCCTGTCTATGGGACAGAAGAAAAAGGTGTTCATGGCTTTCGCTCTGGCAACAAACACCAAGGTACTGCTGATGGACGAGCCTACCAACGGACTGGACATTCCGTCGAAGAGCCAGTTCCGCAAGGTGATAACGCGACACATGACCGACAACCGCACCTTGATAATATCTACCCACCAGGTGCACGACATAGAGTCGCTGCTCGACCATATCCTGATACTGTCGCCGCAGAAGATGCTGCTCAATGCATCGGTGGCAGAGATACAAGACCGATACACCTTTGAGTATCGCACTGCCAGCGAGATGGACAATGTAATATATGCCGAGCCTTCGCTGCAAGGCAACGCTGTCATTGCGCCGCGCAAGGAGGATGATGCTGAGACACAGGTGAACCTCGAACTGCTCTTCAATGCAGTAACGGAAGGAAAGATTTAACTTCTCTGGAGGTGAAAAGTAAAAAACATGCGGAATATTTCATCAATATATAAAAATATAATACAAAGAAAGCCATGAATAGTTTCAATATAAAAAGGTTCGGACAGACACTGCGCTGGGTGATTGCCGTCAACTACCGAACGATGCTGTTGTGGACAACGGGCATAGCGCTGATAACATTTGTAGTTGAATTGTTTTTCTTAAAGGATGCATCCAAACCGAGAGCATTAATAAGCAATTCTTTTGGCATTAGTTTAATGTTTATGATGATAGCCTTCGCATTCCTTGCGAGCTATGTAACATCCTTTATTAGTGAGAAACGCAGACGCACGGCTTTTCTGGCTTTGCCAGCAACGAATGCAGAGAAATATCTTTCGATGATAACATATACCTCTGTCATATTCCTGTGTGCGGTGTTCCTTGCTTTAGTAGCAGGCGACTCCCTGCGTATGTTATTCTGCTGGATAAAATATCATTCTGATACGACACCAGATGAATACTACAAGTGGTACTCTTCAGTACTGACGATGTCTAAGCGCCTATTCCATGATATTGTACCACCTTATGCCAGATATGAAACATGGTTTATGGTGATGAAATTTATCATAACTATAACTTTCATATCATGGACTCACTCGCTTTACACCTTATGTGGGACAGTGATACGCAAGTATCCATTCGTGTTTGCAACGGCATTATTCATTTCTTGCTTTGTAATATTTATCGAAATAAATTCAACATATCGCTTCGATTGGTTTGAAGAAGAATGGATAGAGAAAGCAGGCTGTTATTATGCTTACTCCAAGGAAATAGGCGTGGTACCATATATCCTCAGTGTATTGTTGCCGCTGCTCACCGTATTCAACTACTGGGCGTCATACCGTACGTTCAAGGGTTTTCAGGTAATAAACCATAAATGGATAAACTTATGATATTCTCAAACGATACTGGCGCGTTTCATAAACATATAAAAACAGAACAAACATGTACAGTTTTAATATAATAAGGTTTGGGCAGACACTGCGCTGGCTCATAGCAGTAAACTACCGAACGATACGGTTGTGGACTACCGGAACTGCACTAATGGTCTTTCTTGGTGAGATGGCTCTGGCGTTAATGTTTGACTTTGAAGACCCATACATAATGATATACCAGTATGCGATGTCAAGCACTACGCTTCTCATCCTCATCGCAACAATCCTTGCTAGCAGGGTTGTGTCAAGCATCAATGACAAGCGTCGACGTGGTGTATTCCTGATGCTGCCGGCTACAAATGCAGAAAAACACCTTTCACTGATAATATACAGTTCTGTAGTGTGTATGCTTTGCACCTTCTTTGCACTGACAGTTGGTGACACACTGCGCATGGTGTGGTACTGGATGGCAGGTGCACCAGAAGGAAAAGCGGTGATTCGTTTTTTTGATGGAGTTACATGGTACTGGCATTCTTCTGCTATTCCAATGATATTGGATAATTTGAATTTCAGGTTTGGTTATGGCATTCAAGACACCACCTATGTAATGTTTAAATATATCGTGCATTATTTCATATTCGCATGGGTACACTCGTTATTGACGCTTGGCGGCACCCTATTGCGTAAGTATTCTTTTGTGGCAACATCTGCTTTGCTAATACTGTGCATTGTGATGTTTTACATAACTTTAGACTGGTTTAACCTCAAGTTTTTTGATGAGGAATGGGAATACAACGAGAAATGGGAATATACCAAGGTCATAGCATATGATGTTGGCGTAGGCTATATACTCGCCGTGGCACTTCCACTGCTCACCGTATTCAACTACTGGGCGTCATACCGTACGTTCAAGGGTTTTCAGGTAATAAACCATAAATGGATAAACTTATGATATTCTCAAACGATAAACCTATATATATACAGATGGCAGACCGCCTGTGCGACGAGATACTGTCTGGAGTGTATAAAGACGATGACCGCATACCGTCGGTAAGAGAGTATGCCGTATTGCTTGAGGTGAACACCAACACTGCAGTGAAGGCATACGAACAACTGGCGCGCGAGGAAATCATATACAACAAGCGCGGACTGGGTTACTTCGTGACCAAAGGGGCGAAGAAACAGATTATGAATGCTCGTAAAAAGGAATTTATGAAGGAGCGTCTGCCAGAGCTGTTCCGACAGATGCAGCTGCTCGACATCACCATAGACGACGTGGTGAGAGAATATGGAAGAGTAGAGGGGCAGAAGGATTGAAGTACTGCATATCCTCGTGACTGGAGAAGGAAGATTCAGTTAGCTTCACGAAACTCCAAGGGCGACAGGGAAGCCTGACGCTTAAAGAACTTTACGAAGTATGACGGATCCTCAAAACCTATATGGTAAGCCACCTCCTTGCTCGACATGTCGGTGAAGCGCAGCAGTCGCTTAGCTTCAAGTGTCAGGCGGGCGTTGATAAGCTGCAGCGGTGTCTTGCGCGAACTCTCCATGGTACAGTTCGTCAGGGTCTTTGTGGATATGCCGAGCATACGGGCGTATTCACTTACGGTGTGCACCTTGCGGTAGTTGTTTTCCAACAACTGGCGGAAACGTACGAAGGTGCGGTCAGACTGCGACGTGGTGGTCAGCGAGTGCATGCCGTCGCCCATGGTAGTGTTGCGCTGCACGGTGATGAGAAACAGCTTTACGAGCATGGCGAGATAGTCATGATGGGCAAAGGCATTCACCTGTGACATCTCATGTATGATGGCATCGATGATGCTTTGAAGCGTCTGCCATGAATCATCGTCAAGCATACGGTAGGGTGGTGAGTCGTAGGAGTTGAACACGTCGTATTTCAGGAAAAGGCTCTCGCTCGACGACTCGTCCTGCAGGAAGTCTTCACTGAACTCAAGCACCCATCCCGTCTGGTTCTGCACAGAGTCAAACGTGTGCAGCTGCTCAGGCGAGATGAAGAACACCGAGCCAGGCACCACCTCGTATTCCTCAAAGTCAACGTAGTGGTGGCCGGTGCCATGCTGAAACCATATCACGGTATAGAAAGAATGGTTGTGCAGGTGTACAGTGCGGAAAGCCTCCTGCCTGAAAATGTCAGGCATGTGGTGCAGGCGGAAACGCTCCTCTCCGCTCTGCTTGGCTGATAAATGATAAGTGGCGTAACTCATATAGATGCAAAGTTACGGCATAGGATTGTAAAAAGAGAATAAAAGATGGTAGATTTGGGAATGTTTAACACTGTATTCCCAAATTTACCATCTTTTTGCTTAATTTGTTTGCGTATGTTCAGAATAATATGAGTACCTTTGCAGCAGAATTAAGCAGAGATATAAAAACAAGATAAACATGAAACTTACAAACCAACTTGAGCATTACGAGGGCTTCATCTGGAAGCGAGAAATTAACGTGCGTGACTTCATTCAGCACAACTACACTCCTTACGAGGGCGACGAGTCTTTCCTTGCCGGACCTACGGAGCGCACGCTGAAGATATGGAACATCCTGACCGAGATGTTCAAGACTGAGCGCGAGAAAGGCGTGTATGACGCTGAGACCAAGAAGCCTCAGACGCTCACCACATACGGTCCTGGATATATCAGTAAGGACGATGAGGTGATTGTTGGTTTGCAGACCGACGCTCCGCTGAAGCGCGGCATATTCCCTAAGGGCGGCATACGCATGGTCGAGACTGCACTGCAGTCATACGGCTTCAGCCTTGACCCTGAGACAAAGATGGTTTACACCAAGCACCGCAAGACTCACAACGCAGGTGTGTTCTCAGCATACACAAAGGAGATACGTGCGGCTCGCCACTCACACATCATAACCGGTCTGCCCGATGCCTACGCTCGCGGACGTATCATCGGCGACTACCGCCGCATTGCACTCTATGGCATTGACAACCTGATAGAGGAGAAGAACCGCTTCATGGATCGCCTCGACGTTCAGGAACTTTCAGAAGAGATAATCCGCCAGCGCGAGGAAGTGGCTGAGCAGATACAGGCTCTCAACGACTTCAAGAAGATGTGTGCTGCATACGGTTTCGACGTGAGCAAACCGGCAAAGAACGCACGCGAGGCCGTGCAGTTCGTTTACTTCGGTTACCTCGGTGCAGTGAAGGACCAAGACGGCGCTGCCATGTCAATAGGACGTATCTCTACATTCCTCGACATATTCATTGAGACCGACCTCAAGAACGGCACTCTTACCGAGCAGGAGGCACAGGAGCTCATTGACCAGATGGTGATAAAGCTGCGCATAGTACGTTTCCTGCGCACACCAGAATATAACGACCTCTTCTCTGGCGACCCTGTATGGGTTACCGCATCAGAGGGTGGTATGGGCATTGACGGACGCACACTGGTTACAAAGACCTGTTTCCGTATGCTCCATACACTGGAGAACCTCGGTCCGGCACCTGAACCAAACCTCACCGTACTGTGGAGCGAGCGCCTGCCAGAGCCTTGGAAGCGCTACTGCGCCAAGATGTCTGTAAAGACCTCTGCCATTCAGTATGAGAACGATGACCTCATGCGCCCTGACTACGGTGACGACTACGGCATAGCATGCTGCGTGTCACCTATGAAGATTGGTAAGCAGATGCAGTTCTTCGGAGCGCGTGCCAACCTCGCCAAGTGTCTGCTCTACGCCATCAACGGCGGTAGGGATGAGAAGAACGGCGAGCAGGTGGCTCCTGGTTTCGCTCCTATCACAAGCGAATACCTTGACTATGATGAGGTGATGGAGAAGTTCGAGCAGATGATGCGCTGGCTTGCCAAGACCTATGTCAACGCACTGCAGATAATACACTACATGCACGACAAGTACGACTATGAGGCATTTGAGATGGCTCTGCACGACGGCGACGTTGAACGTACACGCGCTACGGGCATAGCAGGCCTCTCAATAGTCACTGACTCACTCGCCGCCATCAAGTATGGCAAGGTGAAGGTGATACGCGATGAGCGCGGACTCGCCGTTGGTTTCGAGAACACCGGCTATGTGCCTTTCGGTAATAACGACGACGACACCGACCGCATAGCACTCATGGTGACAGAGAAGTTCATGGAGTACCTGCGCCAGCACCAGACATACCGCAATGCTAAGCCTACGCAGTCATTGCTCACCATTACATCTAATATAATGTATGGTAAGTTCACAGGTGCCACACCTGACGGACGTGAGGCATGGGTACCGTTCGCACCAGGTGCCAACCCAATGAACGGCCGCGACACTCGCGGTGCAGTGGCTGCACTGGCATCGGTTGCAAAGCTGCCTTTCCAGCACTCACACGACGGCATCAGCTATACCTTCGCCATATCACCTTCTACACTGGGCAAGGACAGCGACACTCAGATTGACAACCTCGTGAACCTCATGGACGGCTACTTCACACCAGACGGCGGACATCACCTCAACGTCAACGTCTTTGACCGCGACCTGCTGGTTGATGCCATGGAGCACCCTGAGAAGTATCCACAGCTCACCATCCGCGTGTCAGGCTACGCCGTAAACTTCGTGAAGCTTACCCGTGAGCAGCAGCTCGACGTGCTGAGCCGCACCATCAACCACAAGATTTAAGGCATGTGACGATTTTGATACTATAAGTAGGCACACCTGCTTAATACCAAGGTAAATTGCAGATTGCGACAAATTCTACGGCATATTCCGTGATTTGTCGCAATTTTTTATATGTTGTCATAACGGAAAAGAGAAAAAAACAAACAAAAAGTTTTGGAGTATAAAAAAAAGTGCTAACTTTGCATCCGTAAATAAAAACCGAATAACGGAATAAATTAATTAATAACAAAAGGAAAAAGATTATGAAAAAGTTATTTTTTGTAGCCATAATGGCAATTGCAGCTATCGGAGCAAACGCACAGTCAAAGGTTAAGGCCGGCACATGGAGCATACAGCCAAAGCTGGGTGCGACGATAACATCAGTTACAAACATGGATTATGACACTAATATCTCTGGAGCTACAGGTAAGGCGGAATATCAGACTTTTGTAGGTGCTACTATCGGTGGCGAGGTGGAATATCAGGCTACTGACCGCTTCAGCATAGCTGCAGGTGTAGGCTACATCATGCAGGGTAAGCAGTGGGACGATTATAAGTTTGGTGCATATGAGGAGAAAGAACAGAAGATAGAGTTGGGTTATGTCAATGTTCCTGTTGTGGCAAACTACTACATCTTCAAGGGATTTGCTATTAAGGCTGGAGCACAGTTCGCATTCCTGACTAATGCAAAGGAAAAGGGCACATTGGTATCAGGAAATACAGAGACCACTGTCAGTAATGATGTAAAAAATCAATGCAATACATTCGACTTCTCTATCCCTGTAGGTGTGTCTTATGAGTTTGACAACCACATCGTGATTGACGCTCGCTACAACATCGGAATCACCAATGTTAACAAGAATGGTAACGTAAATTGCCGCAACAGCGTATTCCTCGCTACAGTAGGTTATAAGTTCAGACTGTAATCATAATTCGATAATTATATATAACTGGCTTTGGGGCACACCTTATATTATAGGCGTGCCCCAAAGTATTTTTTTACGAATAACTTGCACAATCCAATAAAAAAGCGTAAATTTGCAAGCGGAATGAAAAAACCAAAACAAGATATGAAAACGCTAAACAATCTATGCCTCGCAATTTGTGCAAGGCAACGCCGCATGGCGATTCTCTTTACAGTTTTAATAGCTCAGTTCCTTCTGCTTTCGTTGACAGCAACGGCTCAGCGACAGGTCATCAACCTTAAAAGCTGGGAGTTTTCACACGACAAGGAATCATGGGAGCAGGTGCAGATACCTCACGATTGGGCCATCAGCGGACCATTCGACAAGAAGTGGGACCTGCAGACGGTGCGTATAGTGCAGAATGGCGAGAAGGTTGCTACGGAGAAATCGGGCCGCTCGGGTTCGCTGCCATGGATAGGCAAGGGATACTATAAGTGCACAGTCCGTAGTTCACAGTTCAATGTGCAGGATGCTGTGGCCATGCTGCAGTTTGACGGTGCCATGTCAGAGCCTACCGTATATGTCAACGGTAAGAAAGCAGGCTACTGGGCATACGGCTACAATGCCTTCCGCCTCGATGTTACCGACCTGCTGAAGAGCGGCGACAACGTGATAGAGGTGGAACTGCAGAACCTGGAGGAAAGCAGCCGCTGGTATCCTGGTGCCGGACTGTATCGTCCCGTTGAACTGGTACTTACGCCAAAGACGCATATAGACCCTTGGGCTACGTCGGTGCGCACCATCGGACTCAAGGAGGGCGTTGACAACCACGGTCGCACTGAACCACAGGCTACCGTAGCATACGAAACAAAGATTGTGGCACCGGCAGGCGACGTGGCTTGCGTAGTGGAGGTGCTCAACGACAAGGGATTCATGGAGGCTGGCAGTCACTTTGACTTGCCTGCCGATGGTGTTATAAAGACCGAACTGACACTGAGCAAGCCAAACCTGTGGTCGCCGGAGTCACCTTATTTATATAAGGTGCGCACAAGGTTGTTCCGTAACCATAAGATTATAGACGAAACGATAACCAACCTCGGCGTGCGCACCGTCAGTGTAAGCAAGGAAGGAGGCTTCCAGCTTAACGGAGTGACACGCAAGATACAGGGCGTGTGCCTGCACCACGACCTCGGTCCGCTTGGTGCTGCCATCAACAAGGCTGCGCTTATACGTCAGGTGAAGCTGATGAAGGAGATGGGATGCGACGCTATCCGTACGTCACACAATATGCCTTCTACATGGCAGATGGACGTCTGCGACTCGCTCGGCATGATGGTCATGGCAGAGAGTTTCGACATGTGGATATACCCTAAGTGTAAGAACGGCTATGCACGCTTCTTCAAGGAGTGGGCAGAGAAAGACATTACCAACCTCGTGCTCAACCACCGCAACCATCCGTCAATCGTGATGTGGAGCATAGGTAACGAGATACCAGAGCAGGGCGACAAGAACGCCGGTGTGGAATGGTCAACAAAACTGCAGAACCTGTGTCATGAACTCGACCCGACTCGTCCTGTCACTCAGGGCTTGGACCGTGCAGACAATGCCATTGCCAGCGGTGTGATGGGATTGATGGACGTACCGGGCATCAATTACCGCACGCAGAAGTACGACAAGGCTTTCCACACCACAGGTCACGGATTTATCTTGGGCAGCGAGACGGCAAGTACCGTCAGTTCGCGAGGCGCGTATAAGTTGCCGTATGTGGCGAGCAACCGCGCCGTATATAAAGACGGACAGTGCTCGGCCTACGAGACGGAGTGGTGCCCATGGAGCAACCTGCCAGAGGTTGACTTCGAGGATATGGATGACCTGCCATACACCATAGGTCAGTTCGTATGGACCGGCATAGACTACCTTGGCGAACCTACTCCATACGATGAATACTGGCCAAGCCGCTCATCATACTTCGGCATCTGCGATCTTGCAGGACTGCCAAAGGACCGTTACTACCTCTACCGCTCTGTATGGAACAAGAAGGAGCACACACTGCACATCGCTCCGCACTGGAACTGGGGCAAGGACATGATAGGCAAGGTAGTGCCCGTTCAGGTATTCAGTGACTATGATGAGGCTGAGCTCTTCGTTAATGGCAAGAGCCAGGGTCGCGTCAAGAAAAACAAGAAGGTTAACCGCGACGCGCAGGGCAACCAGATCACTGGCACCGAGGCTGCCAACCCTAACCGCGGCAATTGGGACGCAAAGGAGAATACGGGCAATTCGCCAAATCTTGACCGCTACCGTCTGCGCTGGATGAACGTGAAGTATGAGCCAGGTGAGATAAAGGTGGTGGCTTACGACAAGGACGGCAATGAGGCTATGACCAAGATTGTGCGCACAGCCGGCGAACCAAGCGAACTGTCACTGACATGCGACCGCCCTATAATCAAGGCTGACGGTGAAGACTTGTGCTATGTTACCGTAAGCATGACCGACGAGGATGGCAACTTCTGTCCGCTGGCAGACGACCAACTGACATTCGAGGTAGAGGGCGAAGGCGAATTCAAGTGCGTCTGCAACGGCGATGCTACGTCGCTCGAACCATTTACAAAGCCTACGATGAAACTCTTCAATGGTCAGCTCGTGGTTACAGTAAAGAGCACCACCAAGCCGGGCAAGATGACGCTGAAGGTGCGCCGCCCTGCTACGTCGCAGAAGACAAAGAAGCAGGCATTCGTAAGCAATGAGATAGAGTCAAGCATAGAAATCACGACAAAGTGATGATACTGAATTAGCATGCAGCGCAGATGTCAGGCGCAAGCATCGCTGATATTACGAAAAACGACCGCTCGGCAAAGCTGAGCGGTCATTTTTAGTTTTGGCGCAGATTGAATCGTTAAATAAAACGAGTTAAAAGTAAAGTTCCTTAATAGGCCTTGCAGGTTAGCAATGTAAATATTAATTTTGCGTCATGAATCAGAATTTCAATACCTTGAAGTTGACTTTGCAGTTAAGGCTGAAAATGTTTTGCCGTATGTTCAGTCTTGGAGGGATGGTCTTTGGTATCATTATGGCAGCATTAATGGGGTCGCTGCTATTTACTGCCTATACCAGCACCAATAGATACGCTACATTATTCATAGCAATCCTTATACTGTTAATGACAGACGGTAAAAGGGGAGATAAGAGGTTCCTGGCGCTTACCTTCGCGAAACCGAGATATGTGATGATGGCAGACTATGTGGTCCTTAGCTTGCCTTTCCTCATAGTCTGTATGCTAAAGGGTGAATGGTGGCAGATGATGGCAATAACGTCTGTAGCCATTATTCTTCCTTATCTGCATGGCAAAAGGTTTAGGTTAGAATTGCGTGTACCATTGCCTTTCATGTATCGCGGTGGTATAGACTTGTTGTATTCCATCAGAATAATATGGTGGTTGTATCCATGTTTATTTACGGGCGCAATTATGGGAGTGGTTTATGATAACATAAACCTGTCGGTGGTATGTACGATGTTGTGGACTCTCTTTATGTGTATAAGCATGAGAGACCCAACTCCTTTGGCATTGAATTATAGTGGACTGCGTCCGTTCATTATTGAAAATGTCATGATGGCGGTACAAGGTGCGGTAATATGGCTTGCTCCATTGCTTGTGGTGCTTTACTTTGGAGGAGAAGGAATATCATTACCAGTCCGATTATTGTTGAGTGGAGTTATTTCGGTTACTGCCTGCGTATTTATGAGATATGTAGTTACTAATACATTCTTTGTCGTTTTCAATGTCCTCATGCATGCATTCCTATATGGATTCTCCGTCTTCTGCTTGTGGGGATATCCTATGCAGATAATTGTCATTTTCACTTATATAGTACTTTCAAAGAACAAATACAGTCGCTTATGGAATTAATGCATATAAATAATGTATCAAAAAGATATGGTGAGTTGGAGGTGTTGAATGATGTCAACTTGGATTTCCAACAAGGTGTAATATATGGTCTCGTAGGTGAGAATGGTGCAGGCAAGACAACATTGTTTAATTGTATTATGGGACTGACGGACTACCAGGGTGAAGTGACGCATGCAAAGGACTTGTCTATTGGCTATATGCCGGCAGATGCTTACTTCTATCCTCTGATAACGGCGAAGGAACACATTGAGTTCTGTGTGAGGGCAAAGGGTATGTCGATAGAAGAGGAAGAAATACAGCGACTGAATCAAGTATTTGAACTTCCATTGAATCGCTTTGCCTCACGTTTTTCTACAGGAATGAAGAAAAAGCTTGCATTCATGACACTGCTATTACAAAAGAATGCCCTGATGATTCTTGACGAGCCCTTCAACGGAGTAGATCTTAAAGGATGTATCAATATGCGCAACATAATAAAGGAAGCTAAGGCTGATGGAAAGACTTTCATTATTTCGTCACACCAGATATCAGCATTACGTGAGATTTGCGATAGTATAGACTTCCTTTGTCAACATTCGATGAAGAAACGCTACAAGGATGAATCGGTAGAGGAGATAGAGGAGGATATTCTGAAAATGATATAGTAAACACATTATGCCAAATACAATGTAAAAGCATATATTTCTCAGAGTAATTTCAGTGAATTTGCAGAGTAATTTCAGTGAATTTGCAAAGTAATTTCAGTGAATTTACTTTTAATACCCTATGCTTTTATATGGAAAAGGCATAGCAGTATAGTAGGAACAGATGCCATGTGACTGCCAATTTGACCGGCGGAAAGTTTAAGAAAGTTTTCGTAAGGTTAAAAACTTAGGCGGAAAGTTTAAGGAAGTTTACGGGAGTTTAAAATCACTGACAGCCTGACACATAGGCACAGAGATTGCAATAATGTAGGCAAAGGCAAACGAAAAGAGGCAACGTATGGAAAGAGCCCCAATGAAGTAGCCCGTAACATGTCTAACTAAATTTATAGGAGGTTTTATTATGTTACCTACAATGTATTCAAACAACAACAATTGGATTCCTTCAATCTTTAACGACTTCTTTGCAGACCCTTGGGTACCGTCAAAGATAGCAGGCACGGCTCCGGCTATTAACGTCAGTGAGGACAACAAGGAGTATAAGGTGGAGGTTGCTGCACCTGGCATGACGAAGGATGACTTCAAGATCAACGTGGCAAACGATGAACTTGTGATATCCATGGAGAAGAAAACCGACTCGAAGGATGAAGAAAAGGATAAGAAATACCTGCGTCGCGAGTTCAGCTACAGCAAGTTTGAGCAGCATCTGACACTGCCTGACAATGTAGAGCGCGACAAAATCTCTGCAGGTATGAACGACGGCGTGCTGACTATCGACATACCAAAGATGACAGAGGAAGAGAAAGCGCAGGAGATGCACTATATAGAAATTAAATAAGAGATAAAATCAGGATAGTGCAAAGATAGATATCGTAACGACAATTCTTGCTTGTAAGTGAGAATTGTCGTTTTTAGTTTTTTTGATTTTGTAATTTCGACAAAGCACTTTTTTACGTTTTGTCACTTTTTTGCCCTTTTTTCTGTAGTTTTGTTTCGGTTTCTCGAAAAAAAAATGTAATTTTGCATTTCCAAAAAAATAAATAACAAACCAAACAACAACAATAACAAAGAAAAAATGTTCAAGAATTTCAACGGCATCCATCTTGTAGATGCATACCACAAGATGCGCCAGGAGAAAAAGAGTCATCCTTCAAGGGTGATGAAAAAAACCTTAGAGGCAGTCATCGTGGCTGTCATAACACTCATATTGTGGAATCTTCCTTCCACGGCCTTCGGTATAGAAGGACTCAACGTGGTGCAGCAGCGCATCATAGCCATCTTTGCCTTTGCCACGTTGATGTGGATTATGGAGGTAGTGCCTTCATGGGCTACGTCGGTAGCCATCATCGGCGCCATGCTGCTTTTCTGCAGTGATTCGGGTATTAAGTGGATGTGCGACCCTGAAGAAGTAGGCGAACTTCTATCATACAAGAGCGTAATGGCATGTTTCGCAGATCCTGTCATCATGCTGTTCATCGGTGGCTTTATCCTTGCCATAGCAGCAACGAAGACCGGTCTGGACGCTCAGTTGGCAAAGACGTTGCTGAAGCCTTTCGGCACGAAGAGCGACAACGTGTTGCTGGG
>Ga0310691_10005659_pt1 | contig 13579 bp, 9 predicted proteins | sample 176DNAGHGlowgp2_FD_203887 | JGI IMG/M metagenome (GOLD analysis project Ga0310691, IMG submission 203887) | Sheep rumen microbial communities from Palmerston North, Manawatu-Wanganui, New Zealand - 1766 DNA GHGlow gp2 (v2) (version 2) | ecosystem: Host-associated > Mammals > Digestive system >... | reverse complement strand
TAGGCCGCTGCGTGAGCCTTCGGGAACATGTATTTGATCTTCTCGCAGGACCAGATATACCAGTCCGGAACACCGTGATCGGTCATCTCCTGCTTCCACTGTTCCCACTTGTCGCAGGCACCCTTTGCGACCTTACCTTTACGGACATTTTCCATAATGCTGAAGGCAGTGCCCGAATCAAGTCCCATATGGATCAGATATACCATGATATCATCTCGGCAGCAGATTGCCGAAGAAAGCTTACATTTTCCTTCCTCGATCAGCGTCTGCGCGTTCCCCAGCCATACATCGGTACCGTGCGCAAGTCCCGCGATCCGGACAAGATCCGAGAAATTCTCGGGATTCGCATCCATAACCATCTGCATGGCAAAGTCCGTTCCGAATTCGGGCACGCCGAGGGCACCGAGCTTCGTTCCGCCGATATCCTCCGGGGTAATCCCCAGCGCCTCCGTTCCGTGGAACAGGGACATGACCTTCTTATCATCGAGCGGCACCTTTCTCGCATCGGTTCCGGTAAGATCCTCCAGACGGCGGATCATGGTCGGATCATCGTGGCCGAGGATATCAAACTTCAGCAGGTTCTGCTCAATAGAGTGATAATCGAAGTGTGTGGTTACCGTATCCACCGTCATATCGTTGGCCGGCTTCTGAACCGGTGTAAAGCTGTGGATCTCTTCCGTATTCGGCATAACAATAATACCGCCGGGATGCTGTCCCGTGGTCCGTTTCACGCCCGTGCAGCCCGCTGCCAGACGTTCCACCTCTTCATGCCGCATGGTGATATTGTGATTTTCGCAATATTTCAATACGTAGCCGTATGCCGTCTTTTCCGCCAGCGTACCGATCGTACCCGCCCGGAAAGCACATTCCTTTCCGAAGATTTCTTCGATATAGGCGTGGGCCCGCGGCTGGTAATCACCCGAGAAATTCAGGTCGATATCCGGTTCCTTATCTCCCTTAAACCCAAGGAAGGTTTCGAACGGAATATCATGACCTTCCTTCACCATCGGCTTCCCGCACTTCGGGCAGACCGCATCCGGCATGTCACAGCCGGAAGTTCCGGAGTACTGCTTCACCCGCTCCGAATCGAATTCCGAGTAAAAGCAGGCCGGACAGATATAATGCGGTGGCAGCGGATTTACCTCCGTAATACCGGCCATGGTGGCCGCAAACGAAGAACCGACCGATCCTCTCGAGCCGACCAGATAGCCGTCCGCATTGGATTTATGCACAAGCTTTTGGGCGATAACATACATAACCGAATAGCCGTTGGAAATGATGGAATGCAGTTCCCGCTCCAGCCGGTCGGATACGATTTCCGGAAGATTCGGTCCATAGATTTCATGCGCCCTGCTTTCGCAGATATCCCGCAGGATCTTATCCGAATTCTCGATCACCGGCGGACACTTATCGGGTCTTACCGGCGAAATCTTTTCAACCATATCGGCAATGAGGTTCGTATTGGTGACAACGACCTCTTCGGCAAGGTCTTTTCCGAGCCAGGAGAATTCCTCCAGCATTTCTTCCGTCGTCCGGAGATACAGCGGCGGCTGTTCCATACCTTTGGGGTTCTTTTTCAGGATTCTCTCCATGACACCGGGCTTCTGGGTTCCCTCTTCCACAATCTGGCGGTAGATGGCATCCTCCGGATCCAGGAAATGTACATCACCGGTTGCAACGACCGGTTTCCCGAATTCCTTGCCCAGCTTAATGATCTTCCTCGTGATTTCCCGCAGGTCTTCCTCGGAATTCACCGCCGCCACCTTATCGCTGGCGATCATCGAAAGATTGTTGCCGATGGGCATAATCTCCAGGTAGTCGAAAAACGATACGATCCGGGCAATCTCATCATCCTGCTTGCCGTCCAGAATTGCCTGATAAAGCTCGCCCGATGCGCAGGCCGAGCCAAGAAGCAGACCATCCCTGTACTTTTCGATGAGACTCATGGGAATCTTCGGTTTGTCATTAAAATACTGAATATGGGACGCCGAGATCAGTCGGTACAGGTTCACCCTGCCCGTTTCATTTTTCGCTATGATTGTCCCATGGAAGGCCTTCGCCTTCTTGATAAAGGACTCGGAGGCCGCTCCCACCTTATTCAAGTCCTTCAGTGTCTCACAGCCGGCCTTTCTCGCCAGCTTCATGAGTTCCATAAAAATGAGTGCCGTGGCATCCGCGTCATCGCAGGCCCGGTGGTGGTGCTTATTCTTGATCTTAAAATGATTTCCCAGACGGTCCAGCGTATATCTGCCGAGATCCGGTACGAAAACATGACCGAGTGTCATGGTATCCAGCGCCGTGAAATCATAGGGAAGACCCAGCCTACCCGCGAATTCCCGGATAAAGCCCGTATCGAACTGCGCATTGTGAGCCACGAGGATTGCACCCTTCGCAAATTCCAGAAACTTTGGCAGGATCACTTCGATCGTCGGTGCGTTGATCACCATACCGTCCGTAATGGAGGTCAGCTGGGTGATGTTATACGGAATCGGAACTTCCGGATTCACGAATTCCGAAAACCGTCCCAGTTCCTTCCCGTTTGCATCGATCCGGACGGCACCGATTTCGATGATCTTACAGAACTTCGCAGAAAGACCGGTGGTCTCAATATCGAAAATGACATAGTCGCTGTCCAGACTCTGTCCCTTTCCGTTTAATACAAGGTCCTTCCGGTCATCCACCAGATATCCCTCAACACCGTGAATGATCTTGAAGGGATCATCCTTCGAAAGATGCTCATGCATCCATTTCATGGCAAGAGTAAAGCCCTGCACCACGCCGTGATCGGTAATAGCCACCGAATTCATGCCCCAGTCCTTGCAGCGCTTCAGCAGCTTATCGACCGAAAGCACGCTGTCATTCTCGCTCATCATCGTATGGAGATGCAGCTCCACACGTTTCTTTTCTGCATTGTCCATTCGGATCGACCGGAAATCCGATATTTCTTTGATACCCTGCACGGACTGCAGTACCAGCGTTTTGGCATAATCATCATTCTTCGGCACACCCTTGATCCGGTAGAAGCCGCCCTCATGGAGCTTCTCCTTTATGGGATCCTTATCCTCGGCAGCGATAAATATTTTAAAGGTAATGGTATCCGTAAAATCGGTAATTGTTCCGATCAGGATGATTTTGCCCTTCCGGGTTTCCTTCTCCTCCAGCTTCGTAAGAAGGCCGCGGATCACCACCTCCGTCGGGATATCCTCCAGAGAGGAAATCGGCACAAGGTCGCCCTCGGTATTCTTTCCGTAAAAGCAGCTGATGTCCTGAGCATACCGCCGGCGGAACTTTTCCGCATTGGCTTTAAAATCCACCTTTTTCTCCGGCTTCTTGTCCATGACAAAGCTGGTGATCTCCACCTCGTTGGTGTCACCCTTCAGGCTTTCGATCATCTTATTCTCTGCTTCTTCCTTCCGCTGCGCGGCAAGCATAGCCTCCGATGGCGTTTCCGGTTCTTCCGCATTTTTCACCGGAAGGGATATCCCGGCAAGCTCCTCGAGAATCTTCTTTTCCTTCGCCTCACTCTTCGTATCGGCGTAGCTGATCACCACATCTGCCGTGAGATGAAAACGGTCCCGGTACACATTCCGGAACCATTCACGGATCATCTCTCCCCTATCCCTCGCAAGTTCGGACTCCCGAAGAGTAATGGTGATCGTATTTCCTTCTGCTGTCATATTAGCCGTTTTCATTAAAATGGCAGCAACCGGTTCTTCCTTTTGCATCTCATAAAAAAAACTCTCCCCGTACATATCCAGTACCGAGGAAACCGTATAGGCATCCGAAAGGGTAAAGACCTCCCGGATTTTTGTTTTTGCAGTTCCGCGTTCCCCAAAGGTATAACGGCTGATGCTCTCTTCTGCCTCATCCAGTATCTGCCGACTGATCAGATGATCCGACTCCAGCACCACCAAAAGAAGCTGCTCCGATTTTTTATAGGTTACCTTTGCGAAATTCGTTTCCCGGAGGAGGATCTCAGCCTCCTCCGGAACCCTAACGCCTGGGAACGCTTCAAAAAAGCGTTTCTTTTCCATATATTCTTATTTACCCCAATTCTTTAATTCATTTTCCAATTCAACCAGAATCCGATCCTCCGGTACCTTTCTGAGGATCTCACCCTTCTTAAAGAGAAGGCCCACACCATCGCCGCCGGCTACGCCGAGGTCCGCTTCTTTCGCTTCGCCCGGTCCGTTGACCACGCAGCCCATGACAGCCACCTTAATATCCAGGTGTTCATATTTCTCCGCTATTTTCTCGGCCTGTTCCGCAATCTCCACAAGGGGAATACGGGTACGGCCGCAGGTGGGACAGGAAACCAGCTCGATGCCGCCCCTGCGAAGTCCCAGTGTTTTTAAGATTTTCTTTGCACTCCGGATTTCCTCCACCGGATCCGTGGAAAGAGATACCCGGATGGTATCACCATAGCCCTCATGCAAAATGATGCCGAGTCCGATGGCCGATTTGATGTTCCCGCTCCAGACTGTTCCCGCCTCGGTAATCCCCACGTGCAGCGGATAATCGGTTGCCTCGGCAATCAATTCGTGCGTACGGATGCTCATCAGAACATCGGAGGATTTGATACTGATCACCATGTTTTCATAGCCTAAGGCTTCGATCATATGCACCTTATCCAGCGCACTTTCCACGATTCCCTCTGCCGTTACACCGTGATATTTCTCCACCAGATTCTTTTCGAGTGAGCCGCTGTTCACGCCGACCCGGATTGGGATATTCTTTTCCTTTGCCGCCGCAACCACCTCTGCGAGCGCCTCCGGACCTCCTATATTGCCCGGGTTGATTCGGATTTTATCCGCACCGTTTTCCATGGCAAGAAGCGCAAGCTTATAATCGAAATGGATATCCGCCACAAGCGGAATATGAATTTCACTTTTAATTGTGCGGAAAGCCTCTGCAGCTTCCTTCGTATTTGCCGTGCAGCGAACGATCTCACAGCCGGCCTCCTCAAGACGATGAATCTGCTCTACTGTGGCAGCAACATCTTCTGTTCTGGTATTCGTCATGGACTGAATGGCGATCGGATTCTCTCCGCCGATCGTAACATTCCCGATTTTGATTTCTCTTGTTTTATGTCTCATATTGCAAAGCCCCCCTAGTGGAAAAGCCTGGTGATATCGTTGAAATAAACAAACATCATCAGCATCACAAGAAGCAGTACGCCGACTGCGGTTACAGCCATCTCCTTCTCCTTCGGAACAGGCCGGCCGGCTATCGCTTCGAACAGGACAAATATGATCCGACCGCCATCCAGTCCCGGAATCGGCAGAAGATTCATCATACCGATATTGGCGCTGATCAGAACGACGAAGTTGATGATGTTCAGGAATACGTAAAGATATGAGCCGCCGGGCTTCTTCGCATCCTCCTTGGCATCTTCGATCACATCGTTCATGACCTGTCCGATTCCGACAGGTCCCATCAAGCTGTCCTTCCCCGCCTTTCCTTTGAAGATCATCCGTAGCGAGGCGATCACGGCCTTGATATTGTACCGGACCTCATAGAGGGAAAACTTCAGTTCCTCCCCAACATTCTTGGCCTTTCTGTCCTTCGCGGATATACCGAACATGTAGCTGCCGGAGGCCTCATCATATTTCAGCTGTACCGTTGTCTTATGTTTTTCTCCGTCCCGGATGTAGGTGACTTCGACCGGTTTTTTCGGGTTCTCCACCATACGGAAGATCGTAATCTCCCGGAAATTGCAGATCCGCTGACCGTTCAGCTCCGTGATCAGATCTCCTGCCTGCAGGCCTGCCTCCTCTGCCGCACTGTTTTCCGCCACATAGTTGATCTCCGCCGGATCAATGGCATAATAATGGCAGATGATGATGGAAAGCACAAATGCCAAAAGGAAGTTAAATAACGGTCCGGCCATAAGCACCATCAGTCTGGTTAAGACCGGCTTATTGTTCAGGGCATTGGGATTATCGGAGTTTTCCATATCTCCGTCCATCATACAGTAGCCGCCCATAGGAAGAGCGCGGAGCGAATAGAGGGTATCCTTCCGCTCCCATTGCACGATGGCCGGTCCCATGCCGATGGAGAATTCCAGCACGGCCACATGATTCAGTTTTGCCACGATGAAATGTCCGAATTCATGCACGAAGATGATGACGCCGAACATTAAAATGATGACGATTAAATTCATTTTCCTATCCTGTTAATTGCCATTTTCAGTTACTCAGTAATTCATCTGTCCAATCTCTTGCCGCAAGGATGTCCCCAAGGGTCGGTTCTTGAATAACCGTGTGGCTATTCATGGCGGTTTCGATGCGGTCGTAGATTTCGAGGAAGCGGATTTTTCCGTCCAGGAATTCACGGACTGCGATCTCATTTGCCTCGTTCATGACCGTAGGCATGGTGCCGCCTGCCCGAATTGCTCTTTCTGCGATTGTGAGACCGCGGAAGGTTTCCCTGTCCGGCTGCTCCAGGTAAATCGCCGAGAGTGCTTTGAAATCCAGCCTTGCACCGGGAAGATTTCTTCTCTCCGGCCAGGTCAGTGCATACTGGATGGGCAGTTTCATATCCGGTGTTCCCAGCTGGGCTATGACCGCGCCGTCCTCATATTCTACCGCTGAATGGATGATGCTCTGCGGTTGCACCAGCACCTCCACCTTTTCCGGCGGAACATCGAAGAGCCAGCAGGCTTCGATCACCTCTAACCCCTTGTTCATCATAGTAGCACTGTCGATGGTTATTTTGGGTCCCATACTCCAATTGGGATGTGCCAACGCTTCTTTTACAGTCACATTTTCCAGTTCCTCCCGCTTTTTCCCGCGGAAGGGTCCGCCCGAAGCAGTCAGCAAAATACGGGAGATTTTATTCCCGCTGTTTCCCTGCAGGGACTGGAAAATGGCCGAATGCTCGCTGTCCACGGGCAGGATCTTGATACCCTTTTCCGCCGCACGGCGCATCACAAGGTGTCCCGCCGTCACAAGCGTTTCCTTATTGGCGAGCGCAATATCCTTTCCGGCTTCGATTGCCGCAAGGGTCGGTTCCACACCGATCATGCCGACAACTGCCGTTACCGTCACATCCGCCGATTCCCAGGCAGCGATTTCGATCAGTCCTTCCATACCGGAAAAGACTTTGATATCCGTATCACCCAGCCGCACCCGAAGATCTTCCGCATCCTCCGATGACCAGACGGAAACCGCTTCCGGCCGAAACTCTCTGGCCTGCTGTTCCAGAAGGTCCAGCTTTCCGCGACAGGAAAGTGCAACAACCGAAAAATCTTCTCTGTTATTCCGAACGACCTCCAGGGTCTGCGTACCGATAGAGCCGGTAGAACCAATGATGGATAATCTTTTCAAGGCGTATTCCTCCTACAGCATCCAAAGACGAACGGCATAGTAAATAATGGGTGCGGTAAACAGCATGCTGTCAAACCGGTCCAGAATTCCGCCGTGTCCCGGGATGAGTTTTCCGTAATCCTTGATCTCATTGTTTCGTTTGATAGCTGAAGCCGCCAGATCTCCGATCACCGCAGGGATTGCCCCTACAGCCGTGATCACGGCAAACAGCGGAACATTTCCTACGGGATCCGATGCATTTTTCATATAGATGAGGCCAAAGATTGCGCCTAAAAGGCCTGCACCGATAATGCCGCCGATAAGACCCTCCACACTCTTCTTCGGGCTCAGAACGGGTGACATCTTGTGCTTGCCGAACAGACGGCCCGTGCAATATGCCAGTGTATCGTTGCCCCAGGAGCAAAGGAAGATCAGTACTACAAAATAGCCGCCGTGAGGCAGAATGCGGAGCCTGTATACGTAGGACAGCATCATGCTCACGTAGAAAAAGCTGAAATACGATACCGCGATATCCTTATCCTTATAGGTCGGGAATCCGGTCACGTAAACACCCAGAAGAAGGAGCATGAACAGAACGCCTATGGAGACGATGATCTCCGGCAATACAGCCATATTCTTTCCCAGAATCAGAAATCCGTAAAAAACAAGCGTTGCCAGGTAGCTTAAAATACCCGGCAGACGCTTTTCCAGCTTATAAACCCGCATCAGCTCAAACACACCGATGAGGGAAATGATACCCATGGCAACGCCGGTGACCGGGCCTCCCAGATAAAGGATTCCCACAAAAAGTGCCACCAGCACAATGCCGCTGAGAAGTCTGGTTACAAACATTATTTTACTCCTCCGAACCGCCTGTCACGCCCTCTATAATAATCGATTGCCTTCTGCAGCTCCGCCTTATCGAAATCCGGCCAAAGTGTGTCGCAGAAGTAGAACTCCGAATAGGAAATCTGCCAGGGCATAAAATTGGAAATCCGCATCTCGCCGCTGGTACGGATCAGAAGATCCGGATCCGGCAGCTCCCAAGTATCGAGTCTGGAGCTGATGAGTTCTTCGGTGATCTCCTCCGGGGCAAGCTTTCCATCGCGCACATCCGCTGCAATACGCCGGAGCGCACGGGTCACATCATCCCTGCCGCCGTAATTCAGAGCAATGGTGAACTGCAGGCCGGTATTATCCTTTGTGGCATCCTCCAGCTTCTCGATTGCCGCCAGAATGTCCTTATCCAGCCTGGACCTCTCCCCGATGATCCGGACGCGCATATTATTGCGGTTCGCCCGCTCGATTGCGTTGATCAGATAATTCCGGAGGATGGTCATGATACCCGTCACCTCTTCCACGGAACGTTTCCAGTTCTCTGTGGAAAACGCATAGACGGTCAGATACTTGATGCCCAGATCCCAGGCATCGTCACAGATATCCTCCAGCGTTTTGGCGCCGGCCTTGTGCCCGAAATTCCGGGGCAGATGCCGTTTCTTCGCCCATCTGCCGTTCCCGTCCATAATCACGGCCACATGTGCCGGAACATCTTTCAATTCTTTCTCTTTTTTTGCCATATTTCTTTTCCTTTCAGGTCCCCCAGCCGAAGGACCTGATTTCTGCTGTTTTTGAGCCTGTTAACATTATACCGTCATGATTTCCTTGGTTTTGGATTCCACTACACTGTCAATCTCGGTGATGTACTTATCTGTAGCTTTTTGAATATTCTTCTCTTCTTTTGCCTGCTCATCCTCAGATAATTCACCGGCTTTATTCTGCTTCTTAACCGCTTCATTTGCATCACGCCGGATGTTGCGGACAGCTACCTTTGCTTCCTCACCTTTTTTCTTGATATCCTTGGCGAGTTCCTTTCTTCTTTCCTCTGTCAGCTCCGGGAACCGGAGAATTACGTTCTTTCCGTCGTTGTTGGGTGTGATACCCAGATCGGATGCCAGAATGGCCTTCTCGATTTCCTTGATCATCTTGGGCTCCCAGGGAGCGATCATAAGGGTTCTTGCCTCCGGAACGCTGACATTGGCCACGCCCTGGATACCCGTCGGTGTACCGTAATAATCCACTTTGATCTTATCCAGAATATGGGGGTTCGCCCGTCCGGCCCGGATGGTGGAAAAATCATTCTTCAGGTTATCGATTGCCTTCTGCATCTTCTCATTGTAATCAATCATGGTAATTATCCCTCCTCATTTTTTCTGCTCAGACTTTTTAGCAGTTGTTTTACCTTCTCATTTTTTTGTTTTGTCTTTGTTATTTTAATCCGCCGTAACGACTGTCCCGATCTTCTCTCCGCTGATAGCCCGAAGGATACTGTTTTCCTCGTTCAGCCCGAAGAGCAGCATGGGCATCTTGTTTTCCAGTGCCAGAACCGCGGAAGCAAGGTCGATCACACCCAGCTTTTGATCAACAAGCTCAGACATCTTCAGCTCGTCATACTTTACGGCATCCGGATAAACCTTGGGATCCTTATCGTAAACACCGTCAATGGCCTTTGCGGAAAGAATGATATCCGCTTTGATTTCAACAGCCCGAAGGACCGTAGCCATATCCGTCGAGAAATACGGATGTCCCGTTCCGCCGGCAAAGAAGACAACCCTTCCCTTTTTCAGGTATCTGTCAGCTTTGTCCCGTACAAACTTCTCCGCGATATCACCGATCTCATACGGCGCCATGACACGGCAGCTGATCCCGGCGATACGGAAAAAGTCCGCCGCATAGACGCAGTTCATGACTGTCGCCAGCATGCCGATCTGATCGGCCTTCACACGATCCATATCCCCGGAGGTTCTTCCCCTCCAGAAATTACCGCCGCCGATCACGACAGCCACCTCTGTGCCAAGATCCGTTACCTTCTTCACTTCTGCCGCCACTCTGCGGATTTCCTCCTCGGAGAAGCCGGTCTTCTTTTCTCCGGCCAAAGCCTCTCCGCTGAGTTTCAGAAGTATACGTTTATACTTCATTCCTTCTTCCTCCGATTATACGTTCTTTTTCTGTCCGCCGTTCTTCCGATTCCGGTTATTATTCGATCTGTTTCCGTTTCCGGCTCCGTTCTTACCGGTTTCCTGCATTTCTTCCTCCGAGATGGGCTCGATCACCTCTGCCTCTTCTTTTTTTGCACCCTCTGCTTCATCGGCAAAGATTTCTTCCGGATTCACATCGGAATAAGCCTGTGTGCAGAAGCCGTCCACGATGGCACCGCTGTTAACCTGTACACTCTTGGATTTGATATTTCCCAGAATGACCGCGGAGCTGTCCACGATCACCTGACCCTGCACATCCAGATCACCCTTCACCGCACCGGCAATCACGGCGGAATCCGCTCTGATGTTACCGATGCACACGGTGCCCGTTCCGATCTTCACATGGCCGGTTGCTTCGATTTCTCCCCGAACATGTGCCTGATTCGCATACAGATCACCGGTGATCACATTTCCGTTGATCCGGCCGCCCAGGATGAGCTTGCCGAGACAGGTAACGTTTCCGTTCACCGTTCCGATCACATCCAGACTTCCTTCGGTTTCCACGTCTCCCGAAATGGTCGTGTTCTTTGTAATATATGTTGTATCTCCTAAATCAAAATCCGTTTCGTCTTTTCTGATTTCCGTTCCCAGCTCTGACAATTCCTGGTCCTCTCTTTCCTCTGATGATTCCTTTTCCGGCACAGCCGCCTCTTCCGGTACCGCATCCACCGGTGCAGGTTCTTCCGGTTTAGTTGCAGATTCCGTTTCGGTTTCCGCCTGAACACCGACAGGCATCTCCACCACTGTTTCAACCGGAACTTCCTCCGTTACGGCTGCTTCGGCATATTCCATAGCCGATATGTCCTCCTGTGCGGCAGAAGCCGTCTCCTGCAGGGTACCTTCTTCTCCCTCAAACATGGAGAACTGGCCTTCCATCTCATAGGTGGGGATCACACCGAATTCCTCTTCGGGCTCTTCCTCGCCATAAAGATCTCCGGTGTAGGTTTCCTCCCGGAGCATGGCCTCGGTTACCGCTTCGTCCACATTAACCTGCGGTGCAGGTGCTGCTTCTTCGGTATTCATCTTTTCAGAAAAATCGGGCAGGGGAAGCTCTTCCTCCGGCTGGGGCTGTTGCTCCGGCTCTTCCTCTTCGGAAAGACCGGCACTCCCATCCTCTGTTTCATTTTCCGTTTCTTCCGCAGTCTCATCCTCATTTCCGTCATCGTACTCCGGCATCAGTTCGTTGACTGCCTGGGCGAAATCCCGTTTAAAGCCTTTAAAAAATCCCATTCTATCACTCCTTACTGCTACTAACTGCCCCACAAGTTATTGTAGCATATTTCTATTCTGATTTCCATATTTACTATTTTTTGATATTTTTGTCATTTTTACAATTTATTATCCCCGGCGACATACTTTGTTCATATTTATGTATTATAGTCTAAGTATAGAAAATTTTCATAACTCTCTCACCAAAAAAATAGTGTATGTGATAACCACTCGGACATGAGCCGGGTGGTTTTTACATTTATGGCGCGCGTATTCCACGCGCACCACCCGCAAACAATACCGCTTGTTTTATCCGATTCTGTTCTTCACTTCATCAAACCGTGTCAAAACATCCTTATCCTTTTCCGGGAAAAGCCGGGTAAACAGAATGATTCCCAAAAACGACAGTGTCAAACTAAAGATCTCACTTCCGGCCCCCTCCGGTCCGAAAAAGAAAGTCAGCTTACTGCCAAAGATTGCCTCCGGCAATAATTCCGGAAGAACCATGCCCAGGCTGCCAAGGAGAACGCCGGCCGTTACCGCAGCGGTACTGAGCTTTCTTATGGCAATCGAAGAAAACATCACCGGCCCGGCCGAACAGGCCCAAAAATCGATCACAAAGAATACAGATTCCCAGGAAAGCTCCGGCATTCGAAATTCCGCCAAAACCAGAAGAGCCCAGGAAACGGCAATTCCCATGCCGAGCTTTCTGGGTGCTTTTTCATCCATCCAGGAAATGATCGAAGTCATTTCCGTGATCATACGGTGAAAGGAAAAATAGAGAAGGAGCAGAAACGCCGCAACAAGGGCCGCCGCATAAATAACGGCTGCCGTTCCCGCGAGGAGTTTGCCCCGACGAAGTGAACGGAACAATGCTGCCGCATAAGCCGCGGGAGAATTCACTTCTCCTTCCAAATATAAGTATGCCCTGGAGATGCCGCCTAAGAAACACGAAAGAACGAATACCGGCAGGGTCCACGCAAAAACCGCGTGCCTTGCCCGCTTTACCTGTCTGGTATGCCGAAGCACCGCAAAGAAAGGAAACGATACCGGAAGCCCCGCAAAAAGGAAGCCTGCAACAAAGAGACTGATCCCTGTAGCTACCGTAAGCGGCTCTCCGTCATAATGCAGCAGATTCATATAGTCACTGACCGTATTCGGAACCCCGCTCATCATGGTATAGCGAACGATACCGGACCCGCCCATCTGTTTAAATATAGCAATGACCGGAAGAGCCAGCGCAAACAGGATCAGAATCGCCGTAGGCCTGCCCATCCCCGTGATCAAAGAGAAGCCCAGGATAATAATCGGCAGAAGCAGGAAAATGCTTACCACCCGGATCCACCACAAATCATCTCTCCGGAAAAACGCTTCAAAGAGATCTCTTCCCAGCCGGAAAAGCTGTACTGAGAAAAAAAGCGTAAAAAGTGTAAACGCCGCGGCCGCAACCAGTGACAGAACGCGGGAGCCTTTTCCGAAACGGATCCTGACATAATCCGAAAAGCTTCGGATTCTCTCTCCCTTTCTGGAATATCGGTACATGCGGTAAGGCAGTACCTTCCATACCACGGTCATCCCCGCAAAGAGGCCGAGTGCGCACCAGAAAAAGCCGGCACCGTATTTATAGATTGCATAGGGGATCAGGATCAAAACAGCGAGTCCCGAAAAACAGGCAGCAAAAGAAAGCCCGGTCCGATTGCCGGAAGCGGGTCTTCCCAGAAAAAAGGGTTCCGCAATGACTTTTTGATCAGGTTTCCCTGATGTTTTTCCCTGCATGGTACTGCCGGTCAACGCAATTACTCCTTTAATCCTTTGTCTCCATCAGAAGGATTTTCCCTTCCGCAAAGATCATCGCCTCATCTTCCGTGATCTCATTGCTGACACCACGGCTCATGTTCCTTTTCAGAACAAGGCTTTCTGCCGGATAAAAAAATCCTTTCATGGTCACAGTGACTTCTTCATCCCACGGAAGAACAGAAACATATTTTCCATATTGTTCGTCACGCCGCAGAAGGATCTTTCCCTCCC
>Ga0310691_10005658_pt1 | contig 13580 bp, 16 predicted proteins | sample 176DNAGHGlowgp2_FD_203887 | JGI IMG/M metagenome (GOLD analysis project Ga0310691, IMG submission 203887) | Sheep rumen microbial communities from Palmerston North, Manawatu-Wanganui, New Zealand - 1766 DNA GHGlow gp2 (v2) (version 2) | ecosystem: Host-associated > Mammals > Digestive system >... | reverse complement strand
AAATGCTGATAAGCCATTGCAGGTGACGCCAAATCTCTATACTTCCAATATAGCCATTGAGAATAATAAAACTCAAAATTCCATTGATTGGCGCACCAATCGGCAGAACAATTCGCACATGTCAATTGCCATGGCATTCAGCGGACTACCCGACCGATTCAATCAATCGGACGCGGCCACTATTACCGGGATTTCTTCTTTGGCACCGATTGATAGTCAAACCGAGGATCCACAACCCATTGATTTTGACAATTGGACAGATTATTTCTATTTCATCAATGAAGAGGCTGAAATCAATCCCACCGAAGAAAACCTTTCGTTGAAACGTATTGCTCAGAGCAATGCAATCGGAAATCCTCAACAGAACATTGAGGAGCGTGTTCACCACGATGTGCCGTTCACGATAGGTCTGTCTTTGAACAAGACAATCACCAATCAATGGAGCTTGGGCACAGGGCTGAACTACACGCGTCTGCATTCGACATTTGACACAGGTTATCCGTCAGCGTTTATCCGAGACGAGCAAACCATACATTATCTGGGTATTCCCGTCAATGCGTCGTTCAAGTTCTTTGACAATGGTCGCTGGACGCTATATGGTAGCGCCGGAGGGACTCTGGACTTCCCAGTTACTACTACGTGGAATACCTACCATATATTAAACAACCAAACAATATTCTCCCGCGACAGCAAAATCTCGTTGCCCGTTCAGTGGTCGGTCAATGCCGGATTGGGTGTGCAATATAACTTCACTCCGCGTATAGGAATCTTTGCACAACCCGGTGTCAATTACTATTTTGACAACGGTACGAAGACCATTAGGGCAGCACACCCTTGGAATGTGACGATACCCGTTGGGTTGAGATTCACCTGGTAACGATGCAGCAAACTTCTTTTCTCGTTTGTCATAAGAGAAAGATGTTTGCATAATGACAGATACCATTCATTATCACAGGTGCACTTTGTGTGGCAGTTCAGAAACCGCCCCTTTCACCGAAGCGACCGACCATTTGGTTAGTGGTCGACAGTTCATGATTTTTCGGTGCAAGGATTGCGGTTTTTTGTTTACGCAAGATACCCCTACGCCAGCCTCCATCGGACAATACTATGAGTCTGATGACTATCAGCCTCACAGAAGCCAAAGCGGCTTAATGCCGTTTGTGTATCGGTCTGTGCGTTATCTGATGTTCCGTTGGAAACTCTCACTCATTAAACACTATCATACATCTTCCGGCACCATTCTTGACGTGGGGGCAGGTAGTGGGCACTTTTTAGCATACATGCACCGCAAAGGGTGGAAAACAATGGGATGTGAACAGAGTCACTTCGCTCGTGAATTTGCCAGAGAACGATACCATCTTCTGCTGGATGGCGAGGTAATGAAGTGTGATTATTCCTCGAAGCATTTCGATGTCATTACTGCATGGCATGCCATCGAGCACATCCACGACTTGCACGGCTTGTGGAAGTGTTTTGGCCGATGGAGCAAAACAGACGGTTTGTTGGTTATTGCAATTCCCAACTGCGACAGCCTCGATGCCAGGCAATATGGCAACCATTGGGCAGCATGGGACGTGCCAAGACATTTGTGGCACTTTAACGCAAACACCATGGTCAAGCTTGGACATCAGCATGGTTTCAGGCTCATCAACATCCACTCCATGCAGCTCGATGCGTGCTATATCTCCCTTCTCTCCGACAGCAACAAGCTTAGAGGCTTTGTAAATGGTCTGCGCTTGGCCTTGCTGGAAACTATTCACCGTCAACAATCCAGTTCACTGGTTTTTCTTTTCAGAAAAGCCAATTAATAGTGCTATAACACGACATTAACATTCAACATCGTTTTTCAAATGGCTCAATCTCATCCCATCCCACATCAGACTTCAGCATTAATAACATTGATTGCTTTTATGTCATTGGCTATGCTGAACGCAAATGCACAAACCGGAACTTTGCCTGTCTTGTACATCGAAACCCAAAACCACCAACCCATCACATCAAAGACGGTATATATATCTGGAACGTATTTCATGGTTGACAATCAGAACCCTGACTTTAACGTTGGTTCTGCCGAAAGTCCTATGCCACTTGAGATTCGAGGGAGAGGCCATTCGTCATGGAAAGGGGTGAAGAAACCATACAAAATCAAACTGGCTGATAAAACTCCATTGCTGGGCATGAACAAGCACCGTCACTGGGCTTTGCTCAAGTTCTACGAACCCACCGTGGCAGGCATGCAGCTGGGAAACATTATGGGTATGGATTGGACTCCATCCACCCGTCCTGTGGAAGTTGTTCTCAATGGAGATTATCTCGGCCTCTACCTGCTCACCGAGACTAACCGCATCGGCAAGAACCGGCTCAACATCTATGAACAACCCAACTGGAATGAGGATGAAAACACCATACCTTATGGCTGGCTCGTGGAAGTGGACAATTACTATGAGACCAACCAGATAAGTATCAGGGAAAACAATTCATGGAATCTGAGACTCACTTATCACTCACCCGATTCACTTTCCACGGCTCAGAGACAATGGCTGGTGGGAGAGTTTCAGGACATAAATGCGGCAATATATGATGAAGACAAAATCAATAGCACATGGGAACAACAGATTGATGTCGACGCCATGGCACGGTATTTCATCATTCAAGAGGTACTCGACAATAGTGACGGCTTCCACGGCAGTTTCTATCTGCATAAAGACCGGAAGGACGATGCACGTTGGGTAGCGGGGCCGCTATGGGACTTGTCATGCAATCAACGCGCGAAAACCGACTACACTTTCAGAATGAAAACGTCTTATGGCTTCACTCCACACTGGATAGGCGAGCTGATTCAAGACACTGACTTCTGCATCGCAGTGAAAGATGCGTGGGAAGAATTCTATCCTCAAGAGGTGCAACCGTGGATGGATTATATCGACGAGCATCTGCTGTTGTGCAGTGACGCATTCGAGCAAGAAAAAGTCCGGTGGAATTATTCAAATCAAGACCCACTTGAAGTGAGAGTAGGCAGGCTCAAATCGGCTCTGCTCGCTAACATTGAATGGTTTAACGACAACCTGCCGTCAACCCCTGACACCAATACAAAAGTCGTTTTGGTCAAAAAAGAAGTTGTTAAGGTAGAGTATGTTAACATGGCTGGTATGTGCAGCTCTCGTCCATGGAATGGAGTCAACATAAAGGTGACAACTTATGACGACGGAAGCACGTCAACCACCAAAGTTATTGTGAAATAGAAAGTCCATCTTCAGCAACAACTCAACACTTATCGTGCGAGAATCCGCCCATTAAGTGATTTTATTGGAATAAAATAATATCCACAAGCCACTGATATACAGCACATTGGGCGACTGTTATTAAATTTATGGAATTTTTTTATATAAATTGTTACCGATTATTGGAATATTTTTAGTACCTTTGTTGCCGTTATTTAAAAGTATAAATTATGAAAGATATTAAAAAATATTTTACAGCTTCACTCTTTCCTTATTCGAAGGGTGATTTCGATAGCGTTGAGTTTGAAAAACGCTGTCTGACTTCTTCATTTTGTGATTGCATTCTTTATGCTACACAAAAATCACTTGACGAAGCAAATGATTCACCAGAGCTTGACGTTAGAACAAAAACTTCATTTATACATTCTAGGTTCTATCGTAATGTGGCAGATTTTTTTGCCGCCACTTATACTGGAGATTCTTCCGAGAACGCGCCACAAGTGTATTATAGCGCCATTGGAAATGAGAGGAACTATATACTTTACAATGGCTATGTGTTTATTTTTAATATACAAAGTGCGTCAAAAAACCAAACGAACATTCACGAGGTCATTCAAGAACAACAATCGGAATATCATATCCTCGCAGTAGAATACATCCTTGATATTACGAAAACCACCCTTACGAGTATCGAAATCTCGTACAATATTGGCAAGAACAAAGAGTACATATATCGTATCCCCAATAAGAAACCTAATTATAATATTTACGATAGTAGTGATACTCAGACCTCCGTACAACCCATTTTGCCTAAGTTGAAGAAGCAAAATGAAGAAAGGCAATCATCATGAAAATTAACTGCGAACAGTTAATCTTAGCACGGCAGCTTCGTCAATTGACGCAGAAAGAAGTTGCTGAGCAGACTGGCATATCACAAGGCAAATTATCCAAAGCAGAGCACGGAATACAAGATTTGTCAAACGATGCCATAAATAGCCTCGCTAATTTCTATGATTTCCCAATCTCCTTTTTTGTAGTGGAGAAAGACAATTCTCCTATTTCACATCAATACTTCAGGCGCCGTTTAACTCTTCCTGTAAAAGTATTGGAAGCTTTTATAGCGAAGACCCAAATATATAAAATGTGTATTGACACATTGCTGCAAGATGTCGATTTGCCTGAAATGCAGTTGCCATATATTCAAACCTCTGAAACATTGACACCAAGTGAAATAGCAAAAAAAATCAGGTATGTTTTAAGAGTTTATAGGGGTCCTGTACCAAATCTTACTACGTTATTAGAGAACAATGGTATCGTAATTATAAAGTTTGATTTTGGGACGGATAAGTTAGATGGCTTAACATCGTTTACAAATAATGAGCATATTGTAATATTTCTTAATTCCGCAATGCCAAATGATCGTACAAGGTTTTCTTTGGCTCACGAATTAGGACACCTAATTATGCACATGAAATGTTCTCCTAACGAAGATGTTGTAGAAGATGAAGCTGATGAGTTTGCTTCTGAATTACTTATGCCTAAAGATGAGATAGAGCCTTTTTTATATAATATAGATATAAATACTCTTATTCAACTTAAAAGAAAATGGCAAGTATCAATGCGCGCGCTAATTAGACGAGCAAAAGATTTAGAAACCATATCTCACGACCAATATCGTAACCTTCAAATCCTTTTTTCCAAAAGGCACTATAACAAGCGAGAACCCATGCCACTGCATTATGAACCAACAAATACATACAAATATACAATTCAATTACACAAAGACGATTTAGGTTATTCCGATAAAGAATTGGCTTCAATCATGCACCTTAATCACAGGGATTATTTGGAATTTATAAATCGGCAGCTAATGCCTTCGTTTATTTTGTGTCGGAAATAATTAAAGCTATTATAACAGTAGTCGATAGATATATTAGTTAAAGCCTCGGAACGCGAACCGGGGCTCTTTTCATGCTCGCAACATTGATGTCGTGAGCAAATCGTGTCGCATACCAACCGCCGTGAGGCGGTGGTTCGCTAATCGGTAATGAGAGGTAACGGATGAAACCGTTCTTCTCCTTGCTTTGTTTTTCTCCGCTCGCTGCTTCGCTGGAGTGCCACGATGTGTGAGCTGCCATAATCAATTCCCAAGAGGTTATCATTGTCATTACTCCTGCCGCTGATGTATAACTTTTTCCAGTGCAAAGTTAAGGGCAGCCGTTCCACTGCAAGGCCCATGTCGAGTTGCCTTTTGAAAATTTTCTAAAAAATTCAGTTCTACGCCCATAATTTTTCGAGCCGCGAGCGATAGAAATTTTTCTGGCAAGCCTTGCGGTCGCTCACTTCCCTGCCTCACTTTGTTACGCACCGTAAAAAGGTTATACGCGACATACGTAGACAATGATTATTCACCTCTTAAAAATTTCAAAGATTATGACAGCATCATTTAACACATCGTTCTTCAGCACTCCTGACACAGCTGCAAGCGGAGTTAGTAAAAAAGGTTTCCGCTCTACCGCATACAATAATTATGTGGTCGATGTGATTGACTTCGAGAATGAAATTCACACTTTCGAGGTCGAGGCCGTGAGCGCAAGCGAGGCAAGCGAGCAAGCCGCAGACATGGCTATGTCGGTAGGTGTGCAAGTTAGTTACTGCAATGTCTATAGCGAGCAATAAGAGAGTTATTTAACATCATTCATAAATCCCTAAATTTTACAATTATGGCAAATTTGATTTTAGCAAGCAAGAGAGAAGTTAAGAGCGGAGCGCAAATGTGGCACGCCTATCTCCAAGAAAATGGCACCAAGAATGCCGAGAGTGATTTTTACTTTAGTGAGCCGTTGAAGTGCCTCAAGTATTGTTTTTTGTTGCGCAAGCGTAGCGGTGGAATAATCCCCAAAGCCATTTACGCAAAGTTAATGGCGGACGTGAGCGCAAGCAAGGCACAAGCCGAGCCGAGCGCAGCGCAGGAGAGCGCACCCGAAGCCGAGCAAGCAAGCGAGCAAAGCGCACTCGCAAAGGCATGGGAAAGCATGAAAGCCAAGCACCCCGACAGCATTTTGCTGTTCCGCTGTGGCGATTTCTATGAGTCTTACGACATTGACGCTAAGATAATTAGCGAGGTTTTGGGCATTACCCTCACACGCACAAGCCGCAAGGACATCACCGCACAAATGGCAGGTTTTCCGCATCATGCTCTGGACTCCTATTTGCCTCGCCTCGTGAGAGCGGGCAAGAGAGTCGCCATTTGCGATGAGCCTACCAAAGTAGCCGAAAAGGTTGAGCCAGCCAAGAAAGCCACACGCAAGAGCGCAAAGAAAGAGAGCAAGTAATTAGAAGTCTAACACGGTGGGCGAGCAATCGCCCACCACAAACACCACCGAGTTATGATTTTTGAGCAAATGACATCAAGCGATTTAGACAAATTGCACGGACATTTAGCCGAAGCCGAGAGCGTAATGGCAAAGTACCGCCCTGTGGGTGCAAAAATGGGCGAGTTTGCCCTGCAATGCGAGGAATATGCCAAGTTGTTAATTCTCGAACTCAATGCCTTTTCGGAGATTGTAGCGCGAGCGAAGAAAGGAGAGCGATAAATCGCACCGCCCACCAAGCAGAAGCCACCCAAACAAGGTGGCTTTTGTTGTCTTTTAGCGTTGGAACTTATGGGAGTAACTTTGCCACAACAAAACCAAACGGCAACAAATATGGCAGTAACCCTACAATCACAACTGGAGAGCTTGATGTTTTCCTCGCAAATTCCCGACATCGTGATCACCACGAGTGATGACAACGAAGTCGAGGTGTGTCTCGATTGTCGAGACCACACCATTTTCTCGGCACTGCATTTCCCATACGGACGGAGCGTGAAGATACACGACCTGCGCTCGGTAATCGAATATTACCTGCGCGACCGCAACACCTCGCTCGATGAGTTCCAGTTGCGATCCATCACGAACGGAACGCAACAAATCCTCGCCACGTTCCAAGTGCTTTATCTCGAACAGCACTTCACTGGCGACATCGGGGAGTTCTTGCGGAACAACTTCCTCACCACTATGGCGGCAAAGCTCACGTCGCCACAGGCTACGGAGTTCCTGTATTTCTTCATCGAGGCTAACGCCCAGGAATACATCACCTACCAAGTGGTGGCAAGTGTCTATGGCGGCGAGCCGCGCATTTATCAGATGAGGGAGAACTGCGGTCTGTATAACCATGACCGCATCAAGTCGGTGGAACTGACCTGTGAAATGCTAATCGGCATTGTGGAAAGTCCTGCCGACGGCAGACCGCGCGAGGCCATCACCCTGCACGCCTACAGCGTGCATGCCGGGCAACGTGCCTTCACATTCTATGTGCAGGATCACGAGCCCCCTCTCTCGCTCTACTTCCGCAATGCCTTCAATGTCTATGAGCGTTGCGACCTGCAAGCAGTCACCACGCACAAGCCGAAGTCTGACCGCTCAATAGCGGTCACGAACCGCATATCCACATTCTACAACCAGCAGAACGAGAAGGAGTATGAAGTCGAGACTTCCGGCTTGACAGTCGAGCAAGCCAAGTGGATTGAGCAGCTTTTCTATTCTCACGACGTGAGGATGGCCACCAAGCGCGAGGATTATTCCGAGGAGACCTACGGCTCCTATAATCCCACCTATATGCCACAGATACTGATTACCGACTTCAACTGCGAGATCCACGACCGAGACGGTGAACTCAACTCCGTCAAGTTCACCTATCAGTATGCAGACAGGAGAACCTACCTGCAAACTGATTACCTCTCCGTGGACCACGACAGGATTTTCACTTCACCCTATAACCCCACCTACAACTGATGGCACAATCAATCCATATCACCACGCTACGCAAGATGCTTAAGGCCGGCGACCCCGTCGACCTCAAGCTCTGGACCAAATCGGGAGAGATCCAGGAATGGCGAAATTGCATTCCGCTGCGCTACAATTTCTACAAAGGCACCCAGCAGTTCAAGCTGCTCAACTCCGGGCAAATTCGCCAGGCACGAATTTGCTGCATTTTTGAAATCAATAATCTCGAAGTGTTCCTATAATTATTTTTGGCTCAAAATGCAACTTTCACCCTATAGTGTGCGTCTATATAATAATAGTTGTATTTTTGCAGCGCAGAAAATATTCAAGATTATGAAACATCTAATCACATTACTATTTATAGTATTTACTTGTCAAAGTCTTTTGGGCTACCCAACTGATAGCGTAAAAATCAATGTAGCAGACTTTGATTTTCTTGTGTCAACAACGGAAGAAAATTATGTGGCTTATCCACATATTATCAATAATGGGTTTAACAAGGAATATAAACGCATGAAGTCTGCCATTCGAAGCAAACTTAAGAAAGGGAAAATAGGGATTGAACAAGCGGCTTGTGAATATGCGTTTTGGTTCTTTGATAAGTTTGACGGTCACTACCATGTTGACATCCCCATGTTTTGGGACGTGTATTTTCCCAAAAGTCACATTCGCTATCGCGAATTGTTCGAGTATGCTCCAAAAGCCGTTTCTTGTATGGTTGACACAAATACTTGGTTAATCCGTGTACCCTCGTGCGAAGGAAAAGACCCTACGTTTGAGTGGGTAGCCAAAGCCGTAGAACAATATCTCAACTCAGGCTGTGACAATCTGATAATTGACGTGAGAGGCAACACTGGGGGAAGTGACGAAATATGGATGCCCGTAGTGCCATTATTGGTTGACAAGGAAAATGTGAGTCCAGATACGATTTGGTTCAGAAACACAAAGACAAATCTTGATTTTTTCAAACGCCAGCAAACGAACCATCCCGACAACGAGTGGCTTACATCGTTCATCACCAAATGTGAAACCACGAGCGATGAGTTTGTGCCAACAAATGAGGATGATGAAGAGGAGGAAGAGATGCCACACTCTGAACTTCCGCATCGAGCCGCTATTATTGTTGACAAATCAACCGGTAGCTCGGCAGAAACTTTGGTGACAGTTGTAAAGCGTTATTGCAATCCAGAACGAACAAAGATATATGGTAAAGAGAACACTTGGGGGGCGAATGAAACAGGTAACCAATTGGGTGCAATGCTTCCAAATAGTAAAATATGGTTCTATTATCCGACCTGCGGAAATCTTTCTTATTTTCAAGGGAAAAATTTAGGAACAGCCGGTATCGCCCCCGACATACGTATAGCGTTGCCATATCCAACAAAACTAACCGACAATATTGATGAATGGGTTATCTGGATTGCAAGTGAAATGAACAATCCCTCGTGATATATTCTCTGTCTTTTACAGACCAAGCACAACTCCATAATTTTGCGGTGAGAAATTCGCAGAATTATGGAGTTAAATTTTAATAGTGTAGAAACAATCCCCAACTTGAATGCATCGGCAGCGTTTCAAGTGGATTCAGGCAAGGTGTTCAAGGAAGACACGGACATCGTGCCGGTCATCGTCGATGACACGCTTTCCTATGTCCCGTGGGGCGGCGACAACGCCATGCCCTTCAACATCCTTGAACTCATTGAGAGCGACGAGACGCTCTCCACTTGCCAGATGTTCAATGCCGAAGTGTGCTACGGCAGCGGACTGGAATACAACACCGACGAGTGCAGCGCGGCGGTCAAGCAGCAGGTCGAGGACTTCCTGCTCGACAACGCCTTGCCTTCCTATTTCCTCGGTGTGTGCCAGGACTTCAAGCACTTCGCCTTCTGCGTCTCGGTCATCATCCTCAACGCCGATGGCTCCAAGATTGTGCGCTTGCTGCGCAAGGAGGCTTGCTACTGCCGACTTTCCCCTGCGGACAAAGACGGAGCAATCCGACAAGTCTTGTACGCCAACTGGAGAAGTGCCATCAGCAGCCGTAAGGAAATTGAGGTCATCGAACTGCTCGACATCAACTCGCCGTGGCGCGACCTTGCAATCCGCATGGGCAGAATTGCCGGCGACGACGGCAAGCAGCGCATACGCACCAAGTCGCGCAAGTTCGCAGTGCTGACACGTGTACCCACACCCGACAGCACTTATTACCCCATTCCTTACTACGGCTCGCTGTTCCGCGGCAAGTGGTACAACATCAAGCAGCTCATCGGCATGGCGAAAGAGGCCAAGCTCAAGAACAACGCCCCCATCAAGTACCAGATTGAAATCTCCAACAAATATTGGGATTCCATCTTCAAGAGCGAGGGCATCACCGACCGACGCGAGCAGCAGAAACGCATCGTCCGTGAGAAGCAGCAGATCCTCGACTTCCTCACCGGCGTTGAGAACGCTGGCAAGGTGTGGTTCTCGACATTCTATGTCGCGCCCACGGGCGAGGTTCAGCACGAGGTCGTCATCAACAAGATTGACTCCGACAACAAGGAGGGCGGCGACTGGTCCACCGACATACAGGAGGCGGTGAACATGTTCTGCTTCACTATGCGCGTGCATAGCAACCTTGTCGGGTCGGTGCCCGGCAAGTCGCAGTCCAACAACAGCGGCTCGGACAAACGTGAGTTGTACACGATCGCCCAAGCCTTGCAAAAGCCGTATCACGACCTTTTGTTCACCGTCCACCAGATGATCATCCGCTTCAACCAGTGGAGCGGCTGCAAAGTCGATGTCCCGTTCATCCAGCTCACGTTGTTGAGTGAACATCAGGATGCAAAAGAAGTAACCATCAATCCAAATAACAATGACACGACTAATAACCAGTGATGAGCAGTTGCGCAGGTATCTGCCCAATGCTTTTGCCACGGCGCAGGGCGAGCCGCCCTTCTTCGACAAGGTGCTGCCGTGGCTTGAAACCGCCGAGCGGTGGTTGTTCCAACAGTTCATCGGCGATACATTCGAGCCGTCCTTGCTCGCTATGGGCGAGAACGAGCCAGTGCGCCTGACAGCAACGTGCGTTGTGGCGCACGAGGCGATGCTGCGTGCCGTTCCGAGTCTCGACCTTGTGCTTACGCCCAACGGCTTCGGCATCGTGAGCAACCAGAACGTGGCACCAGCAAGCCGTGAGCGTGTCTCACGCCTTATCGCCTCGCTCGAAACCAGCCGCGACAATGCCATTGAGCAGCTGATAACGTACCTGTTCCGTGAAACGGAATGGTACGACAGCCTAACGCGACATTGGTTCACCGCCACGCTGTTTCCCAATCTCGACCTCGCCAACCTCTGCGGCTTCACCGAACATCGGTGGGCGAACTACCTGGGCTTGCGCTCCAATGCGATTACCATTGAGACGGAAATCGCCAATGACTATGTGTCGCCCGAACAACTCGCCGTGTTCCGCAACGAGGTGTTCTGTATGGACTTTGAGTTCACGCTGCAAACCTCGCAACACACTTCGGTATTGCAGCAGTTGCGCTCCATCATCGTGAGAATGTTGCGTGGCGAGCCTACGCCCATTCAGTCGCTCCGCGACATCGTGGACTTCATGCGAAAGAACGAGGAGCAGTTTGCGGAGTTTCGCCACAGCGACACTTACCGCTTGTACGAACCACCCATCTTCGAGAACAAAAAGAAATCGCATGGCTACTTCTTCTGAAACCACGGTCAATATTGACCTTAAACTTCCCACCAGATGGGAAGATCTGACCGAAAAGCAACTGCGTTACCTTTTCGGTCTGCTGGCCCAGGACTTTCCTGCAACGCAGATAAAGACATATTGCCTGTTCCGATGGTCTGGTATGCAGGTGATGTGCCGCTACGGCAAAGGCTGGTGGTGCAAATTCGACAAAGACGAGTTCGTCATCTTTGCAGAGCAGATAAACGCAGCCATTGCCTCGCTCGACTGGCTCGACAACGTGCCGACGTTCCCCATCCGGCTCGCAAGGATCGGCAGACACCGTGCCGTGGCCGCCGACTTCGAGGGAGTGCCATTCGAGGTGTTCATCATCTGCGATAACCTCTATCAAGGCTATCTCGCCACCAAGCAGGACAACCTGCTCGATGAGATGGCCGCACACCTCTACGACACGAGCAAAATCAAACTCACCGCCACGGAACGTGTCAGTGTGTTCTACTGGTTTGCCTCGCTCAAAGGCTTTCTCGCTCGCGTGTTCAAACACTTCTTCCAGCCCATTGACAACGCCAGCGTTGACAATGGCAATATGTTTGAACAGGAACAATCGCAGTACGAGATTTTGCAGAACGCCGTCAACGCCCAAATACGTGCCTTGACGAAAGGCGACATCACCAAAGAGAAAGAAGTCCTTTCGCTTGACACATGGCGAGCCCTAACGGAACTCGACTGTCAAGCCAAAGAGTATGAAGAAATCAACCGCAAATACCCATCGAAATGAACGACTATCCGCAGGGCATCTGGGATGCCACAGAGTATTTTGAACATCTCACCGCGACCAACCGCCTGGCAAAACGTGAAGGCTTCACCTTCTGCCGTGTCAGCGGATTGGACGGTTTCGAGGAAGCACTTGATAACATGCAGCAGTCGCTGGCATTTATCTGCGTGAGCGACATCGCCAACGGCTACACCGAGCTTAACAACACGCCTCGCACAAGGAGAGTGAAGACCGTGTTTTTCGCCATGCGACACAAGATTGACGATATGAGGGCACGAAACACCTGCATGGACATCATGCGAGAGGTGTTCCGTCAGTTCATGTCGAAGCTCATACTGGAGAAAACCAAGCTCGAAAACCACTGCATCTATCTCGACCCACGAATATCGTTCAACGAGATTGACCGATACTTCTTCAGTGGGTGCGCTTGCGCCTTTTTCCAAGTAGCCGTCGATGTGTTCACAGATTTAAGATTGAATCCCGATGAATGGGAATAGCCACATCACCGAGCAACAGGCGCAGAAAGAGCGAGAGAAGTTCGTCACCGCTTTCAATGACACAATGGTAAAGATTTGGCAGGAGCAAATCACATTGTTGGATGTCATTGACACCGGGGCACTGCTGGCTTCGCCCAAAGGCATTGCCATGCGTGCCGACGGCAGGTTTTTCGAGGTGTCGCTCTCGCAAGCCTTCCTCGAATACGGCTTGTGGCAGGACTATGGCACTGGTCGTGAAACACCCCGTGGCAATAGTGGCGACATCGGCAGAACAAAAGTACGGCAACGCCGCAAGTGGTTCAGCCGAAAGTATTACGCTTCGGTCATGAATATCAAGGAGTTCTATGAAACGAACATTGGAAAGGCGTTCACTGGCATACTATGCTCCGCTTTGTCGAAAGACTTTGGACGCAATCACTAAAAAAAGCGAAGCCAGTGGCCTCGCTTTTCTATTCGATAAATTGGAATTTACCTAAAAGAGTTATTCAAACGTTCCATTCTCGTATTCTTGCTGGAATTGTGTACACGTCTTGCCTGTGGCTTTCTTGAAGAACCGCATCAGATGTGAAGGCTCTGAGA
>Ga0310691_10005654_pt1 | contig 13589 bp, 15 predicted proteins | sample 176DNAGHGlowgp2_FD_203887 | JGI IMG/M metagenome (GOLD analysis project Ga0310691, IMG submission 203887) | Sheep rumen microbial communities from Palmerston North, Manawatu-Wanganui, New Zealand - 1766 DNA GHGlow gp2 (v2) (version 2) | ecosystem: Host-associated > Mammals > Digestive system >... | reverse complement strand
GTATCATTTTTGTCACCGATCTGGACCACATTTTCATAGAAGAGCTTCTCACCGTTTCCGGAATGCTTTATCTCCGTGATATAGTCCCCTTTCTTCCGGTCTTCCCTGGTCTGCTTTGCGTTATAGTCTTCCAGTGCCTGACCAAAGCAATGTTCATATGCCTGCTCTAAAGACTCCTGTTTATAGTATTCGTTATATTCTGTCCGGGTCCTGTCCACGTTTTCCGCAATGAAGTCACGGTTATTATGGGCTATGGATCCCTTTCCCTTTACAAATGATATAGTTTTTGCCATCTATCCAATCCTTTCTCAAAGTAATGTTTTATATACACTTCACTAGCGTGGGGCTTTGTTACTTTCGCCGAAAGTAACGCCTTATTACTTGTGACGCAAGCGTCACAAGATAAGGCGCCCCTTCCGGGGTGGGAACCGGAACTTTCATTTTTTACTCTTTTTGATTTTTCCCGTTTACTTCGTTTACAATCCCTGCAAACCCTTGTATTAAGATGTTTTTCCTGTAAACAGCCTTGTTTACAAAGGCAGGAAAGTTGTAAACGAAACCATGTAAACGGAGCCTGAAAAACTTTTATTTTTTTACTCACTTAAATGGGACGTCCTCTTTAGCTGCAGGGACAAAACCATCGTCCTTTGAAATACGCTTCCATCCCCTCTGGATCCCGTGATCCCTGAACCTGTGGGAGCTTACCTGCTGCCAGCCGGTCACGGCTTCATTCATGATGCTGTTGATCTCCCTAAGTTCCCATGGCCTGGGCTCCGTGTTCTCATGGCTGAAAGCTTCCCTGTATATCATGATGCTGCAGACATATTCCTCGCCGCAGTCATCGAGCCACGCCTGAATTATCCCGGGCTTGGTATCCTCCGGCATGAACTGCCTCTGCATGGATTTAAGATAGTCCTCCGACTCTTTTGAAAGCTTAAGCTCATGGATACTGCTTTCCCTGTACTTTACGAGAGCCTCCGCCCAGACCTGGTTAAAATACTCCCGGGACTCCGCTTCGTCCTCCAGAATATGCTTCTCCACCTTTTCGGGATGGACCAGGACAGGCGCAAAGCGTCTGTTCCCGGTGCGGTCTAAAGGCAGGAAATCCATGTTGTTTGACGTTCCTCCGAACACACACTGCCTCGGCCTGTCCGCCGGATGTGTCTCATAGGGAACCTTATAGGTTTCTTTCTGCCTGCTTATGAAGGATTTGATATCCTCAATACTCCTGGCATTCACTGTTGCGATCATTTCCGACATCTCGATTATCCAGTGGCCTACCATCTTCCGGTATACCTGGTCATCATCGATCCGGCGGAGGTCATCCGAGAACCATTCATCCTTACAGGCAAGGAACCGGAAGAATGTTGACTTACCGGCACCCTGTCCCCCTACAAGGCAGAGCATGAGTTCATACTTGCATCCCGGATGGTATATCCGCTCTATGGCAGCTACCAGGAAAAGATTCATGATTTCATCGGTATATACGCACCGATCAACGCCGAGGTACTTTGTAAGGACGTTAGTTATCCTCTCCTCCCCGTCCCATTCAAGGCTTTCAAGGTAATCCCTTATGGGGTGGTAGCTGTTCTCACTTGCCACTATACTTATCGCTTTGTTTATAAGCCTGTCCTTCATAAGGCCATAGGTCTTTTCCATGTATAATTCGATCCGGTAAATATCGTTATCCGTGATGGCGGAACTTCCGCTCCGCTTCCAGCCCAGATCTTTCACCATATCCATCCGTTCTGTCAGTTCATTCTTTCGGATGGCCCCCTTTAACACGGGATCCCGTCTGAGGACGGTCACGCAGTTATTAAGGGTCTGCCTTGTTCCGCCTTTCTCTGTCTTTTCCAGATCCTCTAAAATATCATCCACACTGCTCATTTCCGAGTCCAGAATCTCCCCTATCTGCTTCCAGGATTCCTCTGACTGCATTTCCGACTTTCCCTGCAATACGCTCCACCCCCTCTCTTTCCTTCATAAACAGCTGCTGCCTCTCTTCATCCGTTCCAAGACAGAGGATATCGAGCCAGTTCCCGATATAAGGCTCTGCATATAGAACACAGCTATACACAGGGCTGTTGAACACTTCTTCCGGATCCCTGTCCTTAAATGCCTCTTTTACAGCAGCAATATCTTTACTGCATTTCTGCAGATCATCCGTTTTCTGTCTGCACCACCGGTTGAACCGTTCACGGATATGCTCTATCTTTGCTTTTTCCTGCTTTTCCTTTTTCCGCATCCGGAACTTCCTGTTTCTTTCGGCTTTATTTCCCCCGGAAATATCAATGGGCAGGCTCAGATCTTCAATGATCTTTAATGCCGCTTCGTACTGGGACAGACCGAACATCTGCGCTACATAGTTTATGGCGTCTCCCTTCACACCACAGGCAAAACAGTAGTACCTGCTGTCAAGCTTCATACTTGGATGGTGGTCATCATGGAAGGGACAGCAGGCCATGCCTTTGCTGCTGACTTTTAATCCGTAATACCCGGCAACCTGCCGGGCAGTCACATACTCTTTTACTTCCTCAAATATGGACATAAAGATAGCCCTCCTTTTCTTAAAAAATCTTGTTTAACTGCTTTTCAATCATGAGAGCCTTTGATATAATAGATTTTACGAGAATCACTTATACAAAGGCTCTGCCTTGTGTGTTAAGTAATTAGATGTCCTTGCTATTGCAGGGACATTTAATTTTCTTCATCAGGCTCATTCTCCCCCTGATTCTTTTTGTTTTCCTCAGCGTCCAGCATATTTGCTATTGTCCTGTTTCTGTTCGGATAAAGATGTCCGTATGTATTCAACGTGATCTTTATATCCGTATGCCCGAGGCGCTCCTTGATAAGCATAGGATCAACTCCTTTATCAATAAGATAGGCAACATGGGAATGCCTGAGGTCATGAACCCTGATCTTTTTTACCCCGGATTTCTCCACGTTGTACTTAAGCTTATGCTGGACCGCTTCCTGAACTACGGGAAAGAGCCTTTCATCCCTTTCAAGTCCGTACATCCGATCCGCATAATCCCTGATCTCTTCACAGAGAAATTCCGGAAGTTCAATTGTCCTCACAGACTGCTCCGTTTTCGGGGAAGTAATAACGTCCTTTTCCCCAGTTCTGTAGTATGTCTTTGATATATTCATTTGATGTGTATCAAAATCAATATCATTGAGCGTCAGTGCCAGCATTTCTCCCACTCTGCAGCCCGTCCAGAACAGAATCTCAAACATCACATAATGTCTGGATCCGGGTTCTATCGTGCTTAAGAACTGCTTGTACTCCTGAACTGTCCAAAAATTTAAGCTTCTTACATTTGATTTTCCCATACGTCTCACCTTTCTGCAGGGATTTACTTCCAGGTCGTAAATCCTGTATGCATGTGTAAATAATGATGTCAACTGGTTCTGCAGCATCCTCAGATACGATTCGGAGTATCCTTTTTTCTCCATTTCATTCTGCCACTGGACTATCTGAGACGCATTTATCTCATTCATCCTGCATTCCCCAAAATACGGGATAACATGCTGCATAAGCATATAGCGCTTATTCTTTTTTGTTCTTTCCTTCAGTTCGTTTGCCTTATCCTCAAAGTACACTTCCATGAATTCGGATAAAGGCATATTCATGCTCCTTTTCGAACCGAGTTTTTTCTTCCTCTCATACTCGAGAGCCTCTTTTTTGGAATCAAAACCTCTCTTTCTTCTTTTTACTTTCTGTCCCAGAAAGTTCACCTCGAACCACTGGGCTGACCATTTTTTTGTTTCCTTTTCTTTGTAAGCCATCTTCTCTCCTTTACTTTACTGCGGGCTGGTTGTAGCCAAACATTTTTCTCGCCCAGAATGCTTTAGGAATTCGTCCGGCAATCGTAATATAACCCTGTGACGATAATTCCTTGTTCAAGGATCTGAGAATCTTATATGCATGTGACTTTGAACACCCAAGTTCCTTGCATATATCCTCAGCGTTTAACATACTTTGTGCCATATTTTCACCCCCTCTCTATGTGTGTACGAATACCGCATTTCATTGGTTTACGATTTTCGTATATTTATAATATCGTCATTATTTCATATTGTCAACAGTTCGTAAAGCACAAATTTACGTCTTTCGTAAATCTAAAAAAAGTGTATATACACATGTCCGGTTATAAGTAGAGTTCCAGTTTTTTTTCTGCTATAATGTGTATGGTTTTCGTACATTATTCTTTTATGTTTTTCGGAGGTATCCTGCATGGGCGATGGAAAAAGGCTTAAAGAAATAATTGATGAAAAAGGCACTAATGTCCGGAGAGTTGCAAAAGAGACCGGAATCAGTGCCACTACTTTATATTCAATTATCCAAAAGGATTCTCATATTAGATTTGATAATGCCTTAAGACTGGCCAATACACTTGGTATTGATGTTAATGAGATCTGCTCTGCCAATCCATTCTCTGGCGAACTTACGGTTGAAGAAATATATCCTACCCTTCCAAATGGAATAAAAGGTCTTAATAAAACCATAGCTGCCAGCCGCGTAAAAACATATCTTACATATTCTCTTTTTCCGCTTATGATGCTTTTTGGGCAGAACAGTATGCCGGATGTTGATAATCTTCTTACATCTTTTTATCAACTGGACGATGAAGCCAGGGCTGAAATAATAGAAACCATAAAAGTAAAAATGAAATATCATACCGATGTGAAACGGGCTGAGGAAGTAAAGCAGATTAAACGCTGGTAATCCTTTTGGCACCGTTTTGGCACCGTTTCACTATGAAATCCGTTTTGCAGCCACGTAAAAAGGCTCCCGGAGAAATCCCCGGGAGCCTTGTGTCTATTGGGTTGGGCTGTTCTTACTTGATGATTGTAGCAACTCTTCCTGATCCTACCGTACGTCCGCCTTCACGGTTGTTTGAGGCGGTTTTTCAGGTGTTTTCCGTTGCATATTGCTATGGAATATGCATTCTGTCGCATGTTATTTCCCTATTATTCCTATTCTTCAGAATTCATGGCACCGGTTTTTATCCTTGTGACCATACTGAGATCTTAAATCGATCATTTCCATATATCGGAGTACACTGATATTCTGGTTTATGGTACCTAATTTCAAGCTGCTTTTTCCCATGCCGATATATGAAAGTGTCTACATTCGAAAAAATAGTATCTGATAACAGAAAATCACAGCCTATATCGGGGCGATATGTCTGAAGAATCTGCAAATTCTTTATACAATAACAGGCATCTCCCTTTTCCAATCTAAAATCTGGAATCACGAATGCTGAAGCTTCAACAGCTCCCTTCCCAAATCCAGTTAGCTTGTACGTTTCTTCTTTCTTTATTGCAGATGGAAACGCCTTAAGAAGTTCCTTTTCTGTCATACAATAAACTGGGGTTTCTGCTCCTGTATCAAGCATAAATGACAATTCTTCTGTACCAACACGGTACCTGAAAACAGGTCTGGACTTCCTGCTAACTAACTCGAATACTAAACTCTGCGCTGATCGGTCCATACCAATTCCCCTCTGTAGTCCTGTCAAATAACAATCCAGGTGCTGCCTGTTCCCTGTACTCCCCAATCTCATCATCGGTCAGCACTGCCTCAACAATCCCGGATACTATATCAGCTCCATCCATCTGGGCATCCCTTATAGCTACCCATCTTTCAGGATATTGATCTACCATTTCTTCCCAGGTCATTCGTCTATCGGGCATAATTTAACACCTGCCTTTCTATACAGAACCTGTATCTATCTTGATATTTATATTATCTGTCATTAAAACTTTATAGTCAATTGCGAATATTGGCACCGTTTTGGCACCGTTTCACTATGAAATCCGTTTTGCAGCCACGTAAAAAGGCTCCCGGAGAAATCTCCGGGAGCCTTGTGTTTACTGAATTTCAGCAGGATTATTTGATGATGGAAGCAACTCTTCCTGATCCTACTGTACGTCCACCTTCTCTGATAGCGAATGTAAGACCCTGCTCCATAGCGATGGGGTGGATGAGCTCGATTGTCATCTCTACATTATCACCAGGCATGCACATCTCTGTTCCTTCAGGAAGCTTGATAACGCCGGTAACGTCAGTTGTTCTGAAGTAGAACTGAGGACGATAGTCACTGAAGAAAGGTGTGTGACGTCCGCCTTCATCCTTGGTCAGTACGTATACCTGAGCGGTAAAGTTTGTATGGCATGTAACTGTTCCGGGATGAGCGATAACCTGTCCTCTCTCGATCTCCTTACGGTCAACACCACGGAGAAGAGCTCCGATGTTATCTCCTGCTTCACCCTGATCAAGAAGCTTACGGAACATCTCGATACCGGTTACAACAGTCTTCTTAACTTCTTCTCTGATACCAACGATCTCAACTTCCTCGTTGAGCTTGATGATACCACGCTCTACTCTACCAGTAGCAACTGTTCCACGTCCTGTGATGGTGAATACGTCCTCAACAGGCATAAGGAAAGGCTTGTCGGTAGGACGCTGAGGTGTAGGAATGTACTCGTCTACAGCCTTCATGAGCTCCATGATCTTGTCAGCCCACTCGCCCTTAGGATCCTCAAGAGCCTTGAATGCTGATCCCTGAATGATAGGAGTGTCATCTCCGGGGAACCCATACTCATTAAGCAGGTCTCTGATCTCCATCTCAACCAGCTCGATAAGCTCGGGATCATCAACCATGTCGCACTTGTTAAGGAATACAACGATGTAAGGAACGCCGACCTGACGAGCAAGAAGAACGTGCTCCTTGGTCTGAGCCATAACACCGTCAGTAGCAGCAACAACGAGGATAGCTCCGTCCATCTGAGCTGCACCGGTGATCATGTTCTTAACGTAGTCAGCATGTCCTGGACAGTCAACGTGCGCATAGTGACGATTCTCTGTCTCGTACTCAACGTGTGCAGTGGAGATCGTTATTCCACGTGCCTTCTCTTCGGGTGCTTTATCGATTTCATCAAAAGGAACTGCTGTGTCAGCACCGACCTTCTCTGCAAGAACTGCTGTGATAGCAGCTGTAAGAGTTGTCTTACCGTGGTCAACGTGACCAATGGTTCCGATGTTAACATGGGGTTTGGTTCTTTCAAATTTAGCTTTAGCCATTTTTTTCCTCCTAAAATTTCTACAGGCGCTTCCCGCCTGCAATCATAGCGAAAACCAACTGTTTGACATTATATTTCAAATGTGCCGTTTTTTCAAGTGTTTTCTTGTTTTTACTGCTTATTGCTAAGCACCTTGTCAGCCACATTCTTCGGTACCTGCTCATAGTGATCAAAGAACATCGAGTAGTTACCACGTCCCTGTGTGCTGGAACGAAGGTCTGTGGCATATCCGAACATCTCTGAAAGGGGAACCATGGCTTTTACCATCTTTCCTCCGGGGATGTCTTCCATACCTTCCACACGGCCTCTTCTGGAATTCAGGTCACCGATAACATCGCCCATGTAATCCTCGGGCATGGTAACCTCAACCTTCATTATGGGCTCCAGGAGAACAGAGTCACCTTTCTGAAGGGCATCCTTTAACGCCATGGATCCTGCGATGTGGAACGCCATTTCGGATGAGTCCACTTCATGGTATGAGCCGTCGTAGCAGGTTGCCTTGATGCCGGTAACAGGGAATCCACCCAGAACACCGGTCTTCATAGCTTCCTTAATACCCTCATCAACAGAAGGTATGTATTCCTTGGGGATAGCTCCTCCGACTACCTGGTTCTCGAACTCATATTCATTCTCGCCATTGACATCCATGGGCTCGAATATAACCTTACAATGTCCGTACTGTCCGCGTCCACCGGACTGCTTTACATACTTGGAATCGATATCCACCTTCTTGGTGATGGCTTCCTTATATGCAACCTGGGGTGCACCGACATTAGCCTCAACATTAAACTCACGAAGGAGTCTGTCAACGATGATCTCCAGGTGGAGCTCACCCATTCCGGCTATGATGGTCTGTCCTGTTTCCTCATTGGTGTGTGCACGGAAAGTAGGATCTTCTTCAGCAAGCTTTACAAGAGCCTGACCCAGCTTATCCTGTCCTGCCTTGGTCTTGGGCTCGATAGCAAGCTCGATAACGGGATCCGGGAATTCCATTGACTCCAGGATAACGGGGTGCTGCTCGTCACAGATGGTATCACCCGTAACTGTGAGCTTGAAGCCCACTGCAGCTGCAATATCACCGGAATAAACGGTATCCAGCTCGTTTCTCTTATTGGCATGCATCTGAAGGATACGTCCTACACGCTCTTTCTTTCCCTTTGAAGAATTGAGAACGTATGAACCGCTCTTCAGCTTACCTCTGTAAACACGGATGTAAGCAAGCTTTCCTACGAAAGGATCTGCCATGATCTTGAATGCAAGAGCTGCGAAAGGACCGTCGTCTGATGACTCGATCTTCAGCTCGTTTCCGTCAAGGTCAGTTCCCTCTGCTGCAGGTATATCAATGGGTGAAGGCATATAATCAATAACTCCGTCAAGGAGCTTCTGTACACCCTTATTCTTGTAAGCGGAGCCTGCAAATACAGGTACTGCCGCATTGTCGATACATGCTTTACGAAGAACCTTCTTCATTTCGTCGATGGAAGGGATCTTGTCGTCGAGGAACTGCTCCATAAGGTCATCATCAAGCTCACAGATCTTCTCGATGGTTTCCTCGCGGTAAAGCTCGACATCATCCTTCATGTCATCGGGAATTTCCTTTATCTCGACTTCTTTTCCCTGCTCATCATCATAGTAATATGCCTGGTTCTCCAGGAGATCCACGATACCCACGAAGTTCTCTTCTTTACCGATAGGTATGGTTATCATGATCGCATTAGAACCGAGACGGTTTCTTATCTGTTCTACGGTTCCGAAATAATCGGCACCCATGGCATCCATCTTATTAACAAATGCCATCCTGGGTACATGGAACCCTTCTGCCTGACGCCAGACATTTTCAGACTGGGGCTCAACACCGCTCTTGGCAGCGAACACTCCCACAGCGCCGTCCAGTACACGAAGAGATCTCTCAACCTCTACAGTAAAGTCTACGTGTCCGGGTGTGTCTATGATGTTGATCCTGTGCTCAGGCGCGCCCTTCTTGGGCTTTGCATTTTCCTCAATGGTCCAATGGCAAGTGGTGGCAGCAGATGTAATGGTAATACCCCTCTCCTGCTCCTGAGCCATCCAGTCCATTGTTGCGGTACCATCATGAGTTTCACCGATCTTATAGTTTACACCGGTATAATACAGGATACGCTCTGTAAGCGTAGTCTTACCTGCATCGATGTGAGCCATAATACCGATATTTCTGGTTCTCTCAAGAGGGTACTCTCTTCCTGGATCATTACTCAAGGAATTTTCCTCCTATACTAAATACAAAAAATTAGAAGCGGTAATGAGCAAATGCCTTGTTTGCATCTGCCATCTTATGCATATCTTCTTTACGCTTCACAGCTGAACCTGTGTTATTGGAAGCATCAAGGATCTCGTTGGCAAGCCTGTCGATCATGGTCTTCTCAGATCTCTGTCTGGAATACATGGTGAGCCATCTTAAACCAAGAGCCTGGCGTCTGTCAGGGCGAACCTCGATAGGTACCTGATATGTGGCACCACCGATCCTTCTGGCCTTAACTTCCAAAGCAGGCATGATATTATTCATAGCCTCTTCGAATACTTCCAATGCCGGCTTTCCGGCTTTTTCCTCGACCTTTGCAAAAGCGCCGTAAACAATCTTCTGCGCTACTCCTCTTTTTCCATCAAGCATGATGTTATTGATGAGCTTAGTAACGACTTTGTTATTGTAGACGGGATCTGCAAGCACGTCTCTTTTTGCAATATGTCCTTTACGTGGCACGTTTCTTCCCTCCTAAACATGAGTCATGGGACTCAACGGTACTCAGGGGTTTTCACCCTGTTCGTGCGGTCTATAAATTATCTTAAAGACAACCTAAATCCCAACACTACCGTATTACCTTTTCTGTTACCTAACTATTAAGCTTTTGCAGCCTTGGGCTTCTTGGCACCGTATTTGCTGCGGGCCTGCATTCTGTTCGCAACGCCTGCTGTATCAAGGGTTCCGCGGATGATGTGGTATCTGGTACCGGGAAGGTCCTTTACACGGCCGCCACGAATGAGAACAACAGAGTGCTCCTGCAGGTTGTGGCCTACTCCGGGGATGTAGGATGTTACCTCGATCCCGTTTGAAAGACGTACACGGGCAATCTTTCTCAGTGCTGAGTTAGGTTTTTTAGGAGTTGCAGTCTTAACAGCTGTGCACACGCCTCTCTTCTGAGGAGACAGAGTTGCAGTAGCCTTCTTCTGTAAAGAATTGAATCCACTCTGCAGAGCAGGAGACTTTGACTTCTTGACAGATGACTGTCTGCCGTTTTTAACTAACTGGTTGAATGTTGGCATTTAAGTTTCACCTCTTTTCTTTAATGTATTTTCCATAGGGCCCCATTCAAAAGGCACAAGAATTTAGCGTGCCAAAAAGGCACGCTAAAACATTGTACTTTAATGAAGTTTCGATGTCAATGATTTTTTTCAAATTACTTAAGGGTAACCTTAGCGCCTTCAGCTTCAACCTTCTTCTGGATATCCTCAGCTTCAGCCTTATCAACGCCCTCTTTGAGCATCTTGGGAGCTCCGTCAACGAGATCCTTAGCTTCCTTAAGTCCGAGACCGGTGATCTCACGAACAACCTTGATAACCTTAACCTTGTTAGGACCTACCTCGGTAAGCTCTACATTGAACTCAGTCTTCTCTTCTCCGGCTGCTGCTCCGCCTGCTGCTCCAGCTGCTGCTACTACAACACCTGCTGCTGCAGAAACGCCGAACTCTTCTTCACAAGCCTTAACAAGCTCATTGAGCTCAAGTACAGAAAGGCCTTTAATTGCCTCAATGATTTCTTCCTTTGTCATTTTATTTCTCCTTATTTCGCTTATGTAATGTTTATACTACCATTCTGTCCGAAAGATCATGCCTCCGGAGCTGCTTCTGCTGCAGGTGCTTCCTCTGCGGGTGCTGCCTCTGCTGCAGGTGCTTCCTCTGCGGGAGCTGCTTCTGCTGCGGGTGCTGCCTCTGCTGCATCTCCGCCTTCTGCCTTCTTCTCTGCAATCTGATTGATAACGCGCGCGAAGTTCGCAATAGGTGACTGCATGGAACCAAGAAGTCTTGAGAGAAGCTCTTCCCTTGAAGGAACCTTTGCAAGCTCTGCAAGTCCTGCTGCATCGTAATATGTTCCTTCTACGACTCCGCCCTTCATCTCAAGCGCCTTTGCCTTTTCAGCAAACTTTGCAAGGATACGGGCAGGTGCAGTAACATCATCTGTAGCAAGAGCGATCGCTGAAGGTCCGTCAAGATGGGGATCCAACTGAGCGAAATCTGTTCCTTCAAAAGCACGCTTCATCATGGTGTTCTTGTATACCTTGTATACTATCCCAGCTTCACGAAGCTGCTTTCTGAGCTGTGTATCCTGCTCAACCGTAAGTCCACGGTAATCGACGAGAACAGCCGCTCTGGCATCTTTGACCTTGCCTGCGATCTCTTCTACAACAGGCTGCTTCAATTCTACCTTTGCCATTTGGCTTTACCTCCTTATATTACTTAGCCGAATTCCGTGAACAGCAGGGCACACTGCAGATACACGAAAAACGCTCCTGCCAAAAGACAGGAGCGCATAAAAGTCATGTGATAAACTCTTATTTCCTCGGCAGGCGTCTCTTTCGAATCCTTACGCGGTCATGACCGCACCTGCTGTCTTCGGCTGTCCCGATTTAACGGAACGTACCGAAGAATATCATACATCTGAATCTGTGTCAAGCACTTCTTCAGGTTCTTCTGTAACTTCTTCCAAAGGTTCTGCCGCCTCCGAAACTTTCTCATAGCCTGCACCGGCTTCATCCATATAGTTCTGGTCGGTGGAGAGCTCGATGTTTCTGTAGTGCTTCATGCCTGTTCCTGCAGGTATGAGCTTACCGATGATAACGTTCTCCTTAGGTCCGATCAGGTGATCCACCTTACCCTTTATAGCCGCATCGGTGAGAACCTTTGTGGTCTCCTGGAATGAAGCAGCTGACAGGAAGGACTCTGTAGCAAGTGAAGCCTTTGTGATACCGAGGATTATCTGGATTGCTGTTGCAGGCTGCTTGCCTTCTGCCTCCAGCTGCTCATTGATATCGTCAAATTCCAGGGCATCCATTCTGGTGCCGGGCAGAAGATCGGAATCTCCGGGATCGTCAACCTCTACCTTCTTTAACATCTGGTGAACAATGACCTCGATATGCTTGTCATTGATATCAACACCCTGTGAGCGGTAAACCCTCTGTACTTCCTTAAGAAGATAATCCTGAACCGCACGGAGTCCCTTGATCTTTAAGAGATCGTGAGGATTAATGGATCCTTCGGTGATAACGTCTCCGGCCTCGATAACCGCTCCGTCCAAAACCTTGATCCTGGATCCGTAAGGGATCAGGTAGGTCTTGCTCTCACCGGTTTCTTCGCTGGTGACAACCACTTCTCTCTTCTTCTTGGTATCCTTTATCTCCACCTTGCCGCCGAACTCGGCGATGATGGCAAGTCCCTTAGGCTTACGGGCCTCAAATATTTCCTCTACTCTGGGAAGACCCTGTGTGATATCGGATCCGGCCATTCCTCCCGTATGGAAGGTTCTCATGGTGAGCTGTGTACCGGGTTCTCCGATGGACTGTGCAGCAATGATACCCACTGCTTCTCCCACCTGTACAGGTTCTCCGGTTGCCATGTTGGCACCATAGCACTTAGCGCAGATACCGTTATGACTCCTGCATGTAAGGATGGTACGTATCTTTACGGACTCAACCGGCTTTCCGTCCTTTACACCTACAGAGCAGATAAGCTTTGCACGTCTCGGTGTGATCATGTGATTCTTCTTAACGATAAGGTTTCCGTCCTTATCGTATATATCCTCGCATGAATACCTGCCTGTGATCCTGGCCTCCAGAAGCTCGATCTCTTCCTTACCGTCCATGAATGCAGATACTTCCATGCCGTTTATCTCGCCTCTGCCCTCACAGCAGTCCTTCTCACGGATAACCAGCTCCTGCGAGACATCGACCATTCGACGTGTGAGGTAACCGGAGTCTGCCGTACGGAGAGCTGTATCGGAAAGTCCCTTTCTGGCACCGTGGGCACTCATGAAGTACTCCAGCACGTTAAGACCTTCACGGAAATTACTCTTGATGGGAAGCTCGATGGTATGTCCCGTAGTATCAGCCTGAAGGCCTCGCATACCGGCAAGCTGCTTTATCTGCTTATCGGAACCACGGGCTCCTGAGTCAGCCATCATGTAGATATTATTGTATTTATCAAGACCCTTCATCAGGTCCTTTGTGATGGTGTCGTCGCACTTCTTCCATGCATCCACCACTTCGTTGTAACGCTCCTCATTTGTGATGAGTCCGCGCTTATAGTTCCTGGTGATCTTGTCCACGGTTTCCTGGGCCTTGTCAAGAAGCTTCTGCTTACTCTTTGGAACCACCATGTCGGAAATGGAAACGCTCATGGATGCAATGGTGGAGTAGTGATAACCCATTGCCTTTATATGGTCAAGAGCCTCGGCTGTCTTGATAGCACCGTGT
>Ga0310691_10005653_pt1 | contig 13589 bp, 10 predicted proteins | sample 176DNAGHGlowgp2_FD_203887 | JGI IMG/M metagenome (GOLD analysis project Ga0310691, IMG submission 203887) | Sheep rumen microbial communities from Palmerston North, Manawatu-Wanganui, New Zealand - 1766 DNA GHGlow gp2 (v2) (version 2) | ecosystem: Host-associated > Mammals > Digestive system >... | reverse complement strand
TGACGAAACTTGGTAAACCTGCCTGCATTCTAAAGTGGTCAAATTCGACCACTTTAAAATTGGGATTATGAATCATCTCCCAAGTACCAAGAAACTCAATGGTGTATCTTGTGCGAATCCAGTTCTTGATGATGTCGGCAGCACGGCTTTCGCTTTGTTTGCTATTAGCCATATCTGTAAGAGATATATAGTCCTTGTCATTGTGAGACAAGACCGTTATTTCCGTGTTCTGAACCGTTATCTTTGCCATAGGGTAATGCTAATATAATTATGTGTGCAAAGGTAGCATAAAATCATGAGACAAAAGAACAAAAGGTTTACGATTCTATCCAAAATTATAAAATAATCTTGACAAACACACCATATTATATAATGTTTTCTTCCCCAGCTTTCTACTTTTTATGTTCTTTGAGTTCGCCTATGCTCACCTTGTCGTCCTCAGATATGGTGAGGGGAGCTGCGAGTGTGGGCATATCGTCGTAGGTGAGTACAAGGCCAGTGGTGAATTTCACACCTGGGGTGATGAGCAGGAGTGGAGCATTTCCGCTCAGGTCATACTCTATCTGCTCGCCTATCCAGAGGGGCTGTTCGCTGTCGAAGCCTCCCATGTCAGTAATGGTGTTCCTGGCATGGGCTATCTCGCGCCCCCCGTCGTAGAGCGTCACCTGTTCTCCCTCTATGCTGTAGCCCAGGCGCTGACACACTTGCTGTTGAATGTCGTAGGGGTCTATGGTGCGGGCTATATGAGCCTTGTTGTTCTTGTCGAAGCGCATCAGGTACAGTCGCTCCACCTGCACCCCCGTGCCCCACATGGCGCAGTTGGCAAACCATAGCGTGCCCGTCTTTGCGTCGTATCGCGCCTTGGGCTGACGGGCGTTGCCGAGGTTGAGGAACGAGGTAGATGCCGCCCCCTTCTCCACCACTATGCCGTAGCCCTCAGTTGGCGTGGAGTCCACCTCGCCGATAGCCTCCACGCATAGTTCGTGTGCCGTGTCGCTCATTATCTCGTAGTTATGGTAGCGCGTAGCCCTCTCCATAGCCTCCACCACCTTGGCGGGAGCGGAGTCTGGCTTCACTGCTTCCTCCAGCGTGCCAGCCACGAGCGGATAGCTCGTTTCTGTTGCCTTACTGCTGCTTTTGCATGAGCAGAATAATACTTCACAGCCGCAGAGAGTGACGATGGCGGCTATCATCCATGTCTTCATATTTTTCATGTTGCGTTTAACTGTTTCCTTGTTATCTGTTCAAATACGCCTTACCTTTATAGATTACAATGCCCTTGGCATTCTTGCTGACGCGCTGACCGAGGAGGTTGTAGCAGTCGTCATCGCCGACACCGTACATAGTGGCAGGGGTAGCCTGACGCTGTCCGTCAGCCCCCACGGTCTCTATGGCTGTCACGCCCGTAATCTTCTGCAATCCGCCGAGGGCGTTTATCTTGCCTGCACCAGCCTGTATGGTGTTCTTTGATGGTATCTTCTCTACGTTGGTGGTATAGTCGTCATTATAGCTCGTCTCCTTTATTAAAGAGCGCACGTCGGCATAGGTAAGCTTGGGGTTAGCCTGCAGCCAGAGGGCTATGACACCGGTTGCATTTGGCGCAGACATCGAGGTGCCCTGCATTATTCCGTAGTATTGGGTGTGCTTGAACTCCGTCGATGGCATAGTCACCTTATTGGTTATATACATTATCGGTGTGTTGGGGTCAGCAGGGTCGTCAGACTTTGCCTTTATCTCGCCACTCTCCGTGAAGTATGAGGCATCGTAATAGTTATATGCAGAGTACACCTCAGCACCTGGAGCTATCACATCAGGGCAGTTTATGCTACCATAATCGTCTGTGCCCCATGAAGAGAAAGACGCGATTTTATCGTTCTCCTCCTGACCAGGATAGTATAAACGTTGGTTCTCTAGAGTGTACCAGTCATAGCATGAAACGTAAGCTCCGACACTTATCACCTCTTCGCCACAGACGTGAATGCTGAAGGCTCCGTTGTCCTGTCCGTCAGCATATCCTGCCAAGCCACAAGAGAAGAATCCTGCTGTTCCTGCCTGTCTATCCTCTATAGCCCTTAGTGTCTTGCCCTGAGCATCCTTCACAAAGTAGGCAAGCTTTAGGTTTGGCTCGTGAAACTGGTAGGTGTCAGCCAGAATGAACTGTATATATTGCTTGCCGTTCTGTGTGCCTTTCTGTTTTGGGAATGATGTTATTTTCTTACTTTCATCATCGCCGTTATACAAGGGTTTCTGCTCAAGTGTGTATAGCTGTCCTGTATTCACATCTACCACCTTCACATCAGCGTCTATCTCGCTTCCGTCAGTGTTATAGAACATGTTGTTTACTTTGTTATATACATAAACAGTCTGTTCGTTATACTTGCCCTGTCCCGACTCGCCCAGCACTGTTCTGAGGCAGTATCCGTCAGTGCCTGCAGCCTGTGTTGTTGTAAGTATGGCAGCCTGGTGTCCGCTACTGTTGCCTGCTGACAAGACTATTATTCTGCCCTTCTTTTTACTATCTGTGCTATAGTATTCTCTGAGGCCTTTCAATACTACTGACGACTTAGCGTCGTGAAAGCCTATCAGGTCACCCATACTGCAGTTTATCACGCAAGGTTTGCCCTGGCTGTCGGCAAACTGGAAAATGTTCATCATGGCTATGAGTAGCTGTGAGTCACTTGTGTCCTCTCCTCCCATTCCGCACAAGGCAAGGTCTGCCTCGGGTGCCATTCCTTGGTTGTTTATGCCCTCGACAATGCTGCCTGCTGCTGTTCCGCCCACATGGGTTCCGTGTGACATCTTCGTATTGTCGGTAGTCAGCGTTGCTATCTCTGCGGCGTCAGTAGTGGTTTTCAGTATCTTCTTGCCGCTGTACACCTGGGCAAACTTCACTCGCGTTGTGCCGTCAGCCTTGCGAAAGGCAGCATGGTTAAAGTCTATGCCTGTATCTACAATGCCCACTATAACGCCGTTTCCCGTATATGCCTGAGGCAGATTGTGCGACTGGGCTGCCTCCAGGGTAGCTACCTCTTCCACATGGCTCTTCGTTCTGCCCGAATAGTTCATCAGGTGGTTCATCTTATCGGCATTCACGCTCTCTATCTCGTCTATACCGTCAAGCGCCAACAGGCTCTCGGCAGGCACGTTGAGTATCAGCATCCTGCCTATCTGCATCACGATTTCCACACCCAGTGCCTGAAGCTGGGCAGCAGGACACTCGGCTCCCTCCCTCAGCATCGCTATGGCACTGAAGGTCTTTACCGTGCAGTCAGTGTTAAACTCCACGTTTATCTGCTTCTTCACCGAAGCTGTGTCGATGGTATGTGGCTGTAATGAACCCTTGGCGCTTATCGCCTCGTTCTTTGATGGCAACAGGCTTGTCAGTCTTGTGTCTATCTTCTGTGCCTGAATCGTGATGGCAGCGTATATCGTAACCGCCGCAATAGTGAATAGTCTTGTCATAGATTTTTTTTATTTAATGGTGCAAAGGTACGGCTTTAATTTGGAACAGCCAAACATTATCTGGAGAAAAAACGGCTGTGCTTCTCCCTTTCCTTGCCCTGCTTTTAAGGCTTGAGGCAAAGCTTTTATATAACAAAACAGCTTAGTTTATAGAACAAACTAACTTACTTTGTTGAACAAACTAACTTACTTTGTTAAACAAACTAACCTACTTTGATAAACAAACTAACTTAGTTTGTTATTTAGAAGCATAGCATCTGGGGTTAGAAACATAGTGTCTGAGCGGAGAAGTAATAGAAGATTTCTAAGAAACATTATTCATAAATAAACAAAAAGAGGTACAATCGCGCAGGTTGTACCTCTTTTTTCAAAAATAATTTGTACCTTTGCCCTCGTTTATATATAAATAAGGTAAGAGAAATGGATCGTAATTCGCAAATAATCAGAACCAGTTGGGTTGGCATCATAGCCAATGTGTTGCTTGCAGGCTTTAAGGCTGTGGTGGGCATGCTGGCGAGTTCGGTGGCCATAGTGATGGACGCGGTAAACAACCTGAGCGACGCGCTCTCGAGCGTGATAACCATAGTGGGCACGAAACTCTCGGCTAAGCCTGCTGACAGGGAGCACCCCTTCGGTCATGGGCGCATAGAGTATTTCAGCGCCATCATAATAGCCGTAATAGTGCTGTCGGCCGGCATCACCTCGCTCATAGAGTCGGCAAAGAAGATTTTCAGCCCCACGGAGCCTTCCTACACCGCCACGACGCTCGTGGTGATAGTGGTGGCTATTGGGGTGAAACTGGCATTGGGACAGTACGTGAAGCGCAAGGGCGAGCAGCTGAACAGCGACGCCCTGACTGCCTCGGGGGCTGACGCGCTGTTTGATGCCGTAATCACGCTGGCCACGCTCATCTCGGCTGGCATAATGCTGCTGTGGGGGGTGTCGATAGACGGTATACTGGGTGTGCTGATTTCGCTCGCCATAGTGAAGGCTGGCGTGGAGATGCTCGTATCGCCCGTAAACGAACTGCTGGGCACCAGCATATCTGCCGAGCTGTCTGACGAGATAAAGAGGGAGGTGGCTTCATTCGAGGGAGTGCACGGGGTGTATGACCTGATACTGCACAACTATGGTCCCGACATGAAGATAGGCTCCATACACATCAACGTGCTCGACACCATGACGGCTCACGAGATACACGGACTGACTCGCAGAATAACCATGCACATGATAGAGCATCACAACATCATCTTGACAGTAGGTGTGTATGCCATAGCCACAGGCGATAATCGCAGGACAGAGATACAGACAGCAGTGTCGAAGGTGATAACCAGCCACAAGGAGATAGTGCAGGCGCACGGCTTCTACTACGACGAAGGGGAGAACTACGTCTCGGTAGATGTGGTGCCCGACCTCTCGGTGCATGACGAGCCTGCATTCGTAGCCAAGCTCAAGGACGAGATACAGCCGCTGGTGCCTGGTATGCGAGTGGAGATAGTGGTTGACCATAATTATAGCGAATAAATATCATGAAGAAGATTCTATTTTCAATGGCAGTTATGCTTGCCATCGTGAGTTCTTGCAACAAGAGCAAGACAGAACAGCCACAGGCCTCAGAGCCTGTAGCGCAAGACACTATTAAGCCTGCCAATGCTGAGCAGGCAAAGGTAGCTAAGGCTGACAGCGTAAAGACTGCCAAGATTACCCCCGAACTTGCCTATGAAGGCATCAACAACTATTGTCACAAGGAGTTTGACTGGAGCCCAGCCAAGGAAAATCCTTCCATCATGTATGTAGCGATGGGCGATGAGACAGAGACGGAATACAAGGTGATATTCCGTAGCTACACCGGCTCGCTCACCTACTTCTACGTAAACAAGAAATCAGGCAAGACGCGAATGGAAGAATTCGTGCCAGCCCTCGACATAACTCAGGGGGCTGGCACCCTCAACCTGTTTGATTACGTAAAGAAGTAAAAATGATAACAATAAGGAAATATCAGAGCCAAGACGAGACTCAGGCAATGAATATATGGAATGAAGTAGTGGCTGAGGGCATAGCATTTCCGCAGGATGAAGAGTTGACTGAGCAGACCGCCAACGACTTCTTTATGGGTCAGAGTTATACAGGCGTGGCAGTGGATAGTGAGACTGGCGAAGTAGTAGGGCTATACATACTGCATCCCAACAATGTAGGGCGATGCGGACATATCTGTAACACCAGTTATGCAGTAAAGACGGGCAAACGAGGGCAACACATAGGAGAACTGTTAGTGAAGGACTCCCTGAGGGTAGGAGCCGAATTGGGCTTCCGCATTCTTCAGTTTAATGCCGTTGTGGCAACAAACACTCACGCCCTACACCTGTACAAGCGCCTTGGCTTCACACAGTTAGGCGTAATACCCCAAGGCTTCCGCATGAAAGACGGGCACTATGAGGACATTATTCCGCATTTTTTTTCGCTAAAATAAGGCTACACTCCGTTGATTACGCAGAGCACTACACTCCAATGGGAGATGGCGCCAAGGAGCACGAAGACATGCCAAATGGCATGAAAGTGGAGCTTCTTGTCGTTAGCAAAGAAATAGGTGCCAGCGGTATAAAACAGTCCTTCAGCAAAAAGAAAACTGATGGCAAGCCAGGAAAGACGCGACATTACAGGCTCTATGACCAAGAGCACACTCCATCCCATTATGAGGTAGAGGGCAAGGGAAAGTTTGGGGTATTTGCCCAAGGCGAAGATTTTATAAAAGGTGCCGCCGATGACAGCTGCCCACTGCACTCCGAAGACTGTCCAGCCTATCCATCCGCCTACCACACCAACGCAGATGGGGGTGTAGGAACAGGCTATCATGACGTAGATGCTGATATGGTCGAGCTTGCGGAGCACATCCTTGGCTATGCCTGGATGCACCCAGTGGTAGATGGCGCTGCTGAGAAACATGAGAAACATACCCACAATAAAGAAGATGACACCAAAAGCCATTTGCCACCCCTGGTGCACAGCAGGCCACACCATCCAGATGCTGGATAGTGCGAAGACCGCTCCTAAGAGGTGGGTCCAAGTGTTGCCCTGTTCGTCTTTAAGTGGTAAGCCCAATTAGTAATGAATAATGAAGAATGAATAATGAAGAATGAAAAAATGAAACTGTGAACAGAATTATGCTTCGCCCTGGATTCTTGATTTCACAATTTGTGCTATTTCGTCATAGGTGAGCGTCTCGTTAGGTCTTACTTCTGGCAGATACTCCACCTGTATGTGGCAAGGCTGAATGAATCGTGTGCCACGCTTCAGCATACGATATGCTCCTGTGATGCGTACAGGTACAATAGGTACGTTGAGTTCTTTAGCAAGAATAGCGAATGTTTTCTTGAAATCACCCATTTCACCGGAGAAAGTTCGTGTTCCCTCAGGGAATATCATGATGCTCTTTCCCTGACGAAGCACCTTGGAAAGTTTCAGTATGGAGTTCTTCAGATTACGATTCTCCATAAGTATGATGTTGTGGCGGTTAGCCATAAATCGCAGGAACTTGCCTTGCACATGCTCCTCTGTGGCATAGAAATAGATTTCGTTAATCTGATTCTTAGGCACACCAGCCATGGCGATAGGAGCATCGAGGTAACTTTGATGGTTAGGGGCAAGGATAAACGGACCGTTGGCAGGAATGTTCTCTGTGCCCTTTATCGTCATGCGGTTGTACGTCTTGAAGAACGTCTTAAACATTCCCTCATACAGGGTGTGAGTGAAACTTGCCATAGGCAGTTTCAGGTTTTCGTTTTCGTAGTGAGCTTGCTCACGTTTCGTAGGCATAGCCGTTTCTTCTTCGCAGGTCAGTATCTTATGCCAGTCTATCTTCTCCACCTCTCGGCGTGTCTGTCCTTTGGCAACCTTCTCGGCGAGTGAACGGATGTCCTTGAAGTCAGCCATAGTGTCGGCATTGATGGTCATGCCGAAGGTCTGCTCTATGAAGCCCTGCAGACTCACACGGTCGAGCGAATCGAATGCCAGGTCGGTCTCTATATGGTCGGTAGGCTTGACAGTCACCTTCTTTTCAGCCTCGATATATTCCTTGATGATACGGTATTCCTCGCTCTCGGGCTCGTCAGATTGGGGGACTTGGTTAAGGGGCTCGTGGTTAGTAGCTCCGTCCAGTATGTCTTTGAGTTTGAATCGCTGTAGTTTGTCCAGTTTGGTGCGTGGCAACTCGCCGTTGTAGATGAAGATATTCATTATCTTCTTGTAGTTCTCAACAGTCTTGTTGTATGGCTGCACCACCTTGGTCTTCAGCTCATCTTCAGTGATATTGGCGTTTTGTGGCACTATGATGGCCCACAGCATATCGTTCTTCTCTGTTACGGCAACCTCTTTTATAAGGTCGTCATACTTCTCGAGCTGGAACTCTATCTCGGCAGGTTGTACGTTCTTGCCGTTTGAAAGCACTATTATCTCCTTGCTTCTGCCTGTGATATATACTCGTCCCTTCTCGTCTATACGCGCGAGGTCGCCAGTATGTATGAATCCGTCGGCATCTATCACGTCTGCTGTTTCCTTCGGACGGTTGTAGTAGCCTACCATCACGTTAGGACCCTTGGCGCATAGTTCGCCGTTGACTATCTTACACTCAACTGATGGCAGAGGCAGTCCCACACAACCTGGTATGATGTCATCAGGACGGGTAAAGGCAATGATTGGTGCTGTCTCAGTCATGCCATATCCCTCAAGCACGTCAAGACCGAGGGTGCGAAGTCCTTCGCCTATCTCTGTGTCTAAGGCTGCACCACCGCTTACGCAGAAGTCAAGGTGTCCACCCATCTTCTGGTGTACACTCTTGAATATAATGCGCGAAAGTGTGCGACTGTTGGCTTTCTTACACAGATTAAACAGAGCACGCGTAATCCACTTCTCGTCTATCTTCTTCTTTATACCACTATAGAGGGTTTGCCACAGACGAGGCACACCAACGAAGATGGCTATCTGTCCTCGGCAGAGAGTCTGCATGATGTCAGGTCCTGACAGACTTGGACAGATTGCTACACCACCACCATTGAGTATAGGTGCTATGACGGTGCCCATAAGTGGCAGTATGTGGTGGAGTGGAAGGAGTATTAGTGTACGACGCTCGATATTAAAGATTTTCACCTCTTCGGACACACCTCGGATGTTTGCAAACAGATTACTGAAAGTGAGCATTACACCCTTAGGTGAACCAGTGGTACCTGAGGTATATACTATCAGGGCTATTGTCTGCTGGTCTGGTTCGTAGTTTTCTGCGCTTATGTCAGCATCCTCCTTGCAGAACTTTGCAAAGTCCTCAATGCTCACTACCTTGGTCTTCGCATCAGCTTCTTTGATGGCTTTCTCTGCTGTATCAAGGCAGTTTGCCGATACGATGATACATTCCGGTGTACAGTCGTTGAGTATATAGGCAAGGTCTGAAACGGTAGAGGTAGCATCCACAGGCACAACTATACTGCGCTTCTGCCAGATAGCAAAAACAGAATATATCCATTCTTCGCGGTTTTCGCTGAAGATGATACACTTCTCTCCCTGTTTTATAGGAAGATGGTTAGCAACAGCTGTGACGTTGTGAATAAGCTCGGTGAAGGTGATGTCCTTCTCACCAGCCATGATGGCAATCCTGTTAAAATCTTTAATCATATCTTTACACCTATATTTCTGTAAAAGGTGTCACAAAGGTACTATGTTTTGTTCTAACAGGCGACAAATTGTTCTATATTTCTATTGGGAAACGTGCGTTTGTTTAACAAAATTAACAAATACACAAATTCTTTAATCAGTTTTTTATGGCGGTTAGTATTCTTTCCTTGCCATACTCGTCGTTGATAATCTTGACATCGTGAAAGGAGTGGGTGGAAAGGAGTTCCTGGGTTAGCTTGGAGTAAATTGGGTTGATTTCAAATGCTATAAGACCATTGCTACGTAGTGCTTTTTCTGCATAAAGTGTGATGGCACGATAAAACAGCAGTGGATCATTATCTGGCACAAAGAGAGCAAGATGCGGTTCATGGTCGAGCACATTTCCTTCCATGCTCTCAGCCTCCTGTTGGCAGATGTATGGTGGATTGGATACGATGATATCATATAATAATGTGTCAGCAGGAGGGGTAAGTGCGTCTTGATGTTGGAACGCAACGTTGGCATCAAGATTCTTAGCATTTGCTTGGGACATTGCCAAGGCTTCGTTGCTTATATCCCATGCCTTAACATCAGCTTCTGGCAGTTCCCTTGCCAGCGTTATGGCTATACATCCGCTTCCAGTGCCTATATCGAGTATGGCATGGTGGGGCGCATCGTTCAGTTTGCAATATTGCAATACGGCATCAATGAGTGTCTCTGTCTCAGGACGGGGTATCAGCACACCAGGTGCTACATTATATTCCCTACCATAGAATGTTGCCTTACCTATAACGTATTGCACGGGTTCACCATTCTCTAAACGATGCATTAGTTGCTCCAAACGTTCAGTCTCAGATGGCGATAGTCTGTCGAGTGCCCCACTACATATATCGTTATAACTGAGGTTAAGACAATCGCTAAGCAGGAGGCGCACAATGCTGCGTGCCTCCTGCCTGTCATATTGCGTTAGTCTATTTGCTAATGTAGTGAGATTCAACTATGAACTTTTAACTCTTAACTCTTAACTGCTTTCAGGTATTCTATGCATGCTTCGAAGGTCTCGAAGGTTTTATCTTCAGCCACTACCATAGGTATGAGATGCATTTTGTGCATGATGTAGCTGGGTTGAGGCTGTATAATGGTCATCAGCACCTCTATGCCTTTTGCCTGCAAATCCTTTACAGCACTCTCCATAGCGTAAGCGCCTGATTGGTCCATGAAGTTTACGCGTTTCATACGTATTATAACGGTGTTGATACCCTCTGGCACATCGTGCATCACCCTGTTGAAGCCAGTTATAGAACCAAAGAAGACAGGACCTTCAAGACGCTGTATGTAGATGTGCTTCTTCATCTCTTCTGTCACACCGCTCTCGTCTTCCCAAGGTGTATTTTTATCGAATCCATCGGTCAAAACGCCACCTTCATACTGCTGTTCAGCAAGGTCTCCGGCACGTTTCATGAACAATACGCAGGCTATAACCATACCGATGCCTACTGCTGTGAGCAGATCCACGAATACGGTGGTGAGGAATACCACGATGAGAACGAACGCGTCAGCTTTAGGTATGCGAGTGATATCCTTAAAACCGCGAAAGTCTATGATACCCCAACCTACGGTGATAAGGATGCCTGCAAGTACAGACAGAGGAACATACTTCACCAGACTGCCTAAGCCTAAGAGTATGGCAAGGAGGAAGAGGGCATGCACCATACCCGATATCTGCGTTCTGCCGCCTGACTTCACGTTTACTACGGTACGCATGGTGGCACCAGCACCTGCTATGCCGCAGAACATACCGGCAACGGCATTGCCTATGCCCTGACCTATCAGCTCCTGGTTGGAGTCGTGCTTGGTCTTCGTTATATTGTCGGCTACGATTGATGTGAGCAGGGTGTCAATCGAACCCAGACCAGCAAGCGTGAGACCAGGTATGAGCGATGCCTCGATGGTCTGCATCCAGTTGATACCGCTGAGGTCGATGCCCTCCTTTGCAAAGAATGGCATGGGCAGCCCTGCTGGTATCTCGCCGATGGTGAGGGCAGCGTCAAAGGAACAAAGTATGCTGATGATGGTCATCACGATAAGCGCAACGAGGGTTGCCGGTATCTTCTTGGTCAGACGTGGCACACAGACTATTAGAGCTATAGTGCCGAGTCCGAGTAGCAGTGCTATCAGACTAACGTTGTCGGCACATGCACTAGGGAAATTAATTAGCATGTCGAGTGTGCTGACAGGCGATTTCTTGCCTATGAGTGGGTATATCTGTTGCAGGATGATGATGACACCGATGCCGCTCATGAAGCCTGACAGTACAGGGTAGGGTATGTAGCGCACATACTTACCTATTCTTAAGATACCGAAAAGTATCTGGAATAGTCCACAGAATATTCCTGCCAGCGCCATGGCGATTATTACTGCAGAGAAATTGCCTGATGAGGCTGTCCATGCAGCACTCACTATGCTGGCTGTTACTACGGTCATCGGACCTGTCGGTCCGCTGATTTGTGAATGTGTTCCGCCAAAGAGTGCAGCGAAGAAACCTAACAGCGTAGCGCCTACAAGTCCTGCAAGCGCTCCCATAGATGCTGCTGTAGGGTCGTTGATACCGCCAAAAGCCTGAATGCCGAATGCGAGGGCGAGCGGCAATGCTACTATGCCTGCGGTGATACCTCCGAAGATATCACCCTTGATGTTGTTTGTCTGGATAAATGCCATTGATTTTGTTGTTTGTATAAATTCGCCTGCAAAAGTACAAAAAAAGTTTAAATCAGACAAAACTATGAACTATGAACTGTAAACTATGAACTATTTTTTGTACCTTTGCACTCGGTCGTACTGGTTAGATAGGGATACTCATCAATTACAGGAAATACCGAGGGACGCTTCCAGTTGTTAATGGCGGGCCACAATAAAAGTCGCGAGACCGGTGGATTACAAAGGCATGGAGCACCTTATTCTTCTATACTCGGAGTTTTCATCACATCACCAGTGCGGCTTTTTTGTATCCCTTATGCTATTAAATCCATATCAGATCTGCCATTATACTATCGCTGATGTAAAGTCCTTGTCGCGTCAGACTTATCCTTTCACCCTTTATTTGCAGATTGCCACTGGCGATTGCTTTTTCTGCATTCTTAAGCAGATATGATTTGTATGGCTCCTCGACTTTCGTTATGTCAATGCCTTCTTTTGTTCTCAGCGCCGTCGTTATCGTGTCATTATAATGCGTAGCAGGGTCTATAAGTTCCTTCTCTGCAGGTATCTCCCCATTTTCTATTGTCTCGATATACTTCTCTATATCGCCGATATTCCATTGTCGGCTCTTCCTGTTGTATGAGTGGGCAGCAGCACCCAGTCCCAGGTATATGCTGTCGTTCCAATAGCTGGAGTTATGCTTGGAACGATAGCCTGTCTTCGCAAAGTTGCTTATTTCGTAATGCTCATAACCTACCTTTTCCAGCATTTCCATCAGCACATCATACATTTTCGTGCTAAGTGCCTCGTCGCATTCCTTCACCTTTCCTTCTGCCAGCATACGGTAGAGTGGGGTGCCTTCCTCATACATCAGTGAATAAGCTGATATATGTTCTACATCCAACTCAATAGCTCTTCTTATATCCTTCTGCCACTCGCTTAATGTCTCGTCAGGAAAACCAAACATCAAGTCTATGCTGATATTCCTTATCCCATGTCTGCGTAATGTCTGTACGGCAATGGCTGCCTGTGCGGCATTGTGTCGTCTTCTCAAAAAACGTAATCTCTCATCTGAAAAACTCTGCACTCCTAACGAAACACGGTTTACTCCCATCCCCACTATAGTCTCTGCAAACTCTTCTGTCACATCATCAGGATTACACTCAATCGTAAACTCTTCTATATCGCCCTCCTCAATGCCCTGTTTCTTTTTGATTGCGTTTATTATATTTGTCAGCAAGTCTGTTCGCATATATGACGGTGTGCCACCGCCTATATATGTAGTATGTACCCGTACATTATTTATATAGTATGCTCTTAAGTCCAACTCCCTCATGACAGCCTTTGCGTATCTTTCTTGCAAGTCAGTTTTCCCTGTTGTAGAATAGAAGCCACAATACACACAACGGCTCTTACAAAAGGGTATGTGAACATAAATTCCAGCCATAAATAATATCTTGGAGGTTAAATTTGCAGCAAAAGTAATATTTTTTTCAGAAAATGCTGTTAAAATATGAAAAAAGTTTACTTTTTGTTTGTGAGATTTCCAAAAAGTACGTACCTTTGCACTCGCTTCCGCTCAAAAAATGGGTGTTTGAGGCACAAAAGAAAGAGTTCTTTGACAGAGTTACATAAACAGGAAAAGTAGTAGTACGAGAAGCTTGTATGTATGTCCTTATTTATATAAGGTATATATATACTTGGGTGAAGAAACAAGAAGTTTTTAGTCAACCATCAATTCTTTTTTAAATCTACTCTGGATAACAGCATTCATTCCCTGAATCAGACAA
>Ga0310691_10005652_pt1 | contig 13590 bp, 15 predicted proteins | sample 176DNAGHGlowgp2_FD_203887 | JGI IMG/M metagenome (GOLD analysis project Ga0310691, IMG submission 203887) | Sheep rumen microbial communities from Palmerston North, Manawatu-Wanganui, New Zealand - 1766 DNA GHGlow gp2 (v2) (version 2) | ecosystem: Host-associated > Mammals > Digestive system >... | reverse complement strand
GGGTACATACTGGGCATTTTTTGCACTTTGTGCAATTAAATTGGAATATTTTTTGTGCAATCTGTAGAATTTGTAAAACTTATGTTAACAAAGTTATCCACAACTTTGTCCACAGCTTGTGGATAACTCTGTTAAGATGGTGTAAACTCATTATAAATGGTAATTATAACAAATATGTGGTAATAATTTGCCCTTATTGCTTGACAGGATAATTCTTACCTTATTATAATGTAGTTGTACCCGGTCAAATCTCACAAAGAAACAAAATAGGGTTTGCGTGGGTATATTTGCGAGGAATGATGCTTTGACTAGCTTCCTTCTCGGCACCTTGCCGGCCTAGTTTTATCCCTGGCACCTTGCGGGGCTGCCTCATTCCTCGCATTTTCCGATAATCGGAAAAAGGAGTGTATGCGAATGAGTAATTGTAGGGATTTGCGGGAGTATGAAAAGTTTGTCTCCGCAATGTTCGGGGGTTCATGTGAATATGATTTTTCCAATAAGGGTATGGCCATCTCAAATCATACCCGTTATATGCTTGCCCGTACTCAATCAATGTTTAAGTGGTCTGGCCTACCTGATACAATCCCCGCCCGTAACCTTGAATTGCTTTTACAATGTCGAGGGTTTGCAGGATTTTATAAAACCTCTCAGGGGCTTTATGCTTTTGCCGGGGGTTTAGGTGGAGAACCTGACCCTTATTACATGCCTACTATTCTAACCATTGCAAATCCTGCTTTGAAACTCTCAGTTAATGCGCAAATCAATAAGGATTGCGTGGTAATGCCAAATGATAGCTTGTATTTAGGGCTTATTCCTCTATGCAATCGCTATAGCACGGAAATGTGCGAGGCAGAGTTATCTATGTTGGTAGCAATGATTAATTCACGCATCCCCGCTCTTATTTCAAGTGATAACGATAATACCACTAAATCTGCTGAAAAATATCTGGATGATATCAAAGACGGCAAACTCGGAGTTATTGCGAATAGGCAATTTTTTGAGGGCGTAACCGCTCAGCCTTATGGCAATACAAGCAATACAAACGTTCTCACAAATATAATTGAATTAATTCAGTATATTAAGGCGAGTTGGTACAATGAATTGGGCCTTAATGCTAACTATAATATGAAGCGTGAAAGTATTAATTCCGGAGAATCACAGCTGAATAATGATGCTCTCTTGCCCTTTGTTGACGATATGTTGAGACAGAGACAAGAGGGGGCAGAGAAAGTTAATGCAATGTTTGGAACTTCTATTTCTGTTGCGTTGGCTTCTTCTTGGGAAGATAATCAGGAAGAAATAGAAGCAGAGCAGGATAACCTAAAGAGTGGCAATGAACCGGGAGAAGGTGAGAACAATGTGTCAGACGAGGATTAAAGAAGTTTTTCCGAACTGGAAAAGCGGGGCAATTTTCACGGCCCTTAATAGTAGGGGAGTGCCATGGGCAAATGTTTTTCCTGCTCGGTCGATAGACTTAGATTATTATGGAAACTTTTCCGGGAATAAGATTATTTCCGGTTTGGTTGAAAATATCTTGCCGTCTAATGGGGTTTTGACTGCCGAGGAAATCACCATTTTGTGTGATGTTATAATGGGTTTGTATTCGTTGAAATGGGGCAAGTTGTGGGAAACCATGCAACTTGATTATAACCCCATTGAAAATTATAACATGGTTGAGCAGATGATTGACGACGAAACCGTTAAGGACTATGGGAAAAATAGCACCCGCACGGACAACCTCACCCATGAACGCACTGATAATCTTACGTCACAGCGCACGGACAACCTAACCCATGAAAGAACCGATAATCTAGAAAAGGAAAGAACCGACAATCTTTCCGCACAGCGCACAGACAATCTAACCCACGGAAAGACCGGAACGGAAACCGAAACGCCTAATACAACTACGCAGGACGATAATAGCGTATTTGGTTTTAATTCTGAAAACTCTGTCCCCTCAGATTCTCGCACAATTCAGAATACGGGGACAAACCAAAAAACCTATAACACGCAGGAAACCGACACGGGCACCCAGACCCAGTTAAACACGGGCACCCAGACGGAAACCAACACGGGCACCCAGACGGACACGGACACAGGCACCCAGACGGAAACCGACACGGGCACCCAGACAAACCGGGAGACGGGAACACAGTCATTTGTTGACAGTGGAACCGACACGGAAACCCGCAATTATAGGTTAACCCGCTCTGGCAATATCGGAGTTACTACCTCTCAACAGATGATTGAGGCAGAGCGCGAATTATGGCGCATGTGGAACTTTTTTAGGGGTATTGTTTACCCTGACATAGACAGGGTTTTAACAATAGAAATTTATTAGAAGGGAGTTTTTCTAATGTCTCGAAATGGCGGTTACATTATCCTTGATTTGGGGGGCTTGCCCCGTACTAGCGGGAGCGCGTCCGCGCTGGATGGTGCATATGAAATCGTTTCCAACCCCTACGGCAAAGCTACTCTTGTTAGTGGCCTTGTTGTGGGTGATGTTGCTTACCCTGATTTCTACGTGCCCTTTGTTGCCGGTGAATCGTCCTATGCTGCGGGAGTAGTTATCGGTTCTGATACTATCACCATTGCCGTTGATGAGGATGATAACATTACGGTAACGGTAGCCTAATGCCTACCCGTGAACAATCCGCAATAATAGAGTTTATTGCGTGGCTCGATCTTTTTCTTTCACAACTTTTTAGACTTTGAAGGAGTGTGTTTTCTATGAAAATGACTCAGGTTTATGACCTTGTTAACACTATTACTCAGGAAATCCTTGGGGATTCCATTGTGGTAAACGAGGATTTGTCCAATATCGTTGATATTGGGCGGGCTTTTGCCAACGCCGGTTCCCTTGACAACTACGTTCGCAAGCTGAATGACCATATCGGCAAAATGGTTTTTGTCGATAGGGTTTATTCTGGCCGTGCCCCGTCTGTACTGATGGATGGTTGGGAGTATGGCTCCATCCTTGAAAAAGTACGGGGCGACCTTCCCGACGCTACGGAGAATGAAACGTGGGAATTGCAGGACGGTGCAAGCTATGACCCGAACATTTTCACCCGCCCTGCTATCTCTGTAAAATTCTTCAACGATAGGGTTACTTTTGAAGTGCCTGTATCTTTCACGGAAAGACAGGTTAAGAGCGCCTTTTCCTCTGCCGTTCAAATGAACGCTTTTATGTCCATGATTAGGACGAACGTCGAAAACAGTCTCACTGTAAAGACGGATTCCCTTATCATGCGCACGATTAACGCCGGTATTGGTGAAACCTTGCACGACGAGTTTAGCTCCGGCGTTTATTCTGGTGCTAGTGGCGTTAAGGCTGTTAACCTGCTTTGGCTCTATAACCAGAAGTTTTCCCAGAATTTGACCGCTGCTCAGGCTATCACGGATGCAGGGTTTATCCGTTTTGCGTCGTATATGATTAAAAATTATGTGCGCCGGATGCAGGATATGTCTAGGTTGTTTAATATCGGGGGTACTGCTAAGTTTACCCCTGCCGATCGTATGCACATCGTGATGCTGGACGAGTTTAAGAACGCCGCAGACGTTTACCTGTATGACGGGCTTAACCAGTTTAACACGGAAAACATTCGTTTGCCGGGTTCCATGGAGACTGTCGCCTACTGGCAGGGTAGCGGCCTTAGTTATGGCTTTGCGGACACTTCCGCAATCAACATTAAAACGCCTTCCGGCGACACTGTAACCGCCTCTGGCATTATCGGCGTTATCTTTGACCGGGACACTCTCGGCGTTACTAACGTTGATTCCAGAGTTACCACTAATTACAACGCAAAAGCGGAGTTTTACAACGAATGGCACAAGAGGGACGCCGGTTATTTCCTCGACCTCGACGAAAACTTCGTTGTATTCTACCTTGCATAATTTTCCGATTATCGGAAGGGGGGAACGGGGGCACCTAGATGTGCCCCCTATAGTTATATGGTAATAACATTCTATAACAATCTCAGCGAAAAGAACGTTATTAGAAAAACCCTTAATAACGCTCTTAACCTTGCGGGCACTCTCAGGGAAGCCACAAGCGTAACAAACCCCACAATAACAATAGAATCGCCGGTCACTATTGTAGGGTATAATTATTGCTATATTCCCGACTTCGCCCGCTATTATTATATAGTTGATGTAAAGTCAATGCGTAACAATCTATGGGCTGTTACATTGCGGGTTGATGTGCTTATGTCTTTTAAGGATAGCATACTTATCACGCCCGCAATTATCGACCATACTACACAGCAGGACACAACCGACTATATGTCTAGTGATGTTTGGCAATCGTTAGTAAAGGATAAAACCGACATAATTAATTTTAGTTCGGGACTGTCTGAAACTGGCGGTTATATTTTAATCACGGCAGGGGGCTAAACTATGAGCATTGAAAATAATTATGATATACTTGTAAATTCGCTCCAACGTGCTAGCGAATACAGCGCAAACGAAGTTACTACGTTGTTTCAAGAATTAGAGTTCACGCCTGATGAGGCTTTGGAGTTTATTGTTAGCGATAAGGGTAAAGAATTGGGACTTAATGCGCTGTTTAATGCTGATAACACTGTTAGATCATATCAGTATATAAATAAAGCTGGAGAATTTGCAACTGATAGAATTAATGAGATAGTTCCTTATTATAACAGTAATTTGGGAAATGCTAGCGCGTCGCCTAAATCTTTGTTTACCTCTACAGTTAGCACAAGTACGGTATTAAGTTTAACTGACACAGTTTTGTCTCTTGGTTCAGTTAATCATTACACACCACAAACGCCTCTGCAAGAAACTTTGGCACTTTCTGCACGTTTTGCGCCCCCCGTTCAGCTTGCGAGTGTTGCCTGTAAACTAGGAAAAGCAATAGATGGTACAATATATGACCTTGCTAACGCAATGGGACTAAATCCACCGTCAAGCCTTAATCCGGAAACTTGGGACGGCTTAGTTTCTAATGATGACGGAGAATTAGCTCAGGCATTTAACTGGCTGTTAGAGTTGGACGGGGAAGGTGGAATAAATTGTTATGCAGATGAGGAAAGTATAGCATATTGCGCTCAATGGCTGAATGAACAAGGGTTTTTTGATGAAACTTCTTCTTCTACTACTATTGATGATACTACAGGATTAAATATAAATGGTTTTAGTTTGCCATTTGCAAGCTTTAGCGGAAGTATTAAATATCAAGGCTATGAAGGGAACGCTGCTAAGGGGCACACATATAGCGCACCCGCATCAGGAGTTTTGTTACGTTATGATTATTCCGCAACATCTAGTAGGGTTGATTATTATGTTGTGTTCGGCTCTCAAAGTCCGTTTACTTTTACAGACAAAAATGATAAAACGGGGACAAGCACAACTCACCAAGCTAATTCTTTTACTGCGCAAGGAAAAACTTGTTACTGGTATGGCACAGGATTTTACATAAATCCTCGCAAGGAATTTAAAGTTGATGCACCACAAAATGGTGTTTCTGCGTCGCCCTCTGCGCCCTCTGCGGGTTTTATACTAGCATACGGAACCACAACTGAAACGGAATCGTTGCCGGGTGTTAGTAATAACGGGGGCACAATTCCAGATAGAACCGGATGGAGTTCCGAAAATATTTCTTCTGTTACACAGTCTTTGAAAAATCAATATCCTGATTGGTTTAATGACCGTTTAGAAGTTGATACAATACAACCAGATGGAAGCACTAAGCATTATAATTATGTGAAGGTAGAACCTCCGTTCAATGTAACTGAAAATGGTAACCCCGATACACAAACGCAACCGGCAACAAGTGAAAGTGTAAAGAGTGAAACCGCCACAAAGACGCAACTACAAACGTTGATTGAGGCCCTAACACAGTCTTTAACTAAATCGCAAAATCTTGTGAACACGGACAACCTGACAGAGGAAGAATTAAAAACCCTTCCAGATGGAAGCAACGCCACAAATACAACGGTAGACAATAACCCCCCTGATACAGGAAATGGCAACGGGCCCGGCGTTGTTGTACCAACGGGAAGCGCATCAAGTTTGTGGGCGGTTTACCATCCATCACAAGAACAATTAAGCGCGTTTGGTGCGTGGCTATGGTCTAGTGACTTTGTGGAGCAGATTAAGCGTTTGTTTAATGACCCCATGCAAGCGGTTATAGGCGTTCACAAAGTTTTTGCACCCATTCCGACAGGGGAGACAAGAACCATTGTTTGCGGTTATCTTGATAGCGGGGTTAGTTCCCCCACTGTATCAAACCAATACACAGAGGTTAATTGTGGAACCGTAGACTGCCGGGAATACTTTGGTAATGTGTTTGACTATGACCCGCATACAAAGGTTAGTATTTACTTGCCTTTTATTGGAGTTGTACCTCTCAAAGTCTCCGAAGTTATGCGGGCTTCTATAAATGTTACCTATGGTGTGGATGTTATAACCGGCGCTTGCCTTGCTAAAGTGAAAGTAACCCGTGACGGGGGCGGGGGAATCCTGTATAGCTATGGCGGTTCTTGTGCTTGTCATTATCCCATTTCTAGCGGTTCATATGCTGGAATTATTTCCGGCATTGTCACTAGCGCAATAGGTATTGCGGGGGGCATTATGACAGGAAACCCCCTATCTGCCGTTGGTGGTGCCATGGCTGGATTGCATCAAGCGCATACCGAAGTGCAACGCTCCGGCGGGTTCACTGGATGTGCTGGCGCAATGGGCCCAAAAATCCCCTATCTGATTATTGATAGACCTCAGACCCGCCTAGCGGCTGATTTTGAGACTTATCAAGGTAAACCCTCTAACTCTACTCAGTTTATAGGGGATTGTGCTGGATTTGTCCGCGCAACAGAGGTTCATTTTTCCGCGCCGGGAGTTTTCGACGAGGAAGCGCGAGAAGTTGAAAGCCTTTTAAAGGCTGGCGTAAAACTTGATTAACTTTTCCGATTATCGGAAAGAAGGAGTGTGTTTTTATGAATCCTGATACTGTTACCGTTTTGCAGGAAATTGAAAGAGTTATTTCAACTCTTGGCTTCCCCATTGTCTGTGTTATTTTCATGTGGCGAAAAATCACAGACAGCGACGAAAAGCAAACCAAATTGCTTACCGAACTAACAGCAGCTATTAACAATCTCACTGAATACGTGAAGGGGGGCGGGAATCATGGGAAAAACTAAATTTGCATCCGCTAGTATTGACGAACGGGGAAAAGCCAAAGACGGCAAGGCTGGCGACCAAACCGGCAAGGAAGTTAAAATGCAGGATTATTACATCAATAAAAAGGGCTGGCGGGTATTTAGACCTAAATCGGCACAAGATGCAGAGAAAATAGCATATGATGCAGAGGCGGCAGCACAAAATAATAATATCGGCTACGATCAAGGGCAGAGACAAACGCTCTATAAAGAAGCTGAAAAAGTCAGTTTTGATTGTGCTAGAGTTACAACCCCCTGCGAAACCGATTGTTCCGCGCTTGTGCGGGTATGTCTCGCCTATGCGGGTATTAACGTCCCTGCGAATTTTCGCACTTACAATGAACCGGAATACCTTCTTAAAACTGGCGTTTTTGAGGAATTGAAGGGGGACAAATACACAAAAAGCGGGGACTATCTGCGACGTGGGGATATACTTGTTACACCAACGCAGGGACATACAGTCGTAGTTATTCGGGGCGGGGATGGCGTGGACAATCCAGAGACGGCATACCCCGAACACGTCGAAGTAACTGCAAAAAGTGTTCATGTTAGGACAGCACCAAATATAGGCGGGAAAAGCCTAGGCATTGTATACAAGGGGGACGTGCTTCCCTATCAAGGCATTAGCGATAAGGACACCGGCTGGCATTTGGTGATTTATAAGAATCAAAATGGATGGATAACACCAAAGTATACCAAATTGGTGTAGTTTTCCGATAATCGGAAACCCCCGGCAATAAACCGGGGGTTCTTTTTTATACCTTATCTTTCCAACATTTTTCCCGGAATTTGCAGAATAGGCAAATATGCGGGCAAATCTTTTTCAGCGCAAGTAGTTGTTTAATAGTCATTATTTAACCCCCTTCCCACACCATAATAAATAATTCCTGACAACCTCGCCCACTTCATTGTCGGAATAGAATACCTTATCGGTTAAAAAGAACTCGCAAATTTTCCTATCTAAATCCGTTCTAGGCTTAGTTATGTTGCGCCGTATGTTAGGACGGGGGGAAAATTCCGTTGTATAGATATAGTCTGTATCATAATTCAATGGAGTTGTTTTTCTATGAATAAAAGTAAACATCATATCTTCATGTGCGACAATCTCACAATGCAACACGTCCCCAGCGAAACAAATGAAATAATTAAATAATACCTCATTTGGCTTATACTTAACGGGACAATGCGGGTATACGTCTATCTCCCATGCGCCGCCCGTTATCATTGAAAGTTTAGGATTATCAAAAGCAAAATACAAATCACTTGATTTCCCCTTGCGATTTGGCTTGACGTATTCGACAGCTACTAACAAATCACTGTCTCCATATCTATATGTTTCTATTGCCCCCGGTTGCATTTTGCGCACATGGTTTAACCCCATTTCCGCAAAATACGGACAATACTTGTTAACCGTATTTCCGAGCATGAAAATTTTAACGTCTGTTCTATGCCGTACTATTGTACTAACCACATTCATAAATAGTACAAATTCGTCAGGAAGATATGCGTTTCTTGAGATAAATTCATCAAAAAGTATAGTTCTTATATTCGGGTATGACGTAGACTTATCATGCTCCATTGACGTTATGGCGAAACCATATGCAAAAGGAAATTCATCAACTATTCTTTTATCGTCCTCATATTTGCACAAGTACCAACGGGAACCATAATAATACACGTTTGTCCATTCGCCTCTAGTTAGTTTGCGTATTTCATCATTAGACACAAGAGCGTCAAACATTGTCGCCCCTCGCTTGCCTGTAAAATCGTCTTGAAAACGTCTCACAAGTGCCATCTGTGAACCATCTTTAACATGCTGCTCTATGCCGTATTTTAAAACCGCATAGGTTTTACCATTAGAACGTTCACCAAATATCATGTTATATTGTGCGTTCTTTGAAAGAATTGCTTTTAAATCATAAAACTTTATTGCCATAGTCTAACCCCCTTATAAATTTCAAATAGTCTGCAAATTCATTCGCTAATGACAACTTGTGCGGGCTGGCGCACAAATGCACCCCTGACCTCTCATAGTATTGGCCCTTAACCCCTTGATAGTCTGTAATATAACCCCCTCTCGGTGTATCTATATAAGTATGCGTTTGCTTGCCTGTATACTCGCCGGGTATTTCCATCTTATCTGAAAAGAACTCAAACGGATTATTTCCAGACGCTTCTATAATATACGGCGTGGCTACTTTTTTATTTAACCCTGATACTGTGATAGATATATCCCCGTTTATATCTGTCATATATCGTTTTGCGCCTAGGGTTTTAAACCTAGTATAAACCCCCTCAAAATCCCATGCCCCCAGCATTTTCTTTTTACCTGTATTTGTTTCGGGTTCTATACTGTCGATTGGTAAACCGTGAAACTGCATCGCCTTAACCAACTTCATGCGCTGATTAAAATTATACATATTTATATATTCCATGTGATTCTCATAGTTCAGCACTTTAACACTATCTGTATCACTGTAAATATAATCCGTGCCAAATTCGTTAATAGCTGTAAACAAATTGCGCCTTGCGTATGCTGTGACCCATACCCCCCATGGATAAAACAAAAACCTTTTTTGATTCTTGTTATATTTGATTATTTCTTTTTCTTCGTCGAACTCTTGTTTTTCTTCGTTTTCCCTTCCCGGTTCATTTTCCCACATGTTGTCAATATATGTTATTAACTCTCTAACTATATCAGTAACCATCATGCCATACACTGAATTAATCATTTCTTTACTGCGCATATACTCAACTTCTTTTCCTTTAACCCCCTTTAAAACTGTCTTATCTTTGTATAGCTGTAAAACCGCTTTTATTAGGCTAGTCGGCAAATAGCCCTTTTTATACCTTCTAAAGTTACCCACTCTCATTTTATCCCATTTATAAAACTTCTTTATTATAAAAAAATCCTGCTCTGTCACTGTGATTTTTAAATGATCGGCACGAACTACACGCCCGTTATTGATTTGGGGGTTTATCAATTCCCGGCACCTGTAACGCGAAATATAGCTATCATAGTACAGCACCGAACACACCCCAAATAATTCTAACTCAAATAGGCAACAGTATTTTTCAAGAGAATAATAAAAATCATCCGTTGTAACTTCGTCTAATAACTCACTAGAGGACATTGGAAATTTTTCGGCTACTATCACGCCCGGATAACTAGATGTAAAATCAAAGGACGCAACATTTTCCATAACTTGGCCTACATAAAACGGATTTGCATGGGTAAACCCCCCTTGAAACCCTCGCTTTAATTGATAGTATTCATCTAATGATAGATTTAATTTGTGTATCATGTTCTTATATTGTAATTCTTGTATGCTATCCTCGCAAGGTTTGCCGTCTGGATAAAAACACATATTTCTAACATATCGACGAACATAACCAGTTTTTGTCAATGGTATATCTTTTATGCTTCCTTCTTCACAAATACAGTCGTAAATATAAGCGGTTACTATTTGCACATCATTGACACAATATTGTATTTCAGCATTTGTTAACTGTGTCTTTGAGTGCCTTAAAAGACTATAGTCTAAATCACCAACTAACTTTTTTATATCCGTATGCTGTAAATGTTCGGCAACTTTAGAAAGTTTATAACCGCTTAATAAATAACTGCATCTAAATTCTATTCCATCCATAGTTACGGCGTAAACAGGTTTTCTATTGTCCAGCGAAAAAACGTTTTTCCATTCCAGCCACTTACGAAAAAACGAAAAGTCAAAAGCTAAATTGTGGACATAAATTACAAATCTATGGTTTAAATCTGTTTCGAAACCTTTAACGATGCTATCAATAAATACAGTAAATTCATACCATGTTCTACCCATTACAACATAACCGCCTATAGACGCAGACCACACATACATAATAGCTACTTTTTGCGATTCCTTGCCGTTTTCCGATAATCGGAAAAATGAGGACGTTTCAATGTCGAATGAGTTAGGGATATTCCAAAACCCCTTCCTCTTGCTTATTCGCACAAACTCAAAACGCTTTTTCACTTCTTCGATAATTTTAGGCATATCATCAACCACATAAACATGGTTATTCAATAGGGAACCATTGAGAAACGCCGTCATAACTATTGCCCTCCGGCGCTAAATTGCGGTTAAGCAATTCAATTAAGCGCCTTGATAGTCTCTTAATATCGCGTTTTTCCTGCTCTCCGTAGTGTTCGGCAGGTTCATCATACAAAAACCCATATCTTAATTTTTGCGCCTGATATTCTTCGTCATAATCCTGTAACTTGTAAAAATCGTTTAACAGCTTGCGCACATCAACCCCGCGCAAATCTTCCCCGTATATATCCATCATTGAGCTAATAGCGTCTTTTTCAACTTCTCTAGCACCTTTAACTGTAGATGTGGGGGACGTTAAAAAGGATTTTTCGCGCAAATACTCGGCTCTTAATTCATCTATGCCCTTGCCCCTCGTGCTAAACTTTCCACCACTTTGTGAAACTTGCCTAGCTGCTAGTGATTCCACGCCGGATTTTTGTAGCTGCTTAATACGTTTGTTAGCTGTATCTGCTAGACGTGACACAACTTGTCGAAGTTGTGTTTTTGTTAGTCCTGCAAATTCGCGCATAGACATATTCAAAAGACTATCACTTGACCGGCCTTTAACAAAACTCTTACTACTCAATGGGGGCACCCCCTGTCAACTGTTCATAGGTCAACCCCTGCGACAAGTACCAAAGTAATATCAAGCTATTATCATTGCGCCCGCTCTCAAATGCGCTAACATTTTCACGGGAATAGCCTATTGCGTTAGCGGCATCTTGTAATTCTACCTTTAACACGTTTCTTCTGAATCGTCGGCACCTTGCACCGATAAAGGCCATATCAACCATTATTGCACCCCCCTTTAATAATCTCCCCCGCTTGTGGCGGGGGAGTGCGCTATTATAGTGTGAAACCGGGTTTAGTCGTAGTCGTCAAGGCTATGATCGACGTAGGCGGGACCCTCGCTCCACTTACTCACCCAAAGAGTGCGCCGAGTTCGCTCCTCGCCCGTTTCCTCAACGACATACGTCGAAGTAACCATGTTTGCATCTTCCTTATTAACAAGGATGTTCATGGGGCAACGCTCCGCCTTGGGCTGTCCACAATCCTCACGGAACTTAACCCGCACATTGACTTCCTCGCCCGTGTTGCGGTTCACCAGACGGCCCAGATAGATGAAAAATTTCTTCCCTTCCTTAGACGTGCCCTGCTTAGCAAAAATAGTCAACTGCATGTGTTTACTCTCCCTTCAATTATTTTCCATAGACAAGAATTTTAGCCTGTGCATAAGCGTTTCTAACCCCTTCACGCTTAAACCCATTCGCAAGCGCGGAACAGTATAAACGTCTTTTAACTTGCTTTGGGGTTTTGGTGTGCTTGCCCTTCCCCGGCGGGGGAGCTATTCGCACAACTGAATAGCTTCTAGACCCGTCATGGATTGTTTCCTTGTACGTGTCACCCTTCAAAATCTCACCCCCTCAATCGAAAAGCGGTTCCCAGAAGTTGACAGTCAAAACCGGGCGTTCATTCTTGCGATACTCAACAAACGTGTTTTCCGTCGGTACCTTGATAGTACACGGCACTTTGGGAAACTGTCTCACCCCATAGGGGAGCAAAACCGTTACAAGAGTTTCGCCCTTGTCGGCAAGCCACGTTACACCCGCATAGCTTGCCGGACAGTTACGGGGCGAAATTGCCCCGTAAACTGTAACCAACTGCTTACCTTCCTCAAACATTGGTTTTCATCTCCTTCCCGTCTGAATTATATACAGTAAACCCGCGCCGATTCAATTCGGCTATAAGGTCTGCCGTCGAAATATTGTCAAAGGTTCTGCGGAGCTTGTCCTGCTCTGCGTTGTCGGCTTCTTCGTCGGCTGTGTCGGGTTCTTCGTCGGGGACTGTGTCGGGGGAAGTGTGGGCCTTGACAATCTTACCGATTTTTGCCGTTGTCATATCGGGAGTAATTTCCCCGTCTGCCACAAGCTCTGCGGCGAGTTCATGCCCTGCCGGGAGCAACTTACGAACTTGCGTAGAGGAGAAGTTGTCGGCACCCTCAGGGACTAGGTTACACTCATAGCCGATAACCTTCCCCGACTTGTTATAAACCTCTCTCACGTATTCCTTGCCGATCTTGAGAAGTTCATAGGATGTAGTCTTAGCAAAAGCAAAAGTTTTGCTTACCCATTCGTGAACGCTTGCAAAACCATCATCCTTGTAGAGTTCCTTGGAATCGACCATTGCCACAATAGCAGCAATCTCAAACCAACGTGTCCGGATATTCTCGGCAATTTTGAAAATTGCCATGGATGCGTTTTGGAGTTCCTTGTTAGTGAACGAAAGTTGCTTGTGTTCGGCTGTGATAATGAGTTCTTCCATGGTTTGACCTCGCTTTCTTTCCG
>Ga0310691_10005651_pt1 | contig 13591 bp, 15 predicted proteins | sample 176DNAGHGlowgp2_FD_203887 | JGI IMG/M metagenome (GOLD analysis project Ga0310691, IMG submission 203887) | Sheep rumen microbial communities from Palmerston North, Manawatu-Wanganui, New Zealand - 1766 DNA GHGlow gp2 (v2) (version 2) | ecosystem: Host-associated > Mammals > Digestive system >... | reverse complement strand
GATGAATACGATTCCCTTAAAAAGAGCCGGGAAACCGGAAGAAGTGGGAGCGCTGGCAGCATTTCTCGCATCGGAGGAGGCTGCATATATAACCGGACAGATAATAGGTGTAGACGGAGGAATGGGAGCGTAAAACCATGGAAAGAAGAAAGGTAGTTGTAACAGGTATCGGAACCGTTAACCCCATCGGAAATAACGCAGAGGAGAGCTGGAAAGCCATCAAAGAGGGCAGACACGGCATTGCAGGGATCACCAGATTTGATATTTCTGATTTTACCGTGAAGTTTGCCGGGGAAGTAAAGAACTTCGATTTTGCCGGGAAGTTCAGCAAAAAAGAAGCGCGTACAATAGACCTCTTTTCCCAGTACGCATTATATGCTGCAGATGAAGCTATAACCATGAGCGGACTCACAAGCACCAGAGAAAATCCCGATGAAACCGCAGGAGTCATTATTTCCAGCGGTATCGGAGGTATAGGACTTACTGAAAACGAGCATGACAGAGGACTTGAAAAGGGATTTGAGAGGATCAATCCCCATTACATCCCGATGACCATCTCAAATATGGCTGCCGCCCAGGTCGCCATCAGATACGGACTTAAGGGCATGTGCTCCTGCCCTGTAACTGCCTGTGCGGGAGGAAGCAATGCCGTAGGTGATGCTTTTCACAGGATCCGGGACGGTTATGAGGAGGTTATGGTCTGCGGAGGGACCGAGGGAGCCATTACTCCCGTGGCAATAGGAGGATTTGCCAGTATGAGGGCATTAAGCCATGCGGAGGATCCGGACAGAGCCAGTATCCCCTTTGATGCGGACAGGAGCGGTTTTGTGATGGGAGAAGGTGCCGGAGTTCTGGTGCTGGAATCCGAGGAGCATGCAAAGAAAAGGGGCGCAAGGATCCTCGCCGAGATAGTGGGATATGGGGCTAACTGCGACGCTTACCATGTGACAGCTCCTTCTCCCGACGGAGAGGGTGGAGCAAGGTGTATGGAGCTCGCCATAAAGGATGCCGGGATAAAGGCAGAGGATATAGATTATATTAACGCCCACGGAACCTCAACACACCTTAATGATGCCGGGGAGACAGCTGCCATAAAGAAGGTATTTAAGGATCACGCGAAGACGCTCGCTGTATCCAGTACAAAGTCAATGACCGGCCATCTTCTGGGAGGAGCCGGCGGAGTTGAAGCAGTATTCTGTGTCCAGGCTCTCATGAACGGATTTATACCTCCTACGGTTGGTTATAAGACACCTGATCCCGAGTGTGATCTGGACTATGTGCCAAACAAGGGAAGAGAAGCGGATTTAAGATATGTACTGAGTAACAGTCTGGGATTCGGCGGACACAATGCCTGCCTGATATTTAAAAAGGCCTGACAGAGGAGACTGATAAGAGGAGAAAATACGATCATGGAAGAAAGAGAAGAAAAGCGCACGCTTTCAGCAGCAGAAATAGCGGAGATCCTGCCACACAGATACCCCTTTGCGCTCGTAGACAGGATAGAGGATTATGAACCCGGAGTATGGGCGAAGGGCAGAAAGTGCGTCACCATGGACGAGCAGTTCTTTCAGGGACATTTCCCCGGACACCCTGTTATGCCCGGAGTACTGATAATAGAGGCTCTAGCCCAGACCGGAGTGGTTGCGATGCTGGCACTTCCGGAGAATAAGGGAAAACTCGCACTGTTCGGAGGCATAAAGTCCGCAAGGTTTAAAAAGCAGGTGGAGCCCGGAGATGTACTGGAGCTATACTGTGAGATTATGGAGAAAAAGGGCCCCTTCGGAACCGGGAAAGCAGAAGCCAGAGTTGACGGTAAGCTCGCATGCAAGGCGGAGATCATGTTCGCTATCCAGTAGGAGACACGGGATCTGAGGGAAAAGAGATGTTGAGTAAATCAATGAACGATCTGTACAATGCAATGAGAGTATATTTTTATATGCAGATCTATTCCAGATTTGAGACAAAGGAAGCAACCCTTACAGCGGTTGAGTCTTTTTCCATGGAGTGTATCAAATATCTGGGGGAGCCTACGGTGTCGGAATTTGCGCATTTAATGGGCATATCAAGCCCGAATGCCGCGTATAAGGTAAATAGTCTCGTTAAAAAGGGATATATAGAAAAGAAACAGTCAGAGAACGACAAAAGGGAATATCATCTGGTGCCTACGGAGAAATACATGAAGTACTACAGGATCAGTCAGGACTATATCAACACCGTGGTTGACAGATGTAAGAAAAGGTTCTCCGAGAAGGAGATTGAAAACCTTGATTCCATGTTTCAGATAATCAGATCGGAACTCATGCCGGAAATAGAGGAGCAACTACAGGAAGTGCAGGTATAGAGAACTGCACTTCCGTTTATGCAAGCTTGTCAGCTTTTTTCTTGTTGAACTCTCTCTGATAATTCTCAAATTCTTCTTTTTCGTCCTTTGTGGCGGGTCTGAAGTTTTCGCTTCCGCAATCAGGACATCTCTCCACCAGTCCCACTCTGTCAAACATGAAAAGACATTTCTTGCAAGTGTAGATCATTTTTGATACTCTCCTATTGTATGGAACGAATTTCACTTATCACAGTATACCACATTAGTAGACCTTCATGCACGGTAAATAATTAAATAACGTACAGTATGATTAAAGCGCCAAATGTGATCGTCACCACCCGGCCATAGTATTTATAAAAGTCCGGAAGCACTGCGGGGAGGAAGGAAATGGAAGAAGTAATGAAGAAAAAAGAGAGAAAGATAGGGATCATAATGGCTGTCATCATGTCCGCAGCCATGGGCATCATCGCTTCTGTTGTGATAGCAGGAAATCCGGCTGCCAAGATACCGCCGTTTCCGGTATTCTGCGCGGTCAATCTGGTGGAATCCATAATAGTCGGGCTTTTAGTGGCTTTATTCATACCTTTGGGAAAGATAGGAAAGGGTCTTACGGATAAAGCAAATGCGGTGCCGCCATCCATGAAATTCAATCTGATAAACTCGATCCCCATGGCAATAGGCAATTCCGTGATAGTGAGCGCGGTGGTAAGCTTTATTAACGTCGCCCAGGCTCATGCGTCGATCCCTTCGGATCAGGCACCTCCGCTTATCGCCATGTGGCTTTCGGGCTGGCTTCCGTTACTTATTCCGGGAATAATAATAAGCTACCTGCTGGCAGTCATTATTTCTCCTTTGGTAGTGGGGACAGTAATGAGACGTGATCAGTAAATGACCTGATTTCTACCCGTGGTCTTTCCGAGGTAGAGCTTCTTATCCGCAGAATTGATAAGGTCATCGATGGAATGATGGAAGTCATATTCTTCCAGACCGAAGGTCATGGTAAGATGCATCTCGATATCATTGTATTTGAATGTGGTCTGACCTATCCTGGTACGCAGGTCATTGAGCTTAATGGCGGACACATCTGCGTTTTCCTTTGTAAAGACGAATAGGAATTCTTCTCCGCCCCATCTCGCGGCAAAACCTTCTTCCGCCATAACTTCACGGAAAATATTTGACAGCTGAACGAGTATCGCATCGCCGGCTTCATGACCATAGGTATCATTGATCTTCTTAAAGAAGTCTATGTCCCCTATGGATATGCTGAGGAAGAAGTCGGTCTCGCTTGACTTTCTCACATGCTTTTCTATTCGGTCAATGGCATCTCTCCGGTTCGGCAGATTTGTAAGGGTGTCTGTCTTTGCCAGCTTCTCAATCTTCTTATTGTACTTCATAAGCTTCTGCTCCATCTCCATGGAGTCTTTTGCGAAAAGCATGGAAATGGTGAAGAACAGACAGAAGGTGAAGAGAGTGTTCACGATATTCAGAATGTAGCTCTGTATCTCACCCACTGTATAATAGGGTACGTGTGTATGAGCGTAGATATAGAGGACGATCCTGAAAAGACAGAGAAAAGCGGCCCAGAGGACTTTGTAGGCAATATCCTGATATGAAGTCAGGAGAGTAAAAAGACACAGAACAAAGATAATGTGCTGATAAGAGCAGTTCCACCCGAGAAGAGCTATAAAGGCTGCTATCCAGCCTAGCGTCAGTGCCTCTATATAATGCTGTGTCAGTATGGTATACCCCTGATATGTGAGAACAAATGCGCCCACGTAACCAATGAAACAGCATACCGCTATGATGCCGGCCCGGGTGTAGGAAGCTGCGAAAAGATCGATGACCTGAATGACAAAGAAAAACGCAAGAAAAAGAGATGTACATCTCATGATGACAGAAGACTTCTTTGTCTCATTCTCATTAGCTACATCCAGCATGATCAGATCTTGAATTTTTTTTATAAAATCCATAACCTAAATTTTACCAAAATCTGGAATGAAATCAACCTATATTTTGCAGGGTATAGTATAATGGTCTAAACTTTTTTACAGGTGATATAAAAGGAAATACAGCACATGGACAATATTAGCAATGAAAGGGAGAAAACCCTTGTAAGGACAAGTGTCATAGGAATTGCAGCAAATCTCTTTCTAGCCGGCACAAAGGCGGTTATCGGAGTACTTTCCAATTCCATAGCGATCATACTTGATTCCGTAAATAACATTTCCGATGCAGCATCTTCGGTCATCACGATAATCGGTGCAAAGCTCGCCGGCAAGGAGCCGGATAAAAAGCATCCCTTCGGACACGGGAGAGTTGAATACATGACAGCGCTTGTGATAGCTGCCATCATACTATATGCAGGTATTACCTCTCTTATAGAATCCGTGAAAAAAATAATCAACCCGGAAATGCCGGATTACTCGCCGGTGACGCTTCTGATCATCTTGATGGCGGTACTGGTAAAAGTGATACTGGGGCTCTATGTCAGGAAAAAGGGAAGGGAGATAAAGGCGGAAACTCTTGTGAATTCCGGTACGGACGCGCTTATGGATTCTGTTGTGTCTGCGGCCACCCTTCTCGCTGCCATTATATACATTGTTTTTCGTGTATCTGTCGAGGCCTGGCTCGGAGCAGTTATTTCCCTTGTGATAATGAAGGCCGGTGTGGATATGGTACAGGAGACCGTATCAAAGCTCCTGGGAGAACCCGGAGATATAGAGCTGGTAAAGGAAATAAAAAAGGAGATCGGAAGTTTTCCGGAGGTAAGAGGGGTCTTTGATCTGATACTGAATGATTACGGTCCGGATACCTATACGGGATCGGTTCATATCGAGGTAGAGGACAGCATGTCCATGAGAGAGCTTGATATCCTCACCAGAAACATCACCGACAGGGTTTTCGATAAACAGGGTGTTTATCTTACAGGCATCAGCATATATTCCATAAACAGCTCGGAACATATTACCGCCATAAGGCAGAACATCACATCCATTGCACTGCAGAATAAATTTGTAAGGCAGATCCATGGATTCTTTATCGATGAGGAAAAGAAGGAGATAAAGTTTGACTGCGTAGTGAGCTTTGACGCCGGGAGCCGTAAAACTGTAGTGGAGGACGTGAGGAGCAGAGTGAGAAGGGAGTTCCCTGATTACAATATCGTCATACTTCTGGACACGGATTATAATGAACTATAGGAGGGAAATATGAACCGGAAATTCATGATCATACTGCTTGTGATATTGGTTTTCGTAAGTCTCCCGGGATGCGGAAAGTCGGGAAAGGACAGTATCGCTGAAAATGATAACCTGGCAAAGATCCTGGGAAGCGGAGCAGCGGGATCAGGCAGAGGGACCGGAGAGTCGGCGGTTGCTGACCTTCCCGATGTGGACAGCGCCAATATGAGGTCCAGCGTTGCCGAGGGAGTCACGTATTTTAAGCTGGTGGATACTGTGGAGACAACTGTTGATCCCGGTAAGTACACCGTGGGTATGGCGAATAATACCCTTACGGTCACAGTCAAGGATGCGGATGGCAATGTTACGGATACAGTGACCATAGGAGCTCAGGGAGACGGCAGTACGGGAGTGGTAAAGTCCGCTGCGAAAATAACGGTTCCCGAGGGTGGCACAGCAACGGCTGTAGGCGGGGACTGCATTGCCCAGAAAACCAATTAATGTTATAGTAGACGCCGATGCAACTGACTGAGACAGAGGGGGCACATGAAAGGAACAGGTGACCTTATTGCCGGGATTAAAAAATATCAGAATACTGACCATTGCAGCACTGCTGGTAGCGCTGAGTGTGGTGGCGGGATTTTTTAAGTTCCCTATTTCAGAAGTACTGGAAATACGTTTTACAGCCGTGCCCATAGCTGTAGCCGGTGCTCTTTTAGGACCGGGAATAGCGGCTATTGTAGGAGGTCTGGCAGATATAGGCGGATTTATCATCATGCCGACGGGGCCATACTTTCCGGGATTTACGATTTCCGGGATCGTTGGAGGTATCATTTTCGGATTACTGCTTCACAGCCGGGGCTCAGCCCGGGTGAGTATCGGAAGGATCCTGACGGCAGTCATACTGAATACGGTTGTGGTAAATATGATCCTGAATTCACTGTGGCTCACCATAATGTACGGAAAGGGCGGATTTTTCGCCGTGATCTCAGCGAGGATCCTTAAGGAGATAGTGATGATCCCCATAAATACCATCCTCATTGCCGCGATACTGAACCCCATAGCCAGGATAATGAATAAGGGGAATATCTGTTCAGAACCCCAGGTATCTGAATAGATACAGCGTATTCGGCCAATTAAACCGTGTTTCGCAGGATAAATCATTTTGGATAAATATCAATCGTCACAGGAGGAAACGGAGTGACACCATGCAGGAAATGACATATGAGCAGGCGGTTCAGTATCTGGACAGGATCCCTAAGTTTTCCCCCAGATCCATTGTTAACGGTACCGAACCGTACAATCTCGAAGCAATAACAGAGCTTTTAAGACGTCTCGGCAATCCTCAGGACCAGCTGAGATTCGTGCATATAGCAGGTACAAACGGAAAAGGATCGACAGCCGCGTTTTTAAGCAATATCCTGGCGGAAAGCGGTTATAAAGTCGGGGTCTATTCCTCGCCTCATCTAGTGAAGTATACGGAGAGAATGCGGATCTTAAACGCCGGACGGGAGGAATACGATATCTCAGAGGATGATCTGGGATTCTTAACAGGTATCGTTAAAGAGAGAGCCGAAAATATGAAGATGGAGGGAGAACAGTACCCTTCGGAATTCGAGATCATATGCGCTATGGCCTTTCTGTACTTCCTGGAGCAGGAAGTGGATGTGGTAGTGCTGGAAACGGGCTTAGGAGGCAGGCTTGATGCCACAAATGTTATCAATACTCCAGATCTCGCCATCCTAACTACCATAAGCTATGACCATATGGAGATACTGGGAGAGACCCTTGACCGCATAGCCTATGAAAAGGCGGGGATCATAAAGGAAAACGGTGATGTGATAATGTATCCCCAGGCGCCGGAAGCTGAGGAGGTTTTCGATAATGTCTGCAGGGAAAGAGGGGCCTGGCTCCACAGGGCTATTCTGCCGGGAAAGCTTAATGAGGTAGGGTTAAAAAAGATATCCTTTGATCTCCCCGGACTAAAGGATCTGGAGATCACAACCCCGGGGATATACCAGGCAGGAAATGCAGCCGTAGCCGTTGGTGCAGCCAAGATCCTCTATACCAGAGGGTATGACAACATTACGGACGAAGCCATGAGAACAGGTCTGAAAAAGACCCATATTCCCGCGAGGTTCGAGTTACTCCGGGAGAATCCGTGCATTTTCGTCGACGGGAGCCATAATGAAGAAGGGGCAATGGTTTTGTCCAGAAGCCTTGAAGCCCAGTTCGGGGAAGAAAAGAAGATCATATTCATTGTGGGAGTGCTGGCGGATAAGGAATATGACCGGATGATAGGGCAGGTGGCACCCATCGCGAAGAAATTCTTCACGGTTACGCCGCCTTCAGAACGAGCTCTTCCCGCAGGGGAACTGGCGCAGTTCATCCATACTGCCACGGGGCTTACGGCCACTCCCTGCAATACGGTACAGACAGCTATCCGGATGGCTCTTTCACAGGCATCAACGGAGGATGTCATCTGTGTTTTCGGTTCGCTCTATTATGTGGGTGAGGCGAGAGCCATCATAGGAGCTGCGGAGCTGCCTGCAGACGAGCCGGAGGAATCCCATACAGTCGGGGAGAACAGGGCAGAGAGAAGGGAACGCTCCGCAGAAAAGGATAGGGGCAGGACAAAAAAGAAAAAGAAGGGGCTATTCTCATTCCTGCCGTTTTTCAGGGAGTAGGGACGCAGGGCTTCATGCAGTGATTAAAAACCGGGAAAAATTCATTAAGGAGGAAAGCGGCATGCCTTTATTACAGCCAGAAAAAAACAGCTATACTGCGGAGGATTATTTTAATACAAGTGAAGAGAGCCGTGTGGAGCTCATAAAGGGAGAGTTTTATGATATGGCTTCGCCCTCGACAACACATCAGGTAATTTCTGGAGAGCTGTTTACAGAGATCAATTTGTATATTCGCAGCAAAAACGGAAATTGCAGAGTTTTTTCAGCACCCTTTGACGTACAGCCTGATGAAAATGATGACAGCACCGTAGTGGTTCCGGACATCAGCGTCATATGTGACAGGGAAAAGCTCACGGAGAGGGGCTGCAAGGGAGCACCTGACTGGATAATAGAGATTGTCTCTCCCGGCAATATGAGCCTTGATTATATCAGGAAGATGAATATCTACCGCAAGGCAGGAGTCCGGCTTTACTGGATAGTGAATCCCATGGAAAGCAATGTGGGCGTATACGATTTTGGAAAAGGAGTGGATATACCGTACGAGTATTCCTTTGACGACACGATAAAGGTCAGCATATACGATGATTTTTCCATCGATTTCAGGAAAATAGGGGATAGCATTATCCCGTGATATTTGGCAAAGGGGAGAGGCAGATTGATAAAAAAACTCCTGTCGTATAGAATAGGATACGGCAGGAGGCTTTTTTATGCAGAAGATAGGGATCGGATACGAAAGATATAAGGATTTCCTCGATAATGACATGTACTATGTGGATAAGACCCTGCTTATCCGCGACATAGTGGATAAGGGCGGGCAGACCACCCTTTTCACCCGCCCCAGGCGCTTCGGGAAGACCCTCGCACTCTCCATGATCCGCACCTTCTTTGAGCTTGAGTATGACTTTGACGGGAATATCTTAGATAACAGGAAATATTTTGAGGGAAAGAAGATCATGGGTGCCGGGGAAAGGATACTTTCCATGCTGGGACAGTACCCTGTCATCAATCTGTCGCTGAAGTCTGCGAAGCAGCCGGATTTCTATTCCGCATTTATGAGGCTCAGGGAGGAGATCATAGGGGAATTCGGCAGACATTCTTATCTTATGAATTCGGACAGACTGAATGAACGGGATAAGGAAAAGCTTGACGAACTGTATTTTAAGGAATCTGTGTGGAATAGAAAAAGCACTGAAGAGAAAGAATCCGGATTCAAAGAAGAATGTGATAAATATTCCACGGCTTTAAAGATACTTTCGGAGCTCCTTAAAAAGCATCATAATAAAAACGTCATAATCCTCATAGATGAATATGATGTACCCTTGGAAAACTCATATTTTAAAGGATTTTACCCGGAGATGGTGGGCTTTATCCGCTCACTCTTTGAGTCCGCCCTAAAGACCAATGACGCCCTGGAGAGGGCGGTTGTCACCGGGTGCCTGCGTATCAGTAGGGAGAGCATATTCACAGGGCTAAATAACCTGGAGGTTAATTCCATAAGGGGCAGGGACTTCGGGGAGTACTTCGGCTTTACTGTGGATGAAACGGAAGCCATGCTTAAAGCGTATGACCTGAGCGGTAATCTAGACATTGTGAGGAGCTGGTATGACGGCTATATATTTGGTGATGCGGAGGTTTATAATCCCTGGAGCGTAATAAAATATGTAAAGGACCATGCCGGAGCACCGGAGCGATTCCCGGAGCCCTACTGGTCAAATACCTCCTCAAACTCCATTATCCGAGACCTTGTGGAGAAGGCGGATGACAGTACCAGGGATGAGCTTGAAAGGCTCATAGATGGAGGAACCATAGAGAAAAAGGTCCATGAGGACATTACCTATGACGGGATCTATGATTCGCAGGAAAACCTCTGGAACTTCTTGTTTTTCACGGGATATATGAGGAAGGTGTCTGAGCGGTCAGAAGGCAGGGATATATATGTGACCATGCGTATTCCCAATGAAGAAGTTCTCTATGTGTACGAGAACCAGATAAGTGAATGGTTTGAGAAAAGGGTAAAGGCAGCGGACAGAAATGAATTCCATAATGCTGTGCTGACCAGGGATACAGAGAGCATGGGCAGGATACTGACGGGATTTTTAAGGCAGTCTATCAGCACCTTTGACAGTGCAGAGAGCTTTTATCATGGGTTCCTGCTTTCCATGCTGATCGGGGTAAAAGACTATAGTGCAAGATCAAACAGGGAAGAGGGAGAGGGCAGGCCGGATATAACCCTCTACCCATTGAATCCACCGGATCCCGCCCTTATCTTCGAAATAAAGGTGAGGAAAAAATTCAATGAGATGCAGGACGGCTTAAATGAAGCATTTCAGCAGATAAGAGATAAAAGGTACGGGGAAGGAATCCTGGAGGAGGGCTATGCGGGCTCGGTTTCCTTTGGCGTATGCTTCTGTAAAAAAAGCTGCATTGTAGGGTTATTATAGGTAATTGGAACCGTCCCTTTTGAGGCTTTCTGCTTGAAAGCCTCTTTTCATTTATGTATAATTGCACACATAGGGAGATGGTCGGGAATGTCAGATGCAGGCTGAAATAAGGGATAAATGGATTTAAGGACAGTGTTTTCTTTTTATCGGGAAAAGGGTATACTTAGATAGTCATAAAAATACTGAGAAGGTATCAGGAGGTAATATGGGATTAATAAGAGCAATAGGAAATGCAGCCGGCAGCGTACTTGCCGACCAATGGAAAGAGTATTTTTACTGTGAATCCATTGACGAGACTATACTCGTTGTAAAGGGGAGTAAGAGGACCAGTAATAAGAGACAGTCTTCAAATGTGAAGGGCGAAGACAATATCATCACTAACGGTTCCGTTATAGCCGTAAATGAAGGCCAGTGCATGATCATAGTTGACCAGGGAAAGGTGGCAGAAATCTGCGCAGAGCCCGGTGAGTTTACTTATGATGCGTCTACCGAGCCCTCCATATTCAGCGGCGGCCTGGGTCACGGAATAGTCGAATCCTTTAAGAATATCGGCAAGCGTTTCACCTTCGGCGGAGATGCACCGAAGGATCAGAGGGTTTATTTCGTGAATATCAAGGAGATCATCGGAAATAAGTACGGAACTGCAAACCCGGTTCCCTTCCGTGTGGTTGATAATAATATCGGACTTGATATCGATATCTCCGTTAAATGCTTCGGAGAATACTCATATAAGATCGTGGATCCGGTTCTTTTCTATACAAATGTATGCGGAAATGTCACAGACCAGTATGAGAGGGAAGAGATCGATTCCCAGCTGAAGTCAGAGCTCCTTACAGCACTTCAGCCTGCATTTGCACAGATCTCGGCAAAGGGTGTGCGCTACAGCGAGGTTCCCGGACACACTAATGAGATAGCAGATGCATTAAATGAGATACTTTCCAAGAAATGGTCTGAGCACAGGGGAATTTCCATCGTTTCCTTCGGTGTATCCTCCATTAAGGCGGACGAAGAAGACGAGAAGATGATCAAAGAGGCTCAGAGGAATGCCATCAACAGGAATCCGAACATGGCTGCAGCTACTCTCGTTGGAGCACAGGCGCAGGCTATGCAGGATGCTGCAAAGAACCAGGGCGCAGGCGGCGCTATGTTCGGCTTTGCAGGAATGAATATGGCACAGAATGCAGGAGGAATGAATGCAGGACAGCTCTTCCAGATGGGCGCGGCTCAGGGACAGGCACCTCAGGCGGCTCCTGCAGCAGCACCTCAGGCAGCACCGGCAGCAGGCGGATGGGCATGCCCTGCCTGCGGAACCCAGAATACAGGTAAATTCTGTACGAACTGCGGCGCTGCAGCACCGGCACCGGCTCCGGCAGGCGGTCAGTGGTTCTGCCCTGACTGTGGTACTAAGAACGAAGGAAAGTTCTGCACAAACTGCGGTCACCCGAAACCGTAAGATAAGTCAGACAGATGAGTGAATTTAAAGGCTTCCCCCTATGGGGGAAGCTGTCACCGAAGATGACTGATGAGGGCGATCACCGGCCCTCATTTTTATATACTCCCTGAACACCGGTCTGATCGGATCCGAAATATCCTCCGGGATATTCTTCACATCAAAGAACTGCAGATCTTCGATCTCCTCTTCCTGAGCCCTGATGGTACCATGGTACTTTCTGCAGATATAAATGATCTCTACATTCGTGACTTCGTCTCCGTTTGGGTAAATATAGTGAGTCTCGGGTCCGGAATTTATCATGAAGAATTCCAGTTCCTCGGCGATAAGCCCCATTTCCTCCTGAAGCTCCCGCTTTGCCGCTTCCTCTACGGTCTCATCTATTTCAAGACTCCCTCCGGCGTAAGTCCACTGGTGGTTATCAGTCCTTCTTCCCAGAAGTACCTGACCTTTTCCGTTTTCAATTATCACACTGGCGGCACACTGCATCAGCACCCTGTGCCCCACGATCTTCCTCAGATCCTGAATATAATTACTCATACCTTTGAATTATAAGCCCTATCCTTTCCGGCTGCCAAGCCGGTATTGTAATGTCCGGGATTATCAGATATGATGACAGCATGATATTCGATACACATTGCCATTATGATGATGAAAAATATGATAACGACAGGGAAGCGCTGATAAGATCCATGGAAGAAGAGGGTGTCGTACATTTTGTAAATGTTTCGGCAGATAAGGATTCCATAGATAATACCCTGGAAATACTCGATAAATACCCTCAGAGCTACGGGGCTCTCGGAATCCACCCTTCGGAAATAAGGGGCTTAACCGAAGCCGATATGGAAAATATCAAAGAAAAGGCCCTTGCTAATGAAAGGGTGGTTGCCATCGGCGAGATCGGGCTGGACTATTGGGAAGAAGGACCTGATAAAGGATCACAGGCATTCTGGTTCCGGCGGCAGCTCGCACTGGCAAGGGAAGTAAAGAAGCCCGTTATCATTCATTCCCGGGACGCTGTCCAGGATACCTATGATATCCTGATGGAGGAAAAGGCGGAAGAGATGGGTGGAGTCATACACTGTTTCTCGGCTTCTGCCGAAATGGCGGAAAAATACGTTAAAAAGGGCTTTTATATCGGGATAGGCGGAGTCCTTACTTTCAAGAATGCGAAAAAACTCCAGGAAGTCGCAGAAAAGACCCCGCTTGAATGGATCGTCCTTGAAACCGACTGTCCGTATCTTGCCCCCACGCCCCACAGGGGAGAGCGGAATTATTCCGGATATCTGACCCTTGTGGCGGAAAAACTCGCTGAAATAAAGGGTATCACTGCGGAAGAAGTCTGCAATATAACCTATGAAAATGCATTAAAGCTTTACAGGATAAAAGATGGCAACATTAGGTAGTTCCGGCGGCACCACTGCTGTTCTGAAAAAATATGATATAAGGGCAAATAAAAGATATGGTCAGAATTTTCTTATTGACGGGAATATTCTAAATAAGATAATTCAGGCTGC
>Ga0310691_10005650_pt1 | contig 13592 bp, 11 predicted proteins | sample 176DNAGHGlowgp2_FD_203887 | JGI IMG/M metagenome (GOLD analysis project Ga0310691, IMG submission 203887) | Sheep rumen microbial communities from Palmerston North, Manawatu-Wanganui, New Zealand - 1766 DNA GHGlow gp2 (v2) (version 2) | ecosystem: Host-associated > Mammals > Digestive system >... | reverse complement strand
CTTTTATGTAGAGATAGCTCCCGGTGCAAGTGCGGAACAGGTTGCCGCAAATAAAATGCTGGTGAATATTGCGAAAGAGTATGGATGTAAAGTTGTAATTGGAGATGACTCACATTATTTGAAGAAGGAGGATAGATATGTTCATAAAGCATATCTGAACTCATCTGATGGAGAACGTGAGGTTGATAGTTTCTATCAGTATGCGTATCTTCACGATCAGGCGGAATGTATAACAGATCTACATTCATCTTTTGAAAATAATACAAAATGGTATTATGAAGAGTTTTGTCATAATAGTATGGAGATGATGGATAAGATTGAAATTTATGATTTAAGACATAACCAAACGATTCCATCAGTTGAGGTTAAGGAGTATCCAAAAGAAGAGTTTTATATGTCAAGTCAATATCCAATTCTTGCAAGTATGAGAAGATCAGATGACAAATATGAGAGATATTGGGTAAATGAATGTTTTGACAGTTTGAAGAAAAAAGGATTAGATAAAAAAGAATATCTTGATAGACTTGAAGAAGAAGCTGATGTAAAAAGAACGATAGGTGAGAAACTTGGAACGAATTTGTTTAAGTATCCTATTGTGCTTCAACATTATATTGATATGATGTGGGATTGCGGGAGTCTGGTAGGGGCGGGAAGAGGTTCGTCTTGTTCAGGATTAAATCATTATCTTCTTGGTGTAACCCAGTTGGATCCGATTAAGTGGAATCTTCCGTTCTTCAGATATATAAATAAAGAGAGAATTGAACTGCCTAGTCTACAGTTGATATTGGGCAGTTGTAAATAAAGATTGTGAACCTTTCCAGGGGTGTCGTTTTATACGGCTAACGGTATCAGCGAAATAAGATATTATATAATAATATGCGAATCAACTGACTAAGAGAGTCTAGGTCCTGTTAAAGGATAGCTTGATAATACCGTGCTAAGTTCTCAATAAAAAATCAAGGTCAAAGTTGATAAAAAGTCAATATCGAATTTTCATATATAATAGAAATAGAAAAGGAGATAATGACATGAAACAACATTATATTTATTTAACAACCAATTTAATAAATGGCAAAAGATATATAGGAAAACATTTTGGAGAATTAAATGACTCTTATTTAGGTAGTGGTAATTTAATACAAAAAGCTATTGCTAAATATGGAGAGAATAATTTCAAAAAAGATATTTTATATATATCTTCCTCAGCACAAGAAAATAATCAAAAAGAAAAAGAGTTTATATCAGCTTTTAATGCTGTTAAAGATGATTCATTTTACAATATATCCCCAGGAGGAGATGGTGGAGATATATTTCATTCTTTACCTTTAGCAAAACAAAAAGAGATAAGAGAGAAAGCTAGTCAAAGAAATAAAGGGCAAGGAAATGGAATGTATGGAAAACATCACTCTCAAGAAACAAAACAAAAATTAAGTCAAATAGATAAGGATTATACAAAAACCGAATCTTTTAGACAAATAATGAGTTCTGTTACTACTGGAGATAAAAATGGAATGTATGGAAAGAAACATACAGAAGAATCTAAAAAGAAAATGAGTGAAAGCAAAAAAGGCAAGAAAACTGGTGCTGAAAATGGAAATGCTAAGAAAATTAGAGCATATAAAGATGCGGAAAAAACTATCCTAGTAAAAGAATTTCCAACAATACAAGAAGCTTTAATTTTTGTAGGAACAAAACCGACAGACTATTCAGGCATTTCTAAAAGGATGAAAGAAAATAAGCCATATAAAGGTTTTTATTGGGAAAAAGTGTAGAGACTAATATAAAGGATTAGGGTTGGAAACTAATCTGTAGTGCAATCTAGCAATAATCGAAGTAAAATATTCTCAGTAGATTATTGTGAAAGAGATAGTCCATCAACAATAAAAGGATATTGACTTAGACTTGTGTCCGAGCAAGCGTCCGCTGATTATGAGAAAGATTAAGAACGAGCGCGGGGAGTCGTTTAAGGATGTCCCAGACGTCGTCCGCGCAGAATTAGGCGCAACTTATGTTACAACATTTGGAACAGAATCTGCAAAGTCAGCAGTTCAAACTGCTTGCCGCGGATATAGAAGTGACGATTATCCTGACGGAATTGATATTGACGTAAGTTCATATCTGTCAAGTTTGGTTCCGATTGAACGTGGTTTCAACTGGACAATCTCTGAAGTAGTTTATGGGAATCCTGACAAGGGCAGACAGCCAGTTCGTCCGTTTATTGCGGAGGTTGAAAAGTATCCTGGATTGCTGGATATTATCTTAGGAATTGAGGGACTGGTTAAGTCGAGAGGTATTCATGCGTCTGGTGTAATCATGTTCGATGAAGATCCGTTTGAATTCGGATGTTTTATGAGAGCAAAGAATGGTGATGTGGTAACACAGTATGAACTTCACGATTGTGAAGCTGCGGGAATGACAAAGTATGACTTCCTTCTTACATCAGTACAGGACATGTTGATGCAGACGATCAAGTTCCTTCAGGAAGATGGCGAGCTCCCGCAGGATATGAGTTTGCGGGAAGTATATGACAAATATCTTCATCCAGAGATTTTGGATATAAAAAATAAAGATGTATGGAATAGCATCAAGGCAGCAAAGATCTTGGCATGTTTCCAGTTCGATAGTGATATTGGTAGTCAGGGTATTAAGAAGGTGCAACCGCAAGACATCTTAGAATTAAGTAACACAAATGGTTTGATTCGTCTGATGGCTCCAGATGGCGAAGAGAACCCAATGGATAAATATGTTCGTTTCAAAGCAAATCCTGGTCAGTGGGATAGAGAAATGGAACAGTATGGATTGACGCATGATGAGCAGATGGCATTTAGAAAGTATCTAAATGTATCTTATGGAGTTGGTATCTCACAAGAGCAGTTAATGAAGTCACTTATGGATGAAAACATTTGTAACTTTAGTCTAAAGGATGCGAATGCCGCACGTAAGATTATTGGTAAAAAGCAGATGTCTAAGATTCCTGAGCTGCGGGAACAGATTCTTGAACAAGCAAAAAGTCCTGCGGTAGGTCGGTATGTTTGGGATGCGATCGCCCGCCCGCAGATGGGATATTCATTCTCAGACATTCATGCTCTTGCATATTCATTTATTGGCTATCAGACAGCATATATGGCAACACGTTGGAACTCAATTTATTGGGACACAGCGGTATTGGTTGTAAATAGTGCGAGTCTTGAAGATGAAATTGATGAAGAAGATGTAGAGGCAAGAGAAAAGAACACCGATTATGCGAAGATTGCAAAAGCGCTTGGTGAAATTATTGACCATCATATTATGGTTTCTCTTGTAGATATAAATGAATCTGATTATGGATTTAAACCTGATGCAAAGCATAATCAAATTCTATATGGATTAAAAGCATTAAGTAATGTTAATGCAGAAATGATTGAAGAAATTAAAGCGGGAAGACCTTACACAAGTATTAAAGATTTTATGAATCGTGTTAAGGTTAAAAAGCCGGCGATGATATCTTTAATCAAGGGTGGTGCATTTGACCACCTTGCCGCAAAATTAGGATGTGATAACCCGGAGAAAGCAAGATATTATAATATGGTATATTATCTTAGTATAACAAGTGAGCCGAAGAAGAAGTTAACTTTGCAGAATCTTAACGGATTACTTCAGCAGGGTATCATCCCTAAGGGTACACTTGAAGCAGAGAAGACAGTATTTAGCTTCACGCAATATTTGAAAAAGTATTGCAAATATGTTGACCACACAACACAAACTGCATATTATGTATTAAATCCTGACTCATATAAGTTCTATCAGCAAGGGTGCGAGAAGTTCGAAGGTATCTTTGATCCAGATTACATTGAGGTCATTAATGGTGAGCCAATGATAGAACAAGAGGCATGGAAAAAGTGTATCTATGATGTGTTTATGAGTAACGTGCGTGAGTGGTTAAAAGAGCATCATGACGAAGCATTAAAAGAGTATAACACAAAGTTATTCATGCAGGAATGGGACAAATATGCAAAGAAGAATAATCTTTCCGCTTGGGAGATGGAAGCATTATGTTTCTATTATCATGACCATGAGTTAAAGAACATTGACAAACAAAAGTATGGAATTGAAGATTTCTTTGAGCATGATACAGAACCTGTTGTAGATAAATGGTTTAAACGTGGTGGGAAAGAAATTCCTATTTATAAACTTTATAGGATTGCTGGAACTGTAATTAGTAAGAATGATGCAAGACATAGCATCTCTCTTTTGACAACTGATGGCGTGGTTCCGGTTAAGTTCACGCGTGATATGTATGCGATGTATAAGCGTCAGCAGAGTGAGATCCAGCCGGATGGCACAAAGAAGATTACGGAGAAAGGTTGGTTCACACGTGGAACAATGTTAATGATAAATGGGTTTAGACGTGAAGATATGTTTGTCGCAAAGAAATATACATCAACAAGTGGTCATACAATTTATAAAATAACAGATATAAATGATAAAGGTGAGGTAACATTAGAAAATGAACGAGGACAAGCAAGTTAAATATCAGATTCTAGCGTTCATGGGTAAGAGTGGCAGTGGAAAGGATTTCACTGCCAACTACCTATGGGAAAAAGCTCCATATAAATTTCATAAAGTAGTTTCATGTACTACCCGCCCACCACGTGATAATGAAGTAGATGGAAAAGATTATCACTTCATTGATGTAGGCAGCTTTGCTGGTCATGTGCTAGATGGAAGTATGCTTGAAGCTACTTGTTATAATAATGATTGGTATTATGGAACTTGTGCGGATTACTTAAATCCGAATAAAATTAATGTAGCCGTGTTAAATCCGGAAGGAGTTAGACGGCTAGCTGAAAATGATAATGTAGATTTAAAAATATATCTTGTTGAACCTTTTAGCGATAAAGAAAGACTTATCAAAATCTTAACAAGAGAATCAAATCCTGATTGTTATGAAATATGTCGTAGATACTTGGCAGATATAAAAATGTTTGAGGAAATTGGGGATATAGACTATACTGGATTATGGAATACTTATGATGGCGTATATACCGCTAATCTACGAGACCTTTTTGTGAAAAGACCATTCGAGGAATTTTAAGTTAAATCTATTTGAAACAAAAATCATATATATAGTAATCCTAAAATAATTTATATAATTGGAGGTACTAACTGTGGAAAAGATTATCAAACGTGATGGGCGAGAAGTAGCTTTCAATAAAGATAAAATTGAGGAAGCAATACTTCGCGCCTTTGTTTCAGTTGACGGTGACGTAACAGAATATGCTGAACAAAAAGCTGAAAAGATTGCAGATTTTATTGAAGAGGCTGCCATTGAAACAGAAGAACCTTATACAGTAGAAGAAATCCAGGATATGGTAGAGAAAGGGCTGATGTCAACCAAGAGAAAAGATGTAGCTAAAGCGTATATCTTATATCGTGAAGAGCGTAACAAGATGCGTAACTTTAACGATTCAAGAACTCAAGCGATGCGGGAAAAGTTGCTTGCCCGCAATATTGAGAACCAAAATGCGAATGTAGATGAGTTTTCTTTTGGTGGGCGTAAAGGAGAAGCAGATTCTGTTATTATGAAGAATTTTGCTTTAGACTATTGTATGAGTAAGAAGTCAAGAGAAAATCACTTAAATAATGAAATTTATATTCATGATCTTGATAGCTATGCGGTTGGTATGCATAACTGCTTAACTATTCCTTTTGATGATTTACTTGCAAATGGATTTAACACAAGACAAACTGATGTGCGCCCTGCGAACAGTGTGAATACTGCATTTCAGCTGGTAGCAGTGATTTTCCAATTACAGAGTTTACAGCAGTTTGGCGGAGTATCTGCTAGCCATTTAGATTGGACAATGGTGCCATATGTAAGGAAGAGTTTTTATAAGCATATTAAAGACGGATTAAAATTTATTGACGGTACAATTAAGTTTACTACAGGTAGAGTTCCGCCTCTTGATAAAAGGCCTGAAGAAAACCCTATTGAAAATTATAAATATTATGTTTCTGACAAAACCTATAATTATGCTATGGCTATGACTGAACGTGAAATTAAACAAGCTGTTGAGGGTATGTATCACAACCTTAATACACTTCAATCCCGTAGCGGTAACCAGCTTCCATTCACATCAATTAACTACGGCACTTGTACATTACCTGAAGGTCGTATGGTAACAAAAGCTCTTCTTGAAGGGTGTATCAAAGGAGTAGGCAAACTTCATAAAACAAGCATTTTCCCTTGTGGAATCTTTCAGTATATGAAAGATGTTAATGATAAGCCAGGCACTCCTAATTATGATCTATATAGACTTGCTCTCAAGAGTACAGCAAAGAGATTATATCCAAACTATGCAAATGTAGACTGGAGCGGGAATGCGGGCTATGACCGTAACGACCCAAGAACATACTTCAGTACCATGGGTTGTAGGACAGCTAACGGTTTTGATATTAACGGCTTCGGGCAGTTAAAGGACGGTAGAGGTAATATTTGCCCGGTAACTATTATCATGCCGACATTGGCTATGGAGACAAGGTTAACCGGTGAAAAGGTGGGCGTAAATAAAGAAACAATGTTGGACGCATTTATCGACCATCTTGATGATAAAATCCACGAAGCCAAGGATATGCTCATTGAACGATTTGAATATATCTGTTCACAGCCTGTTGAATCCGCAAAGTTCATGTATCAAAATGGCACTATGGCAGGATATGTTCCAGAAGAAGGTATTCGATCAGCTCTTAAACATGGTACTCTCGCCATTGGACAAATTGGATTAGCAGAAACACTTCAAATCCTTATTGGAAAAGACCATACTACAAAAGAAGGAATGGAATTAGCGAAACGTATTGAACAACTATTTAAAGATAGATGTGCAGAATTCAAAGAGAGATACCATCTTAACTTTGGTGTATATTATACTCCCGCTGAAAATACATGTCACACAGCATTAAAGAAATTCCGTGATAAATATGGTGTTATACCTAATGTATCAGATAAAGATTTCTTTACAAATTCCATCCATGTTCCGGTATGGATTGACATGAATCCATTTGAGAAGATCGACATCGAATCCCAGCTTACTGGTTACAGTTCCGCGGGATGTATCACATATGTAGAGCTTGACTCTGGCGCAGAGGATAACATTGATGCTCTTGAAACCATCGTTAATTACGCAATGGATCATGACATCCCATATTTCGCAATCAATGTTCCCGCAGATACCTGCCTTGAGTGTGGATTTCAGGGTGAAGTTGAATTAGGTATGAGCTGTCCATGCTGTGGTAGTGACAATATTCAACGTCTCCGCCGTGTAACAGGTTACTTAACAGGTGATTACTTAACAGCTTTTAATAAAGGTAAAATTCAAGAAACTGAAATGCGTGTAAAGCATAAAAGATTCTTGACTTAATATAAAATTTTTGGTATAATTATTATATATATCAAAGGAGAAATATAATGGAAATCAAAGGAAATACTTTATATGATGCAAATAAGCAACTGGTGTTAGAACACGAAAGTCCATTAAATCATTTAGAAATGGCTCGTAAACAAGAAGAACTTCAGGAGTGGTTTAATAATGAAGTTATCAATTATGCTATGATGCTATGTCATGAATTAAGAGATTACACTGTTTTTCATCTTAATAATTCAAGCACTTCCACTTATACTGCATCTAAAGAAGTTTTTATCTGTTGTTTAAATCGAGGAGATATTCTTGGAATTGATTTAACAGAAGATAAACAGGCTTATGAAATCTGGTTAAAAATTGGTAAAGAAGCATATTGTTATTATCTCTTCCCTTACGACCAGGCGGTAATTGACTGCGATTAGGATTTAAGGAGGATACAAAAATGATTTTAGTTAGTTATATTCAACCTTTTGATCGTATGCAACAGATCTTTGTATTAGATGAAAGTACAAAAGATACGGTTGAAACAGTTCCTACAACTATTCAAAATTATGAATACGCTGTAACTCGTTTAATTGATAAGTATGGAGCTAAACTTCTTCAAATGCATGGCCCAGAGAAATATTGCCTAAAGATTAAACGAAATATAGAAAATGAACAAAATTATAAATACAATAGACAAAAATTAATAGTAGAGATTATATAAGGAGAAATATATGAAATACTTAACACAAGTAGTTGAAACTTATCGAATTGATGATGAAGAGAGTGTAAAAGGAATGATTGAGGCGGCGAAGAATGATAAAAGATTCACGCTGACTAAATACACTTCACAGTATAAGGAAGCGAAATCAAAAGGCGAAGTTGTAGATTCGTGGTATAAAGTAACTTTTACTAAAGTCTTTTGTACTGAAAAAGAACCCGATGGAGATACAGAAGTAATTTATAAGAGAGGTAGCGATCTTTATGGAAATTATGATGAGTAAAATTTCAAATCTGTTATTTACTAAAAAGCTGTATGATTCTGCTATGCTTCCTAAAAAGGGAAGTGATTTTGCGGCAGGGTTAGATTTGTTTGCTAATAACTATGAAGGTATGGAAGGCGATAAAGAAGAATGGACAGTATCCATTAATCCTGGTAGCACGATGAAGATTGGTACAGGTATCGCTGTAGAAATACCCACTGGATATTTTGGCGGGATATATGCGCGAAGCGGCCTTGCGACGAAACAGGGCTTAGCTCCTGCAAATAAAGTAGGAGTCATTGACTCAGACTATCGAGGTGAAATTATCGTAGCTCTTCATAATAGTAGCAACATGCCTCAGTTTATTCATAAGAATGATAGAATTGCACAACTTATCATTCAGCCATATTTAGATGTAGTACCTGAACTAATTACTGATCTGTCTGAAACTGAACGTGGAGATGGCGGTTTTGGTCATACAGGACAATAATTTTGAGCCAGCGAAAGCTGGCTCTTTTTTATTTTGTATTATTCCTCAGGATTTAATTTTTAAAGCAAAAATAGTAAAAACGATTAAGTCATCACCCATTTAAAAAATCGTTGACTAAATTTTAGCACCTTCCCGCTTGACAAAAACGAAAAAATTTGATATACTATATTTAATAAAGGAGGTATGACTTTTGATTACAATAGCAATAGATGCAAGTACCAAATCAACTGGTGTTGCAATCTTTAAAAATAAACAATTAACACGCCGTCATAATATACAAGATAATGGTAAAAATGTCCTCAAACGTATTAAAACTATGACAGATTGTATTGAAGAAATATATCTTGATGAGAAAAAATTAAACGAAGGACATCAGATTCAAGTTATCATGGAGCAGATCATCCCCGATAACTTAAACGAAGCTAAATGGACACATAATCAAGCGACCTTTAAAGCATTATTTTATTTACAGGCGGCGATTGTGCTTATGTTTGATAATTATGGAATTGATGTAGAATTTATCGGAGCTAGCTCTTGGCGAAAACAATGCGGGATTAAGCAAGGCGGGGCAACTCGTGATGTGCTTAAAGCAAGAGATATAGAATTTGTTAAAGAAAAATTTGGATTTAGTGTAAATGATGATGTAGCGGATGCGATATGTATTGGATGGGCAAAAGTTAATGGAACCCCGCAACCGCAAGCTTTTAATTGGGAGGACTAAATGAGTAATAGTAAAAGACTTGACCATGTTAATGAAAGAAAATATACTTTAGTTGAAGAAGAAAGATTTGAAAGTATGGAACGGCAAATTTTACATATGAGTTATGCTTTAGAAGATTTGTCTTTTCAAATGCGGAAAATCAATGAAACTATTAAAAAATTAGGCGAGCAACTTGATGAAGTTAAAAAGAATCAACAACCAATTATAATTAACCCATCGTCAGTATGGCCTACTAATGACCCTCATCAGCTAACTCAACCTTATCCTTACTGGTGGCAATATGCGCCGATGACTACAGAAACAACAATAACGGGAGATGCAAAATAGCATCTCCCGTTATTTTTATATCTTCTCAATAACCTTTTTCGCGTTAAGATTCATTGTAGTTCCATTTGCAGAAACATCATAACTAATTGAATTTATAATATAATCTCCAACTACACCAGACTTAGGATCATTAAACGTAACTCTTGTGTTTGGTTCAAGATGATAAAGTGGTAAACAAGTAACTGATATATTTTCATTATAATCAGTGTAATCTGTTAATAGCTGTCTAACAACTTGATAACAAGAGTTAAAGCAACCACCCACCACAACAGAATCAAATATAGCAGTAGATACTTGAACAGGATTCAATCCTAATTCCATCATTCGTTGTCTTGTTTCTACGTTGCGGGAATCAATAACATCATCTGGAGTTGCAACATTAACCATAACTGAATTAGGAATATCAGGTTCAAATACACAGTTACATCCACTTTCAGTTTTAGCATAACTTCTTCTACCAATAGAATTAACAGAAAATTTATTGATAACACTATCATTATCAATTAAATCTAGCCACCAATCAAGAGAAGAAGGAGAGTCTAATACTCCAGGTATCCAATCACCTTTCTCAATATTATATATCTTAGGCCATTCACTATACATCTCAGCCCAATAATAAGAGGTTTCAAGACCTTGTAAACTAGCAAAGAAATCAGCAAAATATAATACATTTCGCCAATCGGAATTCGGCTTGCCATTAGTTAATCCTGCGGGAACAGTAAATTGTCCTGTTGCATAATATGTAGCTAATGGTACTTCAACGTAAGCGGGGCCCGCCTCTTCACTAAGATTAACTGTAGCATTTGTCAAGTCACCAAGTTCTGCTTCTTGTAACCACCAATTAGTTTTAGCGTCTATCATATTTTGTAATTTAGTTTTGTATTCATTTACATCTATAATCCAAGTATAAAGTTTTTGCGCGCTTCGATCATAATAATATTTACCAATCTCACCCACGGTAGGGAAACTTTTATCTGGATAATTTGGATCATCCTTTTGATCATACACTTGAACTCCATATACTCGTCTTACTCCATCTGATACACTAGTATCAAAACAAATTGGAACAGGATTAGTATAATCATTAGTAAATGTCGGGCGGGAGTCAATAGCCAGATGATAGCGGCAAGGCAACTGTTGATTATCCTCAGTCTTACGAACACCCCATACAATAAAATCATTTTTAACCATATCAAATTGCGGACTGTTATTGTAACTTACTATAAATTTATTATCAAATGTATAAACCGAAGAACTTAAGCGTGTATTATAAGCATATGGCAAATAGTAAGTTCTTGCATCTTTATCAGGATTTGAGAAATTCTCCCAAGCAGTACGCCATTCGGTTATATTTACATAGTTTTTAATTTCTTGAAAATGAAATGTACCAAATACATCATAATAATATTCAAAGTTCCCTAATGTCTCTTTAATCTTGTCCAATACAGTACAGACCGTGTCTCCCGCACCTGCCGCAAGTTCACCTGGATATGTAAAATCAGTATATAAATATCCACAATCATAATTATATACAATTTTATGTTTAGCCCAGCTTGAACTTGGGAAGTCACTATGATTACTTGTAGTATAAAATAAATCTTGTGGATCATTCTTATCTTCCCAAAGATAAAGTGGAGTAGAGCCTCTCCATCTCACAACTTGCTGAATGCGATCAGGGATATCATTCACTATAATATTTTCAAGTGCTTCCCCGCCAAAGTGATTCACAAGTTCGGGGATAATCTGATTTATTCTAATAGGTAATGTATCTATACTTCCATCTGGCCCAATCGTATCGTAAGATTCGAAATTCGTAGATGCGGGAATTGTACCTCCCGCTGTTCCATTAAGCAAACACATCTTATCACCTAGCGTCATGCTTAAACTAACGCCACTATTATCTCTTGTAATAGATACATTCTGTATAATAAAAGTTCCAAAAGGAAACCAAATAATAGGATAATCAGGATAATTACTAGCACTTAAATGGCCAAGAATATTTTTAATACCAACTTCGATAAATACCTTCTTATTGATGTTAAATAAACTATCTGGCCTATTATATAATTCATCATATGATTTTATATAAACATTCATATTTGCAGTACGTCTTACCGCAGAATCACCATTAACTGACATACTACAACTTGTAACTCTACCTTGAATATCCTGTATTCGTCTTTCTTTCCAATCTAATAAAGTAATATTTACATAAAGAGTTTTATTATGTAAATCATATATTCTATTTAAAAAATTTATATCTGTTAAGTAAGGATAACTTTTTAGCATATCATCATCCTCCTTAATCACCAAAATCTTGAATTTGATACATCTTACAATTTGCAATAGAAGGTTCGCCTATTTCAGTGGCAGTACAAGAGAAATCATAAACTAAACGACCAATTTCATTTTTAGGACTAAAACTGATATTGGTTAGTTTAACTAATATATTTCCTTCAGGTGTTGAACGGAATAATTTAGGGGTATCATTATATAAATAACGTTCAACTATTTCTCTAAACTTGCGTTGTGTTATTCGATCATTTTGCTGATTCATATAATGATTTACAAAATATGAACCATACACTTGAATCCAATCACCATATATTGAAGTGCGGGAAGCAAACATATGCTGTTCATCCATCTCATAAGCAATAGTACCACTAAGTGAAAAGGTTCTATAATACATATCTGAACCTCTTTGAGTATATGGGAATTGGCTTCCTAATGTAGTGACCATGCTATCCGCTACATTAGTCTGGTACCCGCTAACGCTTGGATTAAATTTAACGCATAACTGTGTTCCTTCACCTGTTAAGAAAGCATGATCAAATATCGTCATAGCAGGGCCTTCCACAATAGTATAACGAACTGGTGAAACACCGGAATTATCTATATAACTAATTTCATATTTATATAAAATTCCACTTTCAACAGTGTAGTCATCAAAACTAATCATATCAGTTCCTGTTAACGCTTCTGTTAAAGTATGTTTATAAACTTCGTCCCAAATTGCAAAATTATCTTCATCACTTCCGCGGCGAATTACAAATTGACTACCTGCGGGAACAGTGGTATTTTCATCAAAAGGTATAAATGAAATATTAACTTTACCTAAAATATTATTTACTCCTGTCATTTCTTGTACAACAGACTGAGTACCCCATGTATTAGAATTGTAATTTACATTTAACTGCGGGAAAGTCTCTATGTCACTGTATAAATTGGCAGTTTCATACCATAATTGTAAAGTATAATTACCTACATTAAAATAATATGGAATGGTGTAATTAATTTCATTTATACTATTTAAATCTATATTTAAATAATCGCTTGAATAAACAACTTCATCTTCACTGTCTTTTACGATTACTTTAAATCTATTTAAAAATTCTTCATCTGTTTGTCCGTAAAATAATGATGTGTCAGGCTGGACATGATGCACATATTTACCAGCGAGTGCAACGTTACTGCTATCTATATTTAATACTTGTAATTCTGCTGGATCTTGTCCATTTACTTTTGTTTGAAGATTAGGAGTTTCAATAAATCTTACTAAGCAAACAGTTGACCATTCAGAGAATTTAGCTAAATTAGTTTCATCTGTTAAATAAGTTGATAATTGAGTCCCAGTATAACCTGGGTTAGTATCAGTTGAAAATCTTGCTTGAAGTTTATAATATTCATTAAAA
>Ga0310691_10005649_pt1 | contig 13592 bp, 8 predicted proteins | sample 176DNAGHGlowgp2_FD_203887 | JGI IMG/M metagenome (GOLD analysis project Ga0310691, IMG submission 203887) | Sheep rumen microbial communities from Palmerston North, Manawatu-Wanganui, New Zealand - 1766 DNA GHGlow gp2 (v2) (version 2) | ecosystem: Host-associated > Mammals > Digestive system >... | reverse complement strand
TCCTTAGGATTCACGTCGAGATCAGGACAATCTCGCCGAAGGGCGGAGAAACGGCCGGCTCGCGCGTCGCGCACCAGAGCACGGGGTAGTCCGGCTCCTCGGGAAAGGCGTCGCACTCGAAGTCCGTGAACCAGACAAGGCAGGCCGGCCTGACGCCAAGGCGCGCCAGCTCCGGGGGCACGGGCCTGTAGTCCGTGCCGCCCCCGCCTTTGGGCGCAAGCTTCAGCGGCCGGTCGGCGCGCGTGAAGCGCTCGTGCCCCGTTGCCGCGGCATCGTGGTAGACCACCCAGAGCTCGGTGTCGAAGTGGTCCAGAATGCCAGAAAGCTCCTCGCAGAAAACGGCCAATTCCCCGGCATCGATGGAGCCGGAGCAGTCCACGGCAAGGGCAATTCCCGCGATCGTCTGCTCATGGCGCGAAGGCAGGTAGAGATCCTGCCAAAGATAGCGCCTGTTGGGCATGGTCCAGGCGTAGTCGGCGTCGGCGCAGTCCTCGATGAAGCGACGCAGCGCCTCCCGCCAGTCCACCTTGGGGCGCACGCCCCCTTCAACGGCGCGCCGCACGCTCTGCGCAAGGCCGGCCGCGCCCGGCGCCGACTGGAGGGAAAGGGAAATGGCGATGTCGGCCTCGCGCTCCGCCCGGCGCCTGGCGTCCTGGGAGGCCTTCTCCATCAGCAGGGGATGGTCGCGCACCTCGCCGGCAAAGCGGGGTGCTTCGGCTTGGCGGCTTCCGCCCTCGGCATCGGCGCTGGCCTTCTGGGGGACGGCTCGGGATCGGCCGCCGGCGTCCTCTTCGCCGGCCTCGCCCGACTTCGCTTCCGGACGCTCCCCGGCAGGCGCGCTGGCCCCTTCCCGGCCGCCGAGTCCGAGGCTGCCCGAACTCTCCTGCGCCGCCCCCTTGGCCTTGGCATCGCGTGCGCCTCCGCGGGGCCTGCCTTCCTGCAGGCGCTTCATTTCCTCGTACACGGCATCGACGCTCATGCCGGCGTACTCCTCCTCCACGGGCCAGGCCGAAGGGAGGGCAAAGCCGGCCTCGCGGAGCAGGTGGTTGACGGCGACGTCGCAGGCTCTGTTCCAGAGCTTCCCGTCGCGGCCGCGCCTGCGCAGGTTGTGCTTGAGGGCGATGTGCAGGGCTTCGTGGGCCTGGGCGCTCACAAGGTGGCGCTCTTCCTGGGAGGCCGCGTAGACGGGGTTGAAGCCAAGCGTCCTGCCGTCGGTCCAGACGTCGCGGCAGGCGGGGTCGGCCTTGAGCTCGAGACGCAGCAGGAGACTGCCGAAGAAGGGCTGGGCCAGCACCAGCTCGGAACGGGCCTTGCGCATGCGGAGCAGGGCCTGCTCTTCCAGATCGCAGCCCAGCTCGCTGCCCGGATCGCAGCCCGGCCTGACGGCGCCGGCCGGCGCACTGCCGGGCCTGGCCTTGCCGCCAGAATTCGCCGCGCTGGCGAAACTGGCCGAAGCATGGGCCTCTGCCCGCACCCTGCCGTCGATTGCGCCTGCCATCTAGAGCAGCACCTCGGCGTTGGCCTGCGCCCAGCGGGCGAAGCCTTCCGTCTTGACGAAGTTCCTGTCGCGGCACACGCAGCCCCGCATGAGCAGCACGCCGAATTCCGGCGGAAGGCGCAGGGCAAAGCGGCCCAGGGCATCGGCGCACGACGCTGACGCCCTGGCGGCCAGCGCCTCGCACAGGGCGTAGAGCACGGCAGGCTCCTGGCTCAGGCCGATGTCATCGGGATGGGCCAGCACCTCGTCGATGCCCGGCAGATCCCGCCAGACGGCAAGATAGCCCGTGAACTCGGCCGCGGCTGCCATGCCCACGGCGCCGATCCACAGATCGTCTTCGATCTCCCTGCCGGGGGAGGAGGAAAGCATCCTGGAGACGAACTCCCAGGCCCTCGGCGAGGCAAAGGTGCGGTCTGAGGACTTGGGATCGAAGGTGTGCAGCAGGGTGGGACGAAAGCGCAGAAAGCCCGTCACCTCGGGGCGTATGCCGTGCTTCTGGGCCCAGGCAAGCCAGTCGTCGATGTCGGCTTCGAATTCCAGATGCACCATGCGGTTGGCGAGCGCCGTCGGCATGCGGTGCACCACGGACCGGTCCTGCTCGCGGTTGCCGGCAGCCACCACGCTCCAGCCGGCAGGCAGCTCGTACTCGCCGATGCGGCGGTCCAGAATGAGCTGGTAGCAGGCAGCCTGCACCAGCGGCGTCGCCGCGTTGAGCTCGTCCAGAAAGACCACGCCGCGCCCGAGGCTGCCCTCAGGCGGCAGGAAGGCCGGCGGACACCACTGGGCAAGGCCCTTCTCCGTCACCCGGGGCAGGCCCCGCAGATCGACGGGATCAAGCAGCACGGCGCGCACGTCGCACAGCTCCATGCCGCGCGCCCTGGCGACTTCGGCCACGACCTGGCTCTTGCCCACGCCAGGCGGCCCCCACAAAAAGACCGGCTGCTGGATGTCGAGCAGAAGATGCAGGGCCTTGACGATGTCTGACGGCTTCATGGGCGCCCCCCTTGGCGTTGCTTGGCTGTGCCTGAGATGGGGGCCTTATATCAACAATGAATTTCAATGTCAATTTCGCGCACGCCTTCAAGCCGACGTTCCCAAGGCGAGGACGGATGGTAGACGGCGGAGCAGAGGATGTTCCAGGGCAGGCTTGCAGCGGAGGGCGGACACGAGGCGCATTCTGCCCCAGTCTGGCTCTTCCTCAAGACAGCCCGCAGGCCAGCGCAGCCCTGCCCTGCCACGGCCGCATGGAGACCCGCCCCCCAAAGCCGCCATGCGGCAAGCGAAAGCGCAGGCAGGCTGCCGGCGGAGACAGGCGCCGATGGAACGCCGGCGCGCTACACTTCAAAGAGAGAAATCTGCCTCGCCCGCCTCCAGGTGCTCCGGATGCGGCGGGCCAGATCGGGGCGGGCCATGATGGCATCGAGGGCGCGGACAAAGGATCGCTTGTCCATGACCTTCCACATGTGCTCGGCATGGGGCAGGTCCTTCCCGCAGTGGGCAAAGAGCCAGGCAAGGGAGGGGCTGCGGAAGGCGGGAAGCCTGCTGAGCATGCCGTGCACGGAGCGCATGGGCAGGCCTTCGGCCAGCGCCCTGCGCACGGCCGCCGGCACGTCGAGGGAAGCCTCCATGCTGTCGAAGAGCATCTCCGCCATGTCGAGCGCGTCCGGATGCGCCTGCCAGGTCTCGGCAAAGACCTGGCGGAGACGCTCGAAGGCCGCCTGATCCGCGGCGTGGGAAAGAGCGAAGAAATCCTTCTTGAAGCGGGCGCGCTCTGCACCGGCCTTGAGCCTCGGCAGCACGGCCCGTGCGGCCTGGGCGACGCCGCAGACGACCCGGCTTCCCGGCAGTTCCTTGCCGAAGGCCTCCTGCCAGAGCGTTTCGTCCTCAAAGTAGAGCTGGCCAGAGAGCATGTCGAATGTCGCGAAAAGCACATCGCGCACGCCGCGGTCCTTCAGGTCTCCAAGGATGGCTTCGTGCACGCCGTCGCAGGCGCCTTCGCCGGCCCAGATGCCAAGCAGCTCCGGCACAAGCCCCGGCCCCAGGCCCACGGCGCAGAAGAGCGTAAAGACATGGCGCTTCCAGACGCCAGCCTGAAGCCGGAGCTTCTTTGGCGCGCAGAACCAGACCAGCGGCCACTGCGCCTTGAGGGGACGCTCCAGAAAGTCCTTGAAGCCGCCGAGCAGCTGGGCCACGGTCTGCTCGCAGCCGGAGGGCGTCAGGCGCACCCCGCACTCTTCGCGAAGGGCGTCGAGGGCGTCGCGGGAGAGGTCTCTGGCAGCCCAGTGCTTGAAGGCCAGATGCTCGCGCAGTGCCCGCTCCGAAACGTCCGGCAGCGCCAGCGCAGTGCTCGCCTTGCGGACAAGGCGGGCCATCTCCGTCTGGCAGCGCTCGGCCAGCGACTGGAGGCTGGCGCGACAGCGGATGAGCGCCATGCCGTCCTCGTGCCGGGCCCCGCCGGCAGCCTGCGGGAGCAGCCTGACCAGTTCCTCGTAAAGGTGCCTGATCTTGGCTGAAGCGTGGGCATGCTCGAGGAAGGGCGCAACGCTGCGCTCCAGTTCGGCAATCTGGTCTGCCGTCTGCCTCCAGAGGTCTTCATTGTCCATGGGCTGTCCTTCCTGCACGGGCCAGGCGCCAAGACGCCGGCCATGGGGCATCATAGGCCGGACGGCGGGAAAAACCAACGGGGCAGCTGAGCGCGTGCACGATGCCGGATCCCGCTCAGTCGCCGCTGTCGGGATGAACGCCCATGAGGTTTTCGAACTGCCGTATCGTTGCCAGATAGGGGCTGAAGTCAGTCATCCTGTGGCTTGTGCGAGTCACCGTGCAGTCGGGGAAGATCCGGCGCACCCGGTCCGCGTTGCCCTGCAGGAGCTCGTCGATCTCGGACACGTAGACCTGGACGGGGACGTTGCCGCCCGGGCCGGCGACGCGCTCCGGATAGGAGTCCAGCATGGCCTCGGTGAAATCGTAGGCCTTCTGGGTCACGAAGTTGACGTTCCTGCCGAGGAACTGCCTGAGCTGCTGGCGGGGCTCCACGACGGGGTTGAAGGCGACGCAGGGCGTCAGCAGAGCCTGCGAGATCATGAGGGCGTAGAAGCCGCCCATCGAGGTGCCGACCAGCACGTCGAAGCCGTCGGCGTGCCTGTTCACCTGCTGCGTCAAGCTCTCGAAGTTGTCGGCGAACATGCCGTCGGAACTGTACTCCAGGCGGTGGACCTTGGCGCCAATCTGGCGTTCCAGGAGCTTTCCCGAGGAGCTGCCCGCACCCGAATTGAACCCATGGACATAAAAGATCATCGCAACGCTCCTTGCACTTCGCCACCCGCAGCCGCAGCCGGGAACGGCTTCCGTGCCGGCATCTGGAAGCGGGAGCCATCCGCCGTGCCGCCATCTGGACGCGCTCCCATCCAGACCTGCCTCCATCCGGAAGCGCCTCCTTGGCAGAGCGGAGTCTCCCTGCCCTGCAGGCATCCCGCCGGACACGGCGCCTTTGGCGGGACAGGCCGACTGTGCCTGCCTTGCACAAGGTTGTCAACGAAGGAGCACGGGCGCGGCAACGGGCCTGGCCTCGGCGTCCGCACGCCTGCCACAGGCCCTGCAGGCCCCATCCTGCAGACTGGCCGAAGCCCTTTCCGCGCCCTCCGGCGACACCCTTTGGCCCTTTGCCCTGCATTGCCTCTTGGTCAGAAAGGCTATACAGTTCAGCCTCTTCTCAAAACAAGGGACGCTCCCGCCCTGGGGCATGAGAGCGCCTGCAATCCCGGCCTTCCGCCTTGCGCCGAAGCCCCGGCCCCCACAGAGGATCCGACCGACATGATCAATAAAACGCGCCTTCTCACCCCCGGCCCCACCCCCCTGCCCGAACGCGTCCGCCTGGCTCTGGCCAAGGACATGATCCACCACCGCAAGGGCGAATTCCACAAGATCATGAACCATACCCAGGAGCAACTGAAGCTGCTCTTCGGCACGACCCAGCCCGTGCTGACGCTCTCCTGCTCCGGATCCGGCTCCATGACCGCCACCGTCTACAGCCTCTTCAACCCCGGCGACACGGTCATCGTGGTCAACGCCGGCAAGTTCGGCGAGCGCTGGGGCGAGATCGCCAAGATGCGAGGCCTCAAGGTCGCTGAAATCAAGAAGGAATGGGGCACCGCCGTCTCCGCCGAGGAAGTGGCCCGCGCCATTCAGGAGAACAGGGACGCCAAGGCCGTGCTCGTGCAGATGTCCGAGACATCCACCGGCGTCCTGCATCCCATCGAGGCCATTGCAGCCGTCACCCGCGCCACCGACACCCTGCTCGTGGTCGATGGCATCTCAGGCGTCGGCATTTCCCCCTGCCCCATGGACAAGTGGGGCGTGGACTGCCTGCTCACCGGCTCCCAGAAGGGCCTCATGCTGCCCCCCGGCCTCGCCCTCCTCGCCCTCTCCGAGCGCGCCTGGAAGGTTTGCGAGGACATCAAGCCCGGCTGCTTCTACTTCGACCTGCCGGCTGAGCGCAAAAAGATTCTCAGCAAGTCCGAGACCCATTTCACCACGCCCGTGAACCTCATCGTCGGGCTGGAAGAAAGCCTCGGCATGCTCCTCGAAAGCGGCCTTGAAACCGTGTACCGCAAGCAGTGGGCCCTCACGCAGCTCTGCCGTCGCTGCGCCGATGCCATGGGTCTCAAGCTGCTCGCTCCCGAAAACTACACCTGGGGCATCACCAGCATCCTCCTTCCCGATGGCGTGGACGGCATCCGGGTAATCAAGGACTGCGCCGAGCACTACGGCGTCTACCTTGCCGGCGGCCAGGACCAGCTCAAAGGCCGCATCGTGCGCGTTGGCCACATGGGCTGGGTGGACTGGGGCGACGTCGTCGCCACCATGTATGCCCTGAACCAGTGCATCATCGCCCGTGGCGGCTTCTCCGGCTGCCGCGACTTCCTCGAGCAGGGCCTGGCCACCTACAGGCTGGCCCTCCAAGGCAAGCCCGGCGAACCCGTCGACGAGGTGCACGACTAGCCTGAAGGCTGCCCTTCGCCCCCATGGACATGCTACGCCCCCGCAAGCCCTTCAGCCTTGCGGGGGCGTTTTTCGGGACAGAGCCAAAAGCTCCACAACGCCTTAGCTAGCTGACTTGCCGGGGGACAACGTGCCAATGCACGCCAGAATGAATTTGCTAATATTCTGAATTTACTAATTTTCCTACAGCTCAACACCTTAGAAAGCCTTTGTTCTAGACAGATCCGTGTTTTTCTGGTAGGTGACATTTGTACTTTTACCATATATAATTTCATTTAAATTTTTCTGTGGCATGATTTCAACTTCGGTTTCTCGATATTTGATATGAAATTGATATCTCTTGACTATATTTTACTATAAATTTTAACTCTTGTGGAAGTAAAGATAATTGTTTATGACAACTAATACAATATCAGCTGATATATATTGTGTTTTGTTATTAATTTAAACAATTTCATATAACGCATCGAAAAAATCAATTTCTTTAACACAAAATTAAATATAATATGAGAACATTAACATGAAACAAATTTTTCTGTTTGAAATCATTATCAGATATTGATGACGTTATTCAGAATTTTAACGAGCAGTTCCCAGAAAAATATTTTTCAATTCTCGTCTCTATTTTCTCTGTCTGGCGAGATGAGGCATTAATTGTTAATCTTGCAAATACGATACATAATGCATTCTCGGATGCAGTTATAGTCGGAAGCACGACGTGGGGGGAAATTTTCTCTGGTGCCATGTCTGAAGGCACGACAGTCGTGAATTTCATGGTTTTCACGACGGCACGACTGCATAAGTACGTAATTGATTTCACCGATGTCTCCGCCCAGGAAGGAGCGTCGTCACTTGTCGTAGCCTTCTTAGTTTTGCAATATTTTATACTAAAAAAGCTAAAAAATAGCCAGTTGCCTGAATTTTTAGAAAAATTTTAAATTGACAGCCTCTTCTTTTTATAGTACAAACATAGTATACATCCCAAACAGAAGAGGCCCCATGGGCAGGCATCCAGACCAGCTCAGTTCCTACCGTGTTTCAATCCATAAGATTGGAAAATATTTATACGCAAGCACACAACCAATTAGATTTAATGAAGAAAAAGGCAAAAATGAACATTATAGAATTCATTGGGGAACAGTATCAAAAGACAGTCAGATACCCCCGGCAGAGCCGGGGGCTTTCCATTTATCAATAATACCAAACAAACAAAGCAACATAATATTCAAAGCGACAGATATTAAGCTGTCCCGCATTTCCATCTGAACGCCTTACATTCCTACGTGAAGAGTACGATATCAACGTTCAAGCAAGTTCAACGCCGTTAAGCGCCTCACTGCCCACGTGATATTTTGCGAGACACTCAGGCAACGTGTTGCTTCAAGACACGCTGCACGCGATGTCGCTAGCTGCGTCCCTGATGGTCATGACCGCAATCGCAGGAACCATGGTCATGGCTGTGATGATGGTGCCCGTGCTCATGACCATGGTCGTGGCCGCAGCCGCAGTGCTCATGCTCGTGATGGTGGTGCGCGTGCCCCTGCCCGTGATCATGATCGTGGTCGTGGTCGTGGTGGTCGTGCCCGCAACCGCAGGAACCGCCCTCGGCAGAAGCGTCCTTGAGCCCGTCAAGCGCCATGTGCCTGCCTATTTCGAAGGCCTTGCGCAGGTCGAGGGGGAAGAACTCCTCGCGGCGGCGCTGCTTGGCCTTCTCGTCGAAGCAGGGCGCCACGTACTCGCTGTAGTCGGAGAACTGCAGGGTGTCGAAGCACCAGAGGGTCTGGGGCGTGGAGAAGATGTTCCCGACGAAGCGCTCCATGAGGCCAAGGCGCTGGGGCAGGCCCCACTGCCCGGCCTGCGCTTCGGTCACGTTCATGGCGTAGAAGAAGGCCGTGGGCATGCGCTTGGGCGCAATGGACGTGCCCTTGCCGTCGTAGACAAGGTAGGGGAAGAGCAGACGCTCGAGGAAGCTGCGCATCTGGCCCGAAAGATCCATGAAGTAGATGGGGCTGCCGAAGATGATGCCGTCGGCGCAGGCGAGCTTCTCGAGGACTGGGCTGAGCTCGTCCCTGGCGCCGCAGCGCCCGTAGGAGGGGCTGTCCTTCTTCTTGCAGGCAAAGCAGCTCCTGCAGCCCGTGTAGTTCAGCCGGTAGAGGTCGATGATTTCGGTTTCCGCGCCGGCGCAGGCGTTCTCCACGCCCTCCATGGCCCACTTGAGCAGGCGCGCCGTGCTCCCCTTGGGACGGGGGCTGCCGTTGATGCCGTATATCTTCATGAGCGTTCTCTCCTTCATGCAGGCAAGGCGGAAGCGCCCTGCCCCTGACGTTCCTGGCTGGTCCAAAGGCTGCCCCGGCATGGCCTGCGATGCGGCCCGCACGGTGCCTGCTCCCGGACAGCAACGAGTGTAGAGGGCCGGCTGACCGAGGTCAAGAAAATTACTGCGTTGCTCTTTCGCTTTCGTTCTTCATGAATGAGTACCGAATTCATGTTCTGAATTCGGACAAAATACATATCCAGCCCTGCTGTCTCGGCCCGCTTTTCAAGAAGAATGCGCAAATATCAGGGCTAGCGGCCCATCTCGACCGTTTTGCGGCAAGAGTCCCAGCTCTCTTGAGCCCCATTGCCGCGGCATTTTTACCCCCCTCATTGGCGATGCGAAGGTCTCGCTGGACTCCCTGGCCGCTGACGCGCAAGACGTCCAGGGTTTTCTGGCCTCCGCATGTCCCTGCGCTGCAGTCTTCGCCCGCCAGGCTCTGGCCTGCGCGTCGTCCTGGCGCACGCCTTGGCCCTTGCCGTCCATCTCGCCGTGCCTGCACAGCGGCGCTGCATCGCCCTGGTCGGCGGCCCTGCCGCACCCTTCCAGGGAATTGCTCCTGTCCTTCTGCACTCCGCGGCCGATCGCGCACCTGTCGCCGAGGCTGGCCTGCGCCCGCCGATGCTGAGGCAATCAGCCCGCCACTACAAAAGCGAGCAGTAGAAGGCCACCCAGAAAGGCACCGCGAAGTCGAGCGCCATGCCGTGGAAGAGGCACACGAAGGCCCAGTCCATGCCGAGGGTGCGCACGAGCACGGGGAAGGTGGTGTCCAGGGTCGTGCAGCCAGCCATGCTGACGACGGCGTAGCCTGGCAGGAACCTCGCGGCAAGGGGAATGAGAACAAGCGCAATGGACTCGCGCAGGACGTTGCTGACAAGGGCGACCGTGCCGAGTTCGACATGCCCGGCCTGGGCGATGAGCACCGAGGAGAGGGAGTAGTAGGCAAAGCCGGACCCCACGGCAAGGCACTGCAGGACGGACCAGAACATGAAGGGCGCGCAGACGGCCGCGCCGAGAAAGGTGCCGGCGGTCGTTGCCAGAGGGAAAAACAGGAGGCGGGGCGAGATGGAGCGCAGGACGGTGCGCAGCCTGCCGCCTGCGCTCATGCCGATGCCGACGGTGAGCATGAGCGCCAGCAGAAACACCATGCAGACCTTGTTCGTCACCCAGCCCTCAGGCAGGACATGGAAGAAGCCCGAGAGGATGCCGAGCACGAAGATGCCCACGAGGGTGAGGCAGGCCTTCGCGGACGACCCGCCCGAAGCGTCGTCCCCTGCACTGCCGCTGCCAGCCCCGCTGTCCGCGGCGCCATTCCCGGAGCATCTCCTGCCCCTGCCTTTCGGCGAGGGCAGGAAAGGGCAGATCAGGCAGACGCAGAGCACCGAGCCCGCGATGGTCGCGACAGCCAGCATTAGGGCATGGACCCCGATCATGGGCAGATGGGCCATGAGCTCGGCATTGCCGCCCGTGACATAGCCCATGGCAAAGAGCAGGACGCAGACGATGGGCATGAAGAGCTTGCCGGCAAGCGTGGGCAGAACCGTGCGCTTCGCAAGCAGGCCAAGGGCAATGCCGATGAAGATGCAGGAAAAGGGGAGAAGCATGGGGGGTCCCTCGCGGTGGCGTGAACGGGAAAAGGAGAAGGAATACAGGGGAGGTACGGCATGGGCGGGCGCATCGTCAAATGCCTCGGCCCCAAGACCCAAGGGCCCAGGGGCCCAGAACCAGGCATGGCGGCCGCAGCTTCGGCATGCAGCCGGCCAATGGAGCCCTGCGCCATGCGCCTCCACGCCCTCTCGCGGCGCCGAAGCCGCGGACACGGGCAGCGGACGTCTTTCTCCGCGTCCGGGCGCGGTGCCGGCAGGACGGCTAGATCAGATCCAGCAGCCTCCGCTCCACGATGCCGGTCTCAACATGCACCGACTCCAGCTCCCGCACGGGCTCCCCCTTGAGGCGCTCTCCCTTGACGCAGGCATACTCGGCTCCTTCGCTGCGGTGAAGGCGGATGAGGTAGTGGTTGTCGAACGCATCGTCGATGTCCTTCTCGCGGTGGGCCGTAAAGCAGACGAGCTGGACCCCGTACTTCTCTGCAGCCTCCCTGAGCGGGGCCACGAGGTGCGCCGAGCTGAGCTTGCCGAAGGGATTGTCCAGGAGCAGAACCTTGCTCTCGCTCCGGGAAGGGCGCAGGCTGTCGCCGTCGCTGCGGTGCATGTAGTTCAGGAAGGCGCACAGCATGATGAACGAGGCGAGGTAATGCTGGCCGCCGGACGCTTTCGCCGCCTCGCCCAGCCGGACGGGCCGCGAGTCGAACCTGTCGGCCTTGAGGACGAAAACCCGCACGTTCTCCACGCCAACGACGCCGTCGAATATGCCGCATGCCGTGACGCACTTCGCAGCCGCCGCGCGCACGGCGTTCTCGTCGATTTCGCGCAGGCCGCCACCGCCGGAGCAGACGTCCCTGAGGCAGGCCTCCCTGAACTGCCTGAGGACCTGGCTCCTGATCTTCTGCCGGTACACGGCTGCGTGGAGGCCCCAGTCCGGCACGGCAAGGTTCAGGGCGCGGACGCTCCTGCCGTTGGCCTCGATCGTCGAACCGCTCCCGAGAGCCTGCAGCTGGCCATGGATCTTCTCGAGATAGTCGAAGATGCCGCTGGCAAGCTCCTCCTCCTTCTCCGCTATGTCCCTGAGCCTTTCGCCGAGCGCGAAGACATGGTTGTCGAGCATGGCGCGCATGTCCGGCATCCGCCCGGCAAAGGCGCTGAAGCCGGCCAGGAAGTCTCCCGACTTCGCGGCGCTCTCGGCCCTTCTGAGCAAGCCGCACGGGATTGCGGCAATGGCGCCGTATCTCGGATCCCCGCAGGCAGCCGCCGCTGCGTCGTAGAACCTGCCCTTCTCTTCCTCGAGCGCCCTGGCGCACGCATCCCTGCTTTTGACCCTGCCGTCCACGTCCTCGGCAGCCTCCGCGCCGTTCAAGGTGCTGAACGCGAAGCACGCCGGCAGCTTGACGCCGCAGGCGCCAGGCAGCTCCGCGACGCCGGCCCGCTGGCAGGCCTTCAACGACTCCTTCAGGCTGATGTCGTGCCTGGCCAGCCTCCCGGCATCGTCCCTTGCCCTGCCGAGCTCTGCCTGGAGCCTGCTCTTCGCCTCCTCGAAGCCGAAGGTCCAGAGCTCCTCCGCATCGAGCAGCGCCGCGGACTTCGGCCCGGCATATCCACTCTTCACCATGGCTTGCGCAAGGCTCCTGGCTTCGCTTTCGGCGCCCCCCTTGGCGTTCTCCAGCTTCCGCAGCCTCAGGCCGATTTCGTCCCGGCGCTCCTCCAGACGATCCCGCCTCTGCCGGAGAGCCTGGACCGCCTCCCCGTCCGCCGGCGCTCCGAGGATATCGCCGGCGTCAAGGCCCTCTGCCTTCATGAGGTCCTGCAGCTTCTTCTCCATGTCCGCGACCTCGCGGCCGTAGTTCTGGACCAGCTTCACGAGAAACTGGACGTCAGCGAAGGCTGCGCCGTCGAGCTTTCGCTCCAGCGACCTGATTTCCGCCTCGGCATCTGCGATGCGGAAGCCTTCCGGCACGGGAGCGCAAACCGCATCGTGCAGCGCCGACAGCCTCTTCCGGCCTTCCGCAGCCTCCCCGTCCAAGCGGGCGAGCTCGCCGCGCGCCGCATCCAGCTGGCCGCGCAGGGCAGCAATGCGCTCCTGCAGCGCCCCGACCTCCCGCCTCCTGCCGGCAATGTCCGCTTCAAGCTCCTGCATGAGCTTCTTCCTGGCAAGAAACTGCCTATGCTCCTCCTCCAGCGCGGCAAACGCTTCAAGCTCGCGCTCCGCATCCGCCGCCTGCTTCTCGAGGACTGCCTGCTCGCTCACGAGGCGCTCTGCCTGCGTCAAGCGCTCCGTCACGTCGCGGAACGCGGCGCTCTTCAGCGCAGCCGCCGCGTCGGCGTCTGCGGCACGGGACGCCGCCTCTGCCTTCAGCCTTGCATGCTCCTCTTTCGAAATGGCGGCGGCCCGGACGCCGCGGGCCTGGAGCCTCAGCTTCCCGGCTGCCGCCCTCAGCCTCGCCCGCTCCCCCTCGGCCTCGGCAATGGCTTCCCTGACTTCGCCAAGCCTTGCCTCCGCCGACGCCTCGTCAAGGCAGACGGACCCGGCAGCCGCACGGATCAGGAGCCCGGCACTCCCGTCTGCCGCAGATGCGGTCGCGCCCCGGTCGAGGAGGCTCTCTGCGATGAAGACGACAGGCCTTGGCGACGGCCATTCCTCAACCGCGGCCGCCTTCGCCATCTCGTCCGGCGATGCGGCGAGCGCGTACGGCAGCAGCGGATGCCGACGCAGCATCTCCCGCTTCTCCGAAGCCGGCGCCTGCATCTCGATCAGTTTCCTGCTGCCGTAGACAAGGCGAATGCCGAGCTCCCTCACGAACGCCTCCGTCTCCTGATCCAGATCCGTCAAGTTCCTGTCCCGGCAGCGACGCTCGCGGATCTGCAGTTCCAGGAGCCTTGCGCCGGCCGCATCGGCTTCGGCGTCGCGCTCTGCGCAGAGCAGTTCAAGCTTCTCTGCAATGCGCTCGGCATCGTAGACGCCGTCGCCGGCAATGCCGAGAGGAGCCGCGGCCTCCCTGAGCACGGCAGTTTTCCGTTCCGCCTCCTGCAGGCCGGCCGCGGCGTCCCTCTGCAACGCCTTCTTCAGGTCGAGCTCCCTCTCCCTGGCTTCCAGCGCAGCCGCCGCTTTGGCAGCTTCAAGCGCATCCCGCCGCTTTGCGGCCGCATCTGCCTTTTCGGCGGCCTC
>Ga0310691_10005648_pt1 | contig 13593 bp, 13 predicted proteins | sample 176DNAGHGlowgp2_FD_203887 | JGI IMG/M metagenome (GOLD analysis project Ga0310691, IMG submission 203887) | Sheep rumen microbial communities from Palmerston North, Manawatu-Wanganui, New Zealand - 1766 DNA GHGlow gp2 (v2) (version 2) | ecosystem: Host-associated > Mammals > Digestive system >... | reverse complement strand
GGACTTGTGAGCTTTATTACGGGTCCGAAGATAACCATGGATATGCCGCAGATAACGAGACCCACTAAACTTCCAAGGATATCAAATAGCCGCTTTATGAATAGAGACCCCGGGTCCAGAATAGCCGCAGAGAAACTGATAACCTGGTATCCTGCGAAATTTCTTATTCTTTTCTCGCTGGCATCAAAGTTAAACTCTATATTCAGGTTAACCGTGACACCCATCTGTTCAAACCCAACTATGAGTCTCTTAAGCTTCACTTCATAGCTGTAGGGGATATTGACAAAAACTTCGTCATACACATTCTGTCTGTGGGTATCGAGATAATTATCCTCGTTTCCCACAACCGGAATACCGTTTATCTTCCGTCCCGTCATATCTTTGTCAAGAATGGTGATACATGAGATGCGGTTCAGATACCCCTGATTCTTCTTAAACTCCTCGGTTATCCCCTTTGCAAGATACGATAGCGTGACCAGCATCACGTTATTTATCTTCTCTCCGTCCTTTGAATAGCCTATCAGGATAAACCGGAAGACCAGCCTGAATATCAGATCGAAAATAAGGGCAAAAAGGAAGGTAAAACCTATTACATAACGGGAAACAAGAGTTCCTCTCTGCATTACGAAGAGGTAAACAAGAAAGGCACCCATCAGCATGATCTGGTTCAGGGTAATGGAAATGAGATTTTCGAAAGGGCTCTGATGGATGATCGAAGGTCTTTTATTATCGTAAAAGACAAAGATCACAAAATAAAGAAGCACCATTATCACAATAGTGGAAGTATAGAGTTCATAGTTCGTCCATGAAAACAGGTCTCTGAATCTCAAAAACCATGACGCCATAAAACCCATAAGGATTCCTGCTATATCAATTATAAGAACCACAAATCTCCTGATCTGCGATGATCTTAACAGCATTTCTCCACCTGAAAACAGTAAATCTCCACCAACAATCTATATCACAAGACCCGTCACTACCGGATCTGCCGATAATAACGGGTCTACATTGATTCGTGCAGGAGATGGGACTTGAACCCACACAGTCTTGCGACCACAGGCACCTGAAGCCTGCGCGTCTGCCAATTCCGCCACTCCTGCATGGACGCAAGGAAGATTATAAGTATCTGTTCAGAATCCTTCGGATTTTGAACAGATGCTTCGCATTCGGCTAATTAAATCGTGCTTCGCACGATAAGCCGAATACCACAATACCTTGGTTCTCATACGTCACTTGCGGTTTCGCAAGTGACTGTTCCGAATGTTCAAGATTATACAATTCCTTGCGCACCTAGTCAAGTACTCAGGCCTTAGATTTTGCAAGCTCTGCAAGAGTCTTGAAACCTTCTGCATCGCTTACAGCCATTTCTGACAGCATCTTTCTGTTAATATCAACTCCGGCAGCCTTTAATCCGTGCATGAGCTTGCTGTAGCTTAAACCGTTAAGCCTGGCTGCTGCATTGATACGTGTGATCCACAAAGATCTGAAATCTCTCTTCTTCTGCTTTCTTCCTGCGAATGAAGATGTGAGTGCACGCATAACCGACTGCTTTGCAACTCTGTACTGCTTTGATCTGGCACCTCTGTATCCTTTTGCCAGCTTTAATACTCTGTTATGTCTTTTCTTGGCATTTAAGCCACCCTTAATTCTAGCCATTTCTCTACCTCCTGAAATCCATCATCAAAGATAAGGCATTATCTTCTTCATATTCTTTACATTTGTAGCATCAGTCATAGTTGCCTGACGAAGATTTCTCTTTGTCTTTGCAGATTTCTTTGTAAGGATGTGACGCTTATAAGCCTTAAACCTCTTTAACTTACCTGTTCCTGTCAACTTAAACCGCTTAGCCGCGGATCTACTGGTCTTCATTTTTGGCATCTCTCTGTCCTCCTCGATAAAATTATTTCTTCTGGGCAAGCTGCAGTGTCATGGTCCTGCCTTCAACCTTTGCGGGTTTCTCAACCACTGCTATATCGCTCAGGTTCTCGGCAAATTCATCCAGGATATGCTTACTGGAATTCATGTGAGCCATCTCTCTTCCCCTGAAACGCATGGTCACCTTAACCCTGTCGCCCTTCATAAGGAATTTCCTGGCAGCATTGCTCTTGGTATTCAGATCATTGGTATCAATATTAGGTGAAAAACGGATTTCCTTTACCTCAATGACCTTCTGCTTCTTCTTTGCTTCCTTGTCTTTTCTGGTCTGTTCATACTTGTACTTACCGTAATCGACAATCTTGCAAACCGGCGGCTTTGCACCCGGAGCTATCTTCACAAGATCAAGTCCTGCCTCTTCAGCTCTTTCCAAGGCTTCCCTGGTAGGCATAACCCCCAGCTGTTCGCCGTCTTCGCCAATCAGTCTGACTTCTCTGTCTCTGATCTGTTCATTGATAAATAAATCGCTAATTGTTTTTTCCTCCCATTGACCTGAACGATTCTGACTGTTCTTCCCTTCAATAAAGAAAGGACGACGCACATGAAAGCACACCGTCCATAAATATCCTTGAAAATATGAACGCCTGAAAGCTTAAACGCCTCAGGGTGAGGGCTATGCCCTGCTTCATGTGTCACACTATGGTAAAATATCACTGAAAATGTGATATGTCAACCCTTAATCGTAAATTCCTTTTCCTATGCAGCACTGCTTAAACTTCTTTCCCGAGCCGCAGGGACAGGGATCATTACGTCCTACTTTCTTTCCTTCGCGGACAAATGTTGTGGATCTCTTCTGCTCCTTATAGAGCTCATCCTTCTTTTCCTGGGTGAAGATATCATTCCACTCTTCGAGATTATAAAGCCAGTCAGCCTTGGCTGCCACCATGTTCTTGTAGAGCTTCTCATTATCGAAATTAAGAGAGACCACGGTGTCTTCATCCATATTCTGGATATCATTCTCTTCCACCAGAGACTCATTGATACCGTCTAAAAAGCCTACCATTGTCATGATGTCGATATTGAATTTTTCGGCAAGCTCCTTAACTGTCCCCTTTACTTCCGTATCAGGATCCTTTAAGAGTTCCTGATATATCTCCTTTTCCTTAAGGAAATAATCTCTCCATAATTTCTGGAGATCACTTTTATTTGCAGTTTCCGAATATGCCATACCCGTCCACTGTTCCAGTAATGTAGCCATTTATCTTTCTGTCCTTTCGATTCATGATTTGTAAAAAACTGTCGTCAATTATATCAATATTTTCTATGCATTACAAGATATGTGAAGTCACCTGCGCTTTCGGGTTTTTTAAGGATCAGCCTTTATTCCGCAGATGCTGTCATAAGCCGGAAGACAATCAGTGCTTCTTTTCTGACCCGTCTTCTTTATATGAATATGTCTCATCGTATAGTCCTTTTCCCTTCCGGACATTACGCATCATCAGAAAGAGATGGATGAGAACCGGCACGAATACCGTGCATACTATTGATGCCATGAGAAGCTTCCCTGAATCCGGATGGTTCATAAGCGCCAGGATAAACGAAGATAAATACATTAAGACAAGCAACACCACTGCAGCTAACGCCAGAATCCTTTTCAACTCCATATTATTATCCTCACTTTATACCATTGATCACTATCTGAAGGGTTTTGCTTCCCCTATACTCATTTATCCCCGGGCTGAATAAGATCTTTAAGTCTTCTCCGGCCCCTTCCTTTTCTCCGATAAAAGCCATCATATCCTCTGCATCGGGTCCGAAATACACAAAGTCCGATCTTCCGCCTCTGTTATCTGAAGCTTTGCCTTTAAGGACATTCCTGTTATTTCCGAAGATCCTCATATCACTGATACTTATCCCCCTGGCCGCAAACACGGGTTTTTCATTGTCAGTCCCGCAGGGTTCCAGCATCTGAAGCTCTCTCACAAGGTCAAAAGAAACATAGGATAACGGTAATTCCATATCGATCTTAACTTTTATTGCAAGGTCTTCTTTTTTTAGGTCTGAAACCCGGTTTATCCTCTCCCTGAATTCGGATAGCCTGTCCTTTGAGAGTGACAGGCCTGCTGCTAAGGCATGTCCGCCGAATTTAATGAATACATCTTTTATCGCAGACATTTTTTCAAACATATTAAATGTTTCAATAGAGCGGCCGGATCCTTTTAAACATGGCTCACCCTCTGCAGTGGCTCCGTCCGTGAGTATAAAGACCGGCTTACCGGTTCTCTCCCTTACCTTTCCCGCGACAATACCCGCAACACTCTCATGGGAATCAGAAAGGTATATCACAAGGATCCGGTCATTTTCATATTCTTCAGTATCCGCCTTTTTAAGGGCTTCATCCACTCCCTTTTCCGTAATGCTCTTCCGGCTGTCATTCATTTCTTTTAATATGACTGCCTTTTCATGGGCTTCATCAGGATCTTTTGATAAAAGGAGCATGAGGGCATCCTCTGCGTCACCTATCCTCCCTGCAGCATTAAGGCAGGGCCCAAGCACAAATCCCACATGATAATAGGTAAGGCTCTTTCCTTCAAGGGAATTAAGGGATATAAGTGCTCTAAGCCCGGGATTAACGGTATGTTCAAGTCTCTTCAGCCCTTCCCGTACCAGACGTCTGTTTTCGTTTTTCAGAGGCATCACATCCCCGATAGTTGCAAAAGCGGCTATTTCCAGAAACTCTTCTGCCTCTTCCATGTCAATGCCAACTTCCTTAAAAAGGCATAGTATGAATTTATAAGCAACAGTTGCTCCGCAGATTGATTTAAAACTACTGGGGCAGTCCGACCTCTTTGGATCCACAACAGCATCGGCATCCGGCAGATCCTCGATTTTTTCATCATTCTCCATATGAAATGGAACCTCGTGATGATCAGTCACTATGACTGTCATACCGTAATCCTTTGCAAGACGTATCTCATCAGATGCCGAGATCCCGTTATCACAGGTTATTATGGTATCAATCCCATCCTTCTCTGCTTCGTTAATTATATTGTTATTGAGACCATAACCGTCTTTTATCCGGTGCGGAAGCCTGTGATCTACTATAGCCCCTGCCTTTTCCAATCCTCTTATAAGTATAAATGAGGAACATACTCCATCGATATCATAGTCTCCGATAACCCGTATCTTCTTAGACGTGCTTATCTTTTCCTTAATGGTACCAACAGCCTTGTAAATATCCTTCATGACTTCCGCAGAAGGAAGCAGATCCACAGATCCTAAGGCATCAAGAGAAAGAAAATCCCTTACTTCTTCTTCACTTGAAAGGTCAACACCTCTGTTTCCCATTATACGGGCAAGTACAGGGGAAATACCGTATTTCTTCCCGAATGAAGCATAGTCGCCGGGATTCGAGATGATCACCCATTTCTCAGTCCGCTGCAATACTTTCAGACTCCTTCTTATCAGTAAAATCCTCGTTTCCGGCAAGAGCTGCCTTTATCATGATGGAACATTCTATGCGCTTTCTCTGCAGTTCACATCCAAAGGTGTAATTACCATTCAGGCTGCCTGTAGCATGATAGGAATTAGCTGCACACCCTCCGGAGCAGTAAAATTTTGCAAAACAGTCCCTACATTCAGGTTTGGAATATACATTGCATCCTGCGAATTCTGCGGAAATACTCTTATCCTTTATACCATCGAATACATTTCCCATGAGGAACTTTTCTTCACCTACAAACTGATGACAGGGATAAATATCCCCCCAGGGTGTAACCGAAAGATACTCTCCTCCGCTTCCGCATCCCGATAATCTCTTTGCTATACAGGGTCCGCCGGTCAGATCTATCATAAAGTGGAAAAAGTTAATATATTTGCCACTCTTTCTCCTCTTTATCACTTCGTCTGCAAGAATATCATACTGTTCCAAAAGCACCGGAAGGTCCGATTCTCTTAATGCATAATCCTCCTTCGGATCACAGACAACAGGTTCGACTGAAATCTGCTCAAATCCAAGATCGTTTAAGTGAAGCACATCCTTTGCAAAATCAGTATTATAATGGGTATAGGTACCTCTCACATAGTAATTGGTCTGTCCTCTGGATTCGGCTGCTTTCAAAAACTTCGGAAGGATCAGATCATACGAGCCCTTTCCGATGGCCGTAGGCCTCATTCTGTCATTTATTTCCTTCCTTCCATCTATGGAAAGCACCAGATTTCCCATCTCCTTATTTGCGAAATCCAATATCTCTTCATCCAGGAGTACACCGTTCGTAGTAAGGGTAAAGCGGAATTTTTTATTTCTTTCCTTCTCCTGTGAACGTCCGTAGGCCACCAGTTTTTTAACCACATCAAAATTCATGGTGGGCTCGCCTCCGAAGAAGTCAACCTCCAGATTTACCCTGTTCCCTGAGTGGTCCATAAGATAATCAAGAGCCTGCTTCCCGACTTCATAGCTCATCATGGCCTTTCTGCCATGATACTCACCCTCCTCCGCAAAGCAGTATCTGCAGCGCAGATTGCAATCATGGGCAATATGAAGACACATGGCCTTTACAACAGGATCCATTGTTTTTGCCTTTGTGAAATTATCCACATAAGCCTCATAAATGTCTTTAGAATAGAGAGAACCATTATCTCTCAGTTCATTTATCTCATTTATGGCTTCCATGAGATCCGTATCATTATACTTTTTCCCTGTAAGCTCAGAAGCCTCCTTAACAGAAACTGCCTCTTTATTTTCCATATAGGGAATAAGATCATAAACCACATCATCCACTATATGAATAGCTCCCGATTCCACATCAAGAACTATATTAAATCCGTGACTCTTATACTGATGAACCATAATTAATCCTTTGTAAACCGAGCAGGAAAGATGATATCAAACCCTGCTAAAATGCTGGCGCTGTCCGGCTCAGTGCCTCTGTGATAAAAACAAGAGGACCTCGCGGTCCTCCGTAAAATACATAGTCGCAATATACCTCTGACGGAGAAGACCCCCGCCTCTATACCGCTTGCACGGCGCAACCCCCGCATCAAGTTCCGCGGGCGAGACTTGAATCAACGATTTTTATTTTCGCATGACTGATTGCCAACTGTGCAGCTGGTCTTGCAGGCTGACTGACAGGAAGTCTGGCATTCACCGCATCCGCCTGTTTTCATGCTCTTCTTATAATCTCTTGTATTAAGGGTTTTTACGTGCTTCATTTATGTTCCTCCTTCACAATATAGAATTCAGTTACCCATACTAATAACAGGCTCTAAAATCAAAAGCCTCGAAGAGTATAACATAAAACACCTGATATACGCAAATCCTGTAAAACAGTGCCCCCAGTTCCTTTATTCACTCTCACGGTAAACAGAGAGTACCTTTCTGATTCTGCCATATTCAAATCCCTTTCCCATAAGGTATCTGAAGAGCTTCTGCTCTGACTGCATATCAATCTCATCAGGATCAGGGCATCTTTTTTTAATGAGCTTCAGTATGAGATCTGAATCAGGATCCGTACCGCTTTCTGCCATATACTCAGAATTAATCGAGAAAGCTTTCTCTATCAGAGATTTTGAAATACCCTTTCTCTCAAGGTCAGCTTCTATCATCCTTCTGCTTTTATGGGGAGACTTTTCATAAATATACTGCAGAGCATATCTCTCATCGTCAAGATACTTTCCGCGCTTTGCAGCATCAACTGCCTTATCTATGACATCTTCCGGATACATACCCTCTTTCAGCTTATCCCGTAACTCCTTCTCAGTCTTGTCATTACGATCAAGAATATGAAGGGTGCGGCTTTTAGCTCTCTTTAGCAGTACCTCATTTATAATACTGTCATAGGTCTCAGGACTTAATGCCTCCCCTTCTTTCAGGGAATAACGACGGATCTCGGATCCATATAACACAAAGGAAGGCTCGTCATTAAGTGAAATAAGATACTTACCCTTTCTCCACTCTGTTATGGAAGTAACGGTCATCTGATCCCTCACTCGGATCTCGCTGCTTTTTTAGCTGCAGTATCAGTCTTCTCTGAGGTTTTCGCTGTCTTTTCTCCTGAAGATGCGCTATCTCCTGAAGCAGTATCCTCTATAAGTCCGTAATGAATCCTTACCTTACGTTCGACTTCATCTAAGATCTCACGGTGTTCCTCAAGATAAGCCTTTGTATTCTCTCTTCCCTGACCGATCTTCTCTCCGTTATAAGAGAACCATGCTCCGGCTTTATTGATGACATTACAGTTTGTAGCAAGATCCAGTATATCTCCCACTGTAGAGATACCCTTTCCGAACATAATGTCAAACTCTGCCTCCTTAAATGGAGGAGCTATCTTATTCTTTACTACCTTGACCCTGGTACGGTTACCTATTACCTCTCCGCCCTGTGTGATCTTGTCTATTCTCCTTACATCCAGTCTCACTGAAGAATAGAACTTAAGAGCTCTTCCTCCCGTTGTAGTCTCAGGACTGCCGAACATTATACCGACTTTTTCACGGAGCTGGTTTATAAATACAACGGTACAATTTGACTTACTGATAACTGCAGTGAGTTTTCTCAGAGCCTGGGACATGAGTCTTGCCTGAAGTCCCACATGTGAGTCTCCCATCTCGCCGTCTATCTCTGCCTTGGGAACAAGAGCTGCCACAGAGTCCACAACTACTATATCAACGGCGCCTGATCTAACCATGGTCTCAGTGATCTCCAGAGCCTGCTCACCGGAATCCGGCTGTGAGATATAGAGATTATCTATATCTACTCCTATATTCTTTGCATAAACCGGATCGAGGGCATGCTCGGCATCTATAAATCCCGCAATACCGCCTCTCTTCTGGACTTCTGAAATCATGTGCAGCGTAACGGTAGTCTTACCGGATGATTCGGGTCCGTAGATCTCGATGATCCTGCCCTTCGGTATACCTCCCAGCCCGAGAGCTATATCCAGAGATAACGACCCTGTGGGGATGGTCTCTATATTCATGTTGGCGCTCTGGTCACCAAGCTTCATGACCGCGCCCTTGCCAAACTGCTTTTCTATCTGTGAAAGTGCCACTTCAAGTGCTTTCTGCCTGTTTTCATTTGTTTCCATCATTTTTTCCTTTCAAAACAACACTCGAACTTCTGTTCGATGTAAATAGTAACAAAACCGTTTTTCTTTGTCAAGAAAAACTTCTGACGATCATTGATCCATTGATCTAGGTCAATTTTAATTCAATACCTGTACAATAAACCTCCCTTCCGGAAGTCGGCGGTCAATAGCTCTGAATATCGTATCTATTCAGAGCCCTTCGGATTCTGAATAGTTACTGAATATCACCGTTTAATGGCCCGGATCGTCACCAGCTTCATAGCACAATAGCTGTCTCACCGGCTCCCTTATACATTATTCGTTGTTTTGGAAAACCGCAGTTGAAATACTGCAAAAAGATGCAGACCCTAAAGAACGGATCTGGGTCAATTATATACTTAAATCCAGATATTGCAAGAAAAACTTTTGTATCTATTCAGAACCCATCGGGTTCTGAATAGATACAACGCATTCGGCTAATTAAATCGTGCTTCGCACGATGAGCCGAATGCCTAAATACCAAGGTTTTCATACGCCCTCAGCAACAAGTGCTTCGGGCTGTTCTGAATAGTTACAAACTTTTTAGTTTGATCTACGCGCTGTTTACGTTTAATTCAGTGAAAAACGCCTGAAAGCGCCGGTATTCATCCAGGAGTGATGCAGTTAAGGATAAGATTCGCCGGAGCCGGAACAGGACACGCATTTTCAGCATTGAGCCTTAGCTTCTTCTGTCCGTAGGAATCCTTAATGGCTGCTGCCCGGGCTTTAAGAGTGATCCATCCTCCATCCGGTATTTGAGATCCTTTAGTGACTTCGAGACCCATGAACTGGAGATCCGCCATACAGCAGGTCATGACTACCCTGCCTGCCCGGCAGAAGGATCCGTCCTCTGACACCCGGATCTCAACAGGTGCAGTGAATACGATCGTCTTCCCGTCATAATGATCCGGATGATCATGGGCATCCAGCCAGAACAAAAGATACCGTTCTTCAGAGATCATGATCTCCCTATCGTCAAGAGAGTAAGGCAGGAATAAGTCAAAGGCCTTTTCATGGTACCCCATTGGATCCTGCCTTAAATAAGAGGCTTTAGGATTCATGATCCGGAATGCCTGCGCATAAGGGCTGAGCAGTTCCTTTGATGGGCAGCCCCGAAAAGTGATCTGTTCCGAATCCTCAACCATCTCTTTTATCAACTGTGTGTAGCTTAAATAATAGGAACCGAAGGTCTCCCAGTCGATCAGGGTACTTACGGATGAAATATCCATATTCCCGGAAAGCTTCTCCCGGAGATCTTTTATCATCGTATTCATTTCCACATAAATACGGTCCGGATCGCTGTCATTAATACTTTTTTTACAAAATTCCGAAACATCTCCGTTCATGTCATAGTATGCAACGGAGGTTCTCTTTTGTGACAGCAGATCCGGATCATAGACCTTTTCTCCCTCTTCAAAGCAAAGGATCAGGGTAGTACCGTATTTATGAAAATAGTCATTCCGGATGCAGTCACTTATAAAAGTAGTTTTCCCTGCATCCAGAAATCCGTATACGAGCCTCGTTTCTATTCTTTTACCGCTCATTCATACAGGCAGACCAGACGTCCGCTTATCTCACCACGGCGAAGCTTCTCGATCCCTTCGCCGATCTCATCAAATTTACAGGTATGGATCTCGGGATCCAGTTCTCCGCTGGAGAGCATTTCAAGACAATCCTTAAGGTCCGCTGTGGTGCTTCCCTGGGAGCCTTCGAATTTCAGTTCCTTAAATATGATCGGATAGGTGTTTATGGTAGCGGTATCCGTAGCCATTCCGACTAAAACCACCTTTCCGTACTGTCCTACGGTATTGATGGCATCAGCAGTAGTCTGTCCTCCGCCGGCAAAGTCCACTATGAGATCCAGATTCTTATCTGCAAATTCAGTTATGGATGACTTTACCTCCTTTGCGCCGAGACTTAAAGCCAGCTTCTGTGCAGAAGGTTTTCTGGTCGCCACATAAACCTCACATCCCTTTATAACTGCGATCCTTACTGCAAACTGTCCGAGACCGCCTATTCCTATGATACCGACCTTCATCCCGGCCTTCGCTCCGCCAACCGCACATACTGCATGGTAAGAAGTAGCTCCCGCGTCGGTAGCTGCTGCTGCTTTTTCCGGTGCGAGACCTTCAGGCACTTTAACAAGCTGTTCCACCGGAGCCGTGGTCATGGTACCGTAACCTCCGTCTCTTGTATATCCCGGAGTGGTGCCGTCTTTTGCGTACAATGGACATACCGCAACAATATCTCCAACCTTATAGCCTTCCACTCCTTCGCCCGTTTCAACGATCTCACCGCACACTTCATGACCCATGATAACGGGAACATTGAAAGATCCCATCCATGATTCGATATCAAGTGCGGAAACGTCAGAATGACAAAGCCCTCCTGCCAGTGTCTTCAGTACAACGTACCCCGGCTTTGCCTTTGGATCCGGCTTTTCGACGATCTTAAGGGGCTGATGTGTTCCGGTAAATTCCCATCCCTTCATAATGCTTATAGCTCCTTTCTCTGTATAAATTGCTGGTTTTTGATGATACCTGTAACAAAAACAGTGATCCGGTACTTTTAATGTCGGACCATGATTATAGATTATACAGTAAAATCTCCGGGGTCACAATATGTTCTTAAAGCCGTGAAACAGCCGGAAACATCCGGATATCATCAGTTATCCGGTCTGTCCGGATCATAACAGGACTTCCAAAAATCAGAGAATGTGATAGAATGACTGAATCACATTCGGAACCACGAAGAACATGAATAATAGTGTATGCAGTCTGTGTCCCAGAAACTGTAATATCGACAGATCAATATCCACAGGAGTATGCGGTTCTTCTGAAAAGATAAGGATTGCAAGGGCAGATCTTCATTTTTTTGAAGAGCCCTGTATTTCCGGCAAAAACGGCTCCGGTGCCGTATTCTTCTCAGGGTGCTCCATGCACTGCGTATACTGTCAGAATGATGAGATATCCCATGGAAAGTCGGGAACAGACATAAGTGTTAAAAGGCTTACAGAAATCTTTTTTGATCTTAAGGAGAAAGGAGCCCACAATATTAACCTGGTGACAGGTGACCACTTTATCCCTGAGATAGTTGATGCCGTAAAGAATGCCCGCGATAGAGGACTTGATATTCCCTTTATATTCAACTGTTCAGGGTATGAAAAGCCTGATACCCTTAAGCTCCTCCAAGGTCTTATAGATATCTATCTGCCGGACATGAAGTATGCGGAATCCACCCTTGCAGAAAAATTTTCAAATGCGCCGGATTACCCCGAAGTCTCGAAAAATGCCATTGCCGAAATGGTGAGGCAACAGCCTGTAGTGAAGTTTGACAGTGACGGAATGATAAAATCCGGTGTGATAGTCCGTAATCTCCTGCTTCCCGGTCACGTAATGAATTCAAAAATGGTTCTAAGATACCTTTATGAAACCTACGGCGACACCATATATATGAGCATAATGAGCCAGTATACTCCAATGAAAGCCTTTCCGGATGCTCTTAAGGAGCTTAACCGTAAGGTTAAAAAAAGTGAGTATGAGAGACTCACAAACTATGCTATAGATCTCGGGATCACAAACGCCTATATACAGGATATGTCCGCTTCCGGAAAAGACTATATCCCGGAATTCAATCTTCGCTGATATGCGTTTAAGCTTCTGTCATCCTGGAGAGCTCCCTTATCAGAGCCATGTTTGACTCGTGGTCCTTTACCGCGATCCTGTAGAACCCCTTTGAAAGGGTATTAAAGTTTGAGCAGTCCCTTATCAGGATCCCCCGTTCCAGCAGTGCATTATACAGGTCTTTTGGGCTTTTTATAAGGATAAATACGGAATCCGATTCATAATACCTTATGCCACAGCCTTCAAGTCCTTTATACAGTTCCTCACGTCTATTCCTTATCTCTTTAAGAGATTCTGAAAGGAAGTCAGTATTCTTAATGATCTCTGCCCCTGCGATACCTGCTTTTTCTGCAAATATAGAGACATTCCATTCCGGCAGATATTTCTTTAATCCCACCGTCTCCTCTTCTCCTGACATGCAGTAGCCGACCCTCACTCCCGGCACAGAAAAAAGCTTGGTATAGGAATCCACAATAAAGATCCGTGGTACTTTTCCCAGATATTTCTTTATGCTGCTTCCGGCAGTGGAAAGCTTAATAAAGCACTCATCCACAATAAGCGCAGTCCCGGTATCTCCGCATTTATATACTATTTTTTCCAGAAGATCGTCATCGATGCATTTCCCTGTGGGGTTATTCGGATTCGCAAGTATTAAGAGATCGGTGTCTTCCGTGATCTTTTGCAGCAGGCTTTCATCAAGTCTGAAATCATTCTCCTCTCTTAATGGTAAAGACTCCAAAACCACGCCTTTAAGCATATTAATAGCGTGTATATAGCCAAAAAATGAAGGCTCCGGCAGCAATATTTTTCCTGGGTCAATGAAACGCACAAGAGATGTTAGGAGTTCGGATGCCCCGTTGGTCCCTGTTACATTGGAGGGCTTTACCCTTTCCGCAGAAGCTATCGCCTCCCTGAAAGCCGTCCCTTCTATATCGGGATAGTACTCCATTTTATCAACTGCATATATAACTGCCTGTTTCAAAGATCCCGGGCAG
>Ga0310691_10005647_pt1 | contig 13594 bp, 19 predicted proteins | sample 176DNAGHGlowgp2_FD_203887 | JGI IMG/M metagenome (GOLD analysis project Ga0310691, IMG submission 203887) | Sheep rumen microbial communities from Palmerston North, Manawatu-Wanganui, New Zealand - 1766 DNA GHGlow gp2 (v2) (version 2) | ecosystem: Host-associated > Mammals > Digestive system >... | reverse complement strand
CAGTCTCTCAGCTAAGTCTGTTGTGATCCCATTAAATCGAAGATAGTTTGTCCCACTCCAACAGTTAGCTTTGATAAACAGAAGTAGTCCTTTTAATTTTGGAGAAATATTGACATCGGCAAGGAATGGAGGTAGAATATGGAAGTATTCTTTTTTTAGATAGTCGAACTGATAAACATTATAACGGTGGTCTGAATCTCCTTTTTTCTTACCTATTACCTTTAGTAGCCCAACATCTTTCAGAGTAGAAACATAGTTATTTATTGTTCTCTCCTTGTATTCCCTTTGCTTATCTGTTAATATAAGATCCTCTTCAATAAAATAATCTACTAATTGTGATTGTGAGAAACTAGCTGTATATGAATTATCTTTTATCTGGTTTCTGATTAGAGCGTAAACAAGTGCTTCTTCATGCTTACTTCTCTTTGTCAATTTAGTCGTTATTGAATTTGGAATTTGAATATAAGTACTCATCGCTAGCTAATGAATTATTGTTCAAGTAAATCAAATCATCTGGGTTATTCTTTGCAATTTTATTGTATCTGGAGTGCCCCAAAGCCAATTTTGCTTCAAGCCGACTCCTAAATAATTGATTGGTAGGCTTATAGAGTAGCATATCTTTAAAAATAAAAAATTACCAGCTTTTGAATTTGCTCCTGCAAATGAAAAAAGCTATATGTATTATCTGTAATAATGTATTATTAGATACGAAAGTTAAGGGAAGGTTACCAGAAAGAAAAGGGAGAAATGGACGAAAGAAAAGGGAACTTCACCTTTTCGGTACTCTCTGACTATTATTTATCTTACAGCGATTTAAACGGGATTATCTAGAACCTCTATTTCAGTATCTCCAGCAATTTTTAAAAATCAACAGCAAACCGAAAACACTATGCGTTGTCTTCAATAGCATTTCTCTTGATTGTACTATATAAATGCAGCAATCAACCTGTATTGACTTTGAAAAAACAAGTCCCTCAAACTAATAGTCTCCCGTAGCGCCTGAATACGGCGAACTCAACCATTTTTCAGAGGACAGAATATTTTTCTTTCTTTTATAGTATAGCTCTGAAAAAATATGTTCTACTTTCCCCAAAAAACAAAAGAGGTTCCAGAGAAGACGATAAATAGAAAAACACTTGAATAAAAAATAATTATGCATAATATCCAAAAGAACAAATTGCAACTAGTACCTTTTTGGAGAGTCTTCTCTGTCCCCCTCAATTGTATGTAATAAATATATCTCCTGACCTCAAAATGTCAAAGTAAAAAACGTTAATGTCTAAATCGGTCGATTTGGTCAATATTTTTGTGTTGGAAATTTTTTCTCTCTTTTGTAAGGTAGCTTTGAAAATTTTAGTTCTATTATTAAAAAATAGAAAGAGACCCGTTTCTGAGCCTCCTTTGTATGTGACATTTTAACAAACCGCACTATAAATGCGTTTTTCTTCTGGAAATGTCACCTTTCAAACTAATTAATCAGTTTTTTCTCCGTAATATGACCACAACAATAGTTGAGTCTTTTCTTTATTCACCAATCGCCATAGATATTTCATTCCTTTTGAAGAGACAGTGACGCATCCCTGACAACTTGAACGACGAAGTGGAATGTATTTTTTCCAACAATGATCATTTACCCATCCTGCACTATGAATCATTAGACCACGTGAGTAAGTGGTTTTATTATCAGAATCCAATCCTTTGAGTCGAAAACTACGTTTGAGACTTTGACCATGTTCTTTAGTAACAAGAAATCGTCCCAAAGAAGAACATTCACTTCCTGGCTCATTACTGAATATTGGACGTTCAGCCGTGCTACCTCCACCAGAGCCATGCATCACGTAAGAGCTTGTAATAATCTTCTTTTTATGGAAGTCCCATACGAATAATCGTGGTTTTCCAGATGGGATGCCATAGTTAACGAACAAGGCATAGTGTTCGTTCAAGTTGTGTTGTTTTGCAAAATCCAAAGCTTTTTCGGCTCGTTGCTCAATGATTCTGTATTCCTTATGGTCTGGCCATTCTGGTAACACATAATATTTCCATGCCCAATAAGCACCGAATAGTATCACAGGAGCGATAAAAATCAATAAGGCAATAATCCAGCCCTTCTTTTTCCGTAACCTCATCGTTAGTATTTTGATCTACAAGTTGTTATCCTATTTTGCTTTTACAATAGCCACATAAATCATGCTTATTACTGAAATCAGCATGGCCTTTAGCATCCTTCATAATGCAATGTGAACTGTCTTTGGGACAATGAGGAAAGCGATAGTATGTGTGAATGAACTCATGAGTAACCACCTTCCAATAATCACGCTCTTTATGTTTCAGGCGAAAAGTTGATGCAACACATCCATTTACTTTATGCATAGCAAGCCCAAGGATCCCCCAGTCTGGTCTTCCTTTATATGGAATGGAAATATCTCTATGGGTTAATCCTATTGAGATTTTGTGTTTGACGGCCTTTTTTGAAAGAGAATTGATGATCTTATCTGCTCTATAATGAGTTTTATTATCGTTCATCTGGTCTATAGAGAGTTTCTTGTTTGGTAAGATCTCAAACTTAAAATCTTCATTGAATATATCCCTAAATCTCTGTTCTAAGACCGCTTGTAATTGTATTGCTTCTTGTTGTGTGTAATTATCGAGAGGTTGAATATAGATGGAAGTAGTATAATAAGGAGTACTATCAACGACTTGCACAGGTTCTTTATTACCGTATTTCAGTAAATAATATGCTATAGCCAATACGACGGCAATCGGTATAATCCAAAGTAGTTTCTTCTTCATACTCAGAATACTATATGGTTGGTTTCGAGATGGATTTTGTATCTATCTTCTTTACTATTCCTGTGATTTTATGAACGAACGGATATTATCTTCGGTAATTTTGACGGTATCATTCTTTTCATCGTCTATCATAAGAACAGAAGGCATATCATGAGTGATCATCCATTCTGTGATGTCGTGGAACAATGCACCAGCCATACCTCCACCACTTGCAGGCAGACCTATCTTGTTCATGCTGACAATCATGCTGTATTTAGGAGCATCGGCAGGGAAATAGCCACAAAAAGCAATCTGATATTCACTCACAGACCCCTCACCTTCATAATATTCACCCACCTGAGATGTCCCCGTCTTTCCTGCAACAAGAATTAATGGAGTACCAGCCTTTCTTCCTAATCCTTGACTGACCACATGCTCTAACGTTTCCTGCATAAGTTTGATATTCTTCTCACTGGCAATCTGAGGATTAATAACCTCCACCTCACCAGTTTTAAGTGTTGGTTTCACCATCTTGCCATTGTTAGCAACAGCATTATAGAACGTCAGCATCTGGATAGGGGCTATTTTCCGTTCATAGCCAATTGCACTCCAGCATAGCTTCCAGTTAACCCAGTCAGAATCTTTAGGAGAACTATAAGAGGTTGGTCTTAATCCATCTATGCCAGTTATGCTATCGGGCTTTCCAAAACTCATTGAATCCAACTTTAAGAAGAAATCCTTTTCATGACCTTTATAGACATTCCTCACAGTCTTGCTTATTCCGATATTTGAACTGACAGCTAATGTTTTGTCGAGCGTTATCTGTCCATAGCCACCTCTGCGCCAGTTATGATCCAGCATCATATGTTCACCATCGATATCCCAGATGCCAGCACCTACATCGACAACATCACTCAATTTCACTTCACCCGTTTCCAGTGCAGCGAGCAATGATGCCGTTTTCGTCAGCGATCCTAATTCCTGTTGATATGCGAAGTTCTTGCATGGTTGGAATTTACCTTCGAAGTTTCGTTCACGTCCTACCATTGCCACAATCTCGCCTGTTTGCACCTCCATCACAATAACCTGTCCTTGCATGCCATTGATAGAGTCTAACCATAAAGTCAGCAGAGAGTCAACACTTTCTTGTAGCTCAGGAACAATGGTAGGATCACCAACCTTTTTATTGGTCTTTATTGTTTCAGACTGTTCAGGAGATAGGACAAAATATAACCCTATAGCAATTGCTACTAATGCGATAATAGCAACCAGTACCTTATTATATTTATGATGTTTCTTCTCAGCACCAAGTACCTGTAATTCATCGTCTCTCATAGCTTACCCTCCTGTGATTCTAATAATGCTTTCAATTGTTTCAGAGCCTCCTTAGAAGCCTGTAGATCAAAAGCTATATTTACGTCCATATCAGACATAATTAGTTGTTGTTTATTTGGATTGATTTTAAAGATGTACGCACGATTCACTATTAACTGTTTACCAATTCGGATAAAGGTCATAGCATCCTTACCAAGTTGTTCCTCCATCAACTGTTGACAATGAGCAAGATTCATGGTAAACACCTGTTCCGTTTTATCATGCAGTACCATTGTAGAATAGTTGCCATCAGACACCACATAGACGATTCGTTCAGGTCTCACCCTGACGAGTTCATTTGAGTTAGATATGATTAGTACCTTGTTGCTCACTTATGATTTCTTTTTTCTGGTTGCAAAGATAATCCATTATTTTAAAATAGTAGCCATCTTCTATTGTAGTTTGTACGAAATATAGATCTTAATGTATGAAAAGCCCAACCACTCACTACGATTTTTGTATGAAATGGGTGGTTGGGGAGACTGTGTAATATTTCAACTTACATTCCTCAATTATAAATCATTACCATTCATAGATGCTCTTTTTTGAGTTAATTATCTTCCATATAAACTATTATGAGTACCAACCGCGTCCTTTAGTTGTTTCAGCAACTCATTTTGCGGCAAAGACTTTGCGTGTTCGTATAACGCTTGAAATGTAACATCATCTTCCAGATAACTTGCAGGTAGAGCAATATGTGTATCCATATTGAAGGTTAGATTATCCTTAAACTGTTCCCAAAAGCCTTTCTTCTTGGGAGCAGTCTGGGCGTTATATTGTCTGGTCATATTGTCGTGGGCTTCTTTTGCTTGATTATATAAATCCATAAGATTTGCAGCTTTGGCATAAGCAGCTATCACGGCCAAACTAGATTGAAATTTGATAAAGTCCATAGAAGGACTAGTTATCGTATTATGAACTGGTATCCTAATCATAAATGTCTATTTAACTATTTCTAATTTTACCCCAAATTACCAAACCGCCAATTACTATGGCAATTATAATGCCATAAGTCATTCCTTCTTGCCGTTCTTTCTGTTTTTGTTCTTCTGTGCGATAGTCTGGGCCTACCCTTTTGATATGTACTCTACTCTGAATAGGTGCAAATGCAAAGAACATAGCCAATAGTGATAATAAAATCTTCTTTTTCATATTTAGTCTGTTTAAGCAAAATTTAATTGTATATAAAAACTAGCCTTGTTGATATTACAATTTGCTATAGTGAGCAGTAAATTCATGACCACACTTAGGGCATTTGTAACTTGCCTCATGATAGACAGAAGTCCCCCATGGGCTTGCACTGCATTCGGTACCACATCTTGGGCATCTTGCCCTATGTTTACTTCTCTTGATAGGAGCCGCTATCATTGCATAAACGGCAACTCCAATTAGTATTACTACAATTAGTTCCATATAGATATCTCTTATTTGTTGTGTAAAATGGGGGGGGGTAACAGGATATCTGAAACTTTATTTCGTGCTACGACGCATCTGTTCTATTTCTTCTTCTGTGTAATCATCAAGATTGTCATTGACATATTTTGCTTTTCTACTCTGGTTTCCAAAAACGGAATTAAGTAGTGAGTATAGAGTATTTCTATTTTCTGAGAAGCTTGACTTCGATGCTATTTCATAAAAGGTTTTGAAAGAAATGTTGTCTTCAAGTAAAGGGGCAGAAAAGAGAGTTTCTGTATCATATCCAAAATGTGATTGAAACCAGCTCTTCTTTTTGGGTGCATTCTCTGTATTGAATTGACGAGACATATTGTCATGCATTTCTTTTATCTGGTTGAATATGCCTGTTTCATTTGCAGCTTTAGCATAAGCGGCGATTTGAGCAAGTTGGGTCTGTACTTTATTAAACTGTAAAGACGGGCTTGTGAATGAATGGGATGCTGTATATTTCATATTGATAATTATTTTGTGTAATTTTTGTTTGTCTGATACTAATGTTTGTTCTTTTTAATTAGTTACAAGCCTTCATAACTGCCAAAAAGCCCAAAGCGAGAAGTACAACAAGAAAGGTAGTTATGCATCCCTTGTCAGAATTGCTATGCTTGTCATCATTTAGCGTAGTTACTATTAGAAAACCAGCACAAATTGCACCAATAATGAAACAAAAGACATAAAATGCCGGTGAATGTGATGAAGAACCAGAATCATCTAGAGAGTACCACCTTCCATGATCTTCTGGTGCTGCAATCAACATTACGCTATGAAATAGCATTATAGTAGTAATCAATAGTTGACGTTTAATAGAATTAATAAACTTCATATCGTTACGACATTATTGACTTTACGATAAATCCACCAAACACGCCAACGATAGCATAGACCCATGCTTTCTTGTTAAATTCTTCAAGTTCAAGCATTTTGCAAATGAACTCACATACTACAATGTAGATGATGCAACTAATAATAAATCCCATAATTGTATTATTTTAGCAAATAAATTTTGTATGAAATGAATATTTTACGGTTTGAAATTTATTTCAACACTCTTCCCATTACTCTTCGTAGTACAGATTACCAAATAGATTCTGCCTGTACTGGAACTTCTGTAGGCTACGAATCTCATAGTTGTACCAGACTTGGACTGTGAAGCGATGTAAGTGTCAGGGCTGCTACTCTTAGATAAGGGTATATTCTCTCCTCCCCATGATAATTGTACAGAACTTCCTTTATCGTACACAACCATGCTGGGGCAATTGAAATTTGACGAAGTGAAAGAACCTTGACTATCTGTTATGGTGGCCTTTACTGGTCTAAAGGTCGTTTGACAAAATGCTACTATTGAAAAAGCGGCAAGAAACAATAATAAAGAAAACCTTTTCATCGTATGTCAATTTTATTTTTAATATTTTTGAATAACAAACCATTTACCATTTATGCATAACACTTTAGCTTTTCTTGTGTCGTAACCATTGTTGTAGTGGGTAAATGTTCCTTCAAAATAGTATTCGGCGCCAACAATATCATTAGGATGATCTACTGCATATTGTTTTTCTTGATAGCAATTCCAAGTCCGAATAACAGAAACTTGTCCACTTCTGAGAGCACTTTCTTTTTCTGCATTTTCTTTCTCTAATAAATTGCACTCATGGATTGCATCTTTTCCCGTTAAATCACGTACTTTCCTGTAAACTGTCATTTGAGGCTCTTTATAATAGTTTATCTCATTTGCCAATGCTTCTTTTTCAGTCATGTATTGTACTTCATTAATAAACTGCTGTTGAGCTTCTTCTATCGTGCCAGTTTGGGAGTTGTTAAATGAATTACAAGCATAAAGTATTGATACTAGTACAATAATAATTGTACCACAAATAGCCTTTTTTTGTTTTAATGTTGACATTGTAGTAATTATATTATGCTAACTAATCCCCAGAAGTCAGCGGATTATTGTTTAAGAGTGTGGGACTATTGCCATTATCGTCATAAGGTTCTGGACTACCTGCTACAAACAATGAACAATAGCCCACACCTTAGAACTTATCATGCCTATAAAGGTACAATAATCCTAACGATGTGAGCATATTGCCATTATCCTTGTAGCTAAGAATTGTCCAGATTCTATGACAGGATAAACGTCAATCGCTCTTTTTTACTAAGTTTGAGCCATTAAAACGCACTCCAACACGTTGGGTACTTGGAACTCAGCTGCAAATATAGCGATTAGTTTCGAAAAAAACAAGAAATCAGGCAGATATTTTTCTTTGTTTGTATAAAATAGCTGTCTGACTGTATGAAATGTGCTTTCACTATAGAGCAAACTCCGTTTTAATCCGTTGAACTGTGCTTATCCCTTTACTGGTTAGCTTTGCAGTATTACGAACTGAATAGCCTCTCTTTAGATAAGAGATAATGTCCTTATGCTCATCCCGTTTCTGTTCTGTTGACTTGACACTGCCAACCTTGCGACCAAGTTTGCCACCTCGTTCAATGTATAGCTTACGGCCACTATTCAAACGGAACTTGATGTTTTCTCTTTCCAGTTGCGCACATGTTGAGAGAGTGGCAATCATTATCGGTGCAAACATGGTGGGCTTACCCTCTGAATCAAGTAACGTTAGCTGTTCCTTCTGCATATAGAGGTTAATGCCTGAATCGATGAGGTCTTTCACTGTGGCAAGAACTTCAAAGGCATTTCTCCCCAGACGTGATAGCTCACTAACTAAAAGGATGGAAACACTATTGGATTTACAGAACTCAATAGCTTGCTGTAGCACCGGACGCTCTACGTTTTTCTTAGCTCCAGAGATATGCTCTTCGTATATCTTACAGATCTCTAGATTTTGATATTTCACGTAGTCTAAAAGGTCTGAAATCTGGCGATCTGTGTTTTGCCTGTCACCTATCGAAGAAACACGTGCATAAATTACTGCTGTACTCATATTATTCAAAGTATTAAGTGATAACGGAAAAGAGTGTGCCCATACCCTCCACAGAGATTTATTTGAACACACTCGTTAATTGAACACATTGGAAAAGAAAAAGAGGACACCACCTATATATAATAGTGATGCCCTCCGCTCTATCAACTAACCAAGAAACCATTGGTAGGTTGAATCACCGTGCATGGCATTGTTTAGCCCTACGGCAACTTCTGTAGCGTTAACGGCTCTCTGCAAGTAGTTATCGATGTAACTTGACTTGTTGGCCTCAGTCAGCAGATTGTGGAAATTCCACATGGATAGTGAGCCCTCTTTACCTGCAAAGTCAGGATTGTTATAGTAGCCACGACACACGTTGTTGATCTGTGAATCCGTAATCAGCAGGCGTGGAATCCTACGGGACAGTCCTTGTGGGATAGCCTGATAGAGTCTCATGCGTCCAACGATCTGAGCAAACTGTGTCTCTGTAAGGTAGGTGTTACTGAGGGTCTGCATCAGGTGAATGTCCTTAGCAGGGTTGAACTGATTGAACAACTCCATTACCTGTGTATAGAGCTGCTTCAAATCCATAACCTCCAGAGAGAGTTTCACACCCTGACCTGTCAACACCTGATTGCTACAGATCACCACACGCCAGCCCACAAACACAGAGAACTTTTCCACTCCTTTAGATGAACGGTAGAGGTTCAGATCATTGTAGTTACGGACACCACCAACACAGAGTTCCAGACGGTGGCCTTCGATAGTCTCATAGATAGTGGGGATGGTGAAAGCAAAAGCCATCCTCTGGTAGAACTGAGTCTTTTCGCACTCCAGCAGTTCAGAAGCCTTCTTACCTAAAGCGTCAGGTGTACGACCTCTGACGATGTGAGACACACGAATAGACGGTGCAGTGATTGACTCCCCTTGATAGAAGGTCTTAGCTGCGTCATAGACTGATTCGATGAAGTCCTGATGTGAGATCGTCAGCTCCTGATTAGCCCATGTTGGGACAACACACTGAGTTTTCAGCTCGTCCATAGAAATCTGGTTGGTGTTAGCTTCCAAGAAACTGACATAGGACTTTGCAGAGGTTACAGGCTGATCTACAGAGATTTCTTCATAGTCAGCGTACTCAAACTGATTGCTGTTATTTGTAGCCACAGCAGCAGGCATCAATAAAAAATTGTTCATAATTCAATGAATTAAATGATTAATGATAGAGTTAACTGTATGAGGTACATTTTTACCTCTAAGAGGTACATACGCTCTACAATTTGACTACGTTTTTTGTATATTGCTCAAGTTTCTTTCAGAAAATCGTTTTACCTGTTAAGGTAGGAGGGGGGACTGAATGTTGGGTGAACTGCCGTTCTTAGAAAAAATAAAAATTTTGAAAATCGGCATTTCTGAGAATTGTATCATAAATAAAGAAAGCGGACTCCGAAGAAATCCGCAATATCAGTCTGTCCGAGCATATGGTGACAAAATCGTCAAATAGTATATAAAATCATTATTTTTATAAAAAAGTCACACTAAGTGAATTTCGGAGCGATGAGAAAATAGCCTCTACCTTCTTTTCGCTTCCTTATCTCTCTGGCCTCAAAATATTCTTTAATGGTGTGTGAGGTTACAGCCTTAGTAGTTGGGATGCTCAGCTCAGCAAAGATTTCTTTGATTTTCTCCTTAATGGTCTTGCCCGAGTACCACTGCTGGGGATAGAAAAACGTATTAATAAGCTGGATAGCTTCCGTAGCATAAGCCTTCACCAGATGTTTTTTCAGAATGACCGCTTCACGTATTTTGGTGACCGAATATCTCAGCCGCTCAATTTCTGCCTTTCCTATCAGGTCATATGCTTCGACTATCATGTGGTCAGCAAAATCAAGGTCACGTTTGAACTGACATTCTAGCTCAGTATCACAGTCTCCGAGCTGTTCCAGCTGAGCAACTATCTCCTTACGTTTCTCTCTGATGGATGCAGCCTTAGACTCAATCTTCAACCGCTCGTAATCTCCATATTTATAGGGTTTAGGGGTATGAGTCACATTGAAGTAGCCACACTCTTGATAAACTCTCAGCAGACTTCCGTAATTATTATAAATAACCTTCACCGTCTCTTCGTCGATGTAATTGTCAACCTTGTAAGGATCAATCCTGTTGTTCTCGTCAAGAAATCGAGTGAATGGCGCACTTTTTTGTAATTCACGAAATGCCACTCTGTCAGAAACATTTGATGCAGAGTCCGAAGCTGTTCCTACCCATTCATAGGCGTGTTTCATGGAACGAACCGATTGTACGATTTCCTCATAACTCTTTATCGGATTCCTATAATCGAAGTTGCTGATGTGGTATATCTTGTTCACACCGTTACGGAATCTACCCACGATCTGAACAGCATCCATATACGGATCAATCATCGTGTATTCTGCCGTAAAGCAGTCTGTGAGCATTACCACGTTAGGAGTTTCGGACAGTTCAATGTCAAGAGCACTGTAGAATCGGCTCGTCATCCAGTTATAATGAACGATCCTTGATTCTTTCCATTCCTCGTAGGCATTCCTGAATTTGAAGGATTTCAGCTTATCAACGCTTTTCTCAGAGCAGAACACTGCAGACTCGTCCATGACTCCCAGCTGCTTCATCAGCGATAATATCATATCTGTAGAGTTGACAAAAAGAAAAACGGGTCTCTCATCAGATACCAGAGATTCCAACAGTTCACGGGTACTCTGCAACACATTATTTGTAGTGTATAGCTGCAAGTCCATTTGGTAGTCGTAATCAGGAACGAGCTTGACCATCTGGAAATCGTTGAAGCGAGGGTCAGCATATTGTGTTGGTGGGGTTGCCGAGACAACAGCCTTATCTTTGCACTCGAAGAATAAATCCATCGGTAGGGTGATGTCTGACCTGTAGTCACAGTCCTTCACCATTTTCTGGCACTCGTCGAACAGCAGGAAGTAGCTATCGAAGCGTATATCAATATCGAGTCCTTCAAATGCATCCTGCACCTTGCTGAAGCTTTCGGGAGTCGTCAATATTTTAATCCACTTGTTCTGACTGATGCTAGTCTCGATATAGTCAGCGATCTCGTCCTGATAGACACCTTGGCATACTCCTTTAAGATTATCTTCCTTGTGTTTTGGATCGTGAGTCTTACCGTAAATCACAGGTCTGGTCGGCTCGATTATGATTGAATTTCTCGGAGCCTTGATTTCTGAGTAGGTAGCTCCGATTCCTGTAATGGTCTTGTTTAGGATGGTGTTGGTCTCGATCACGGGGTAGATGTCGCTGAGGTGTTGCACCTTACCGTCCACCTTAGAGATAATAATTTCTTTTGTTTTCATATATTTAAATAATGTAGAGGGGTGAGCACTACCCCTCTACGGGTTAGAGTTAAATGTCCTGCTGGTGCTCGCGCAGATAATCTAAAACCTCTGGGGTACGGGTAATGCGGAAGAACACTGTACCCTTGAGCATTGCCTTCATAGCCGAAATTTTATCTGGGTATTCTCGGAACAACGGAGTGTACTGTAACGTTTGGCCGTTTTCAATGAACAGTTTCATCATTTCGAGCTGGTAATTTTCGGAAGGCTCAACCGTATCACTCTGCATCGGATCACCAGCATATTCACGAACCTCACCTGTTACCATGTAATGAATAAGGTTATTGGCTCGCTCAGCATCCAACTCGTACTTGAAGCCAGCCACGGTCTTAGACTCAATCCAAGCATAGGGGTGCAAGTCTCTGGTAGTTCCGAACTTCACAGAGAGCTTATCGCCTCGCTTCATCATCTTCATAACTTCGGCATGAGCCTCATTGTTGGGGTACTGCTGCTCTTTGGCAGTTGTCAGTGCTGAAAAATCAATATTAACCATAATTTTTCTTCATTTTTAAAATCATGCCCTTTGCTTCGTGCGAGGCGGCATCTTTACCTGCAGAACTACTTCAACTCGCGCGCTGTTGTTTCGTTCTGGATGCAAAGGAAATAAAGAAAAAAAGGATAATTGTGTAAAAAACAAAAATCTGCGAAATTCACTCTTTCGCAGATTTCGCAGATTCAACAAACGTCTTCCTTTCTTTAACGCTATCAGGATTCTTTATAATGCTATATGGTAAGATTCCTACTCCTTGTAAAAAGCTCGCGTGATAATAATTGTCACATATAGGTAACCGTCCTGTTTTGGCATCGCTAAACAACTTATTATAATCTGTATTGTTAGCTGCTTTAGCTGCCAGATTCAAATTTGAGAGAGCCGCCATTATTATGTCTTTCAAAGAATCGTCCAAGGATTCTATCTGAAATAAGTGCTCAAATAGGTGTGTCAGTTCGCGGGCAATCTGAAATGCTAGTGTTCTTTTGGGAAGAAGATCTTTTGCAAAATAATAATGCGTCTTGGGATAGCTTCTAAGGTTCTCCTCAGTTAAGATATTTTTGATCAGTTCTTCTGAATATAAAAATTCAAAAAACTTTCTAATAAGTATATCTTCACTTAATGTTATATTGATATCCTTTGTTTTGTTCGGTTCTCTTCCAGTAAACACAATTTCCTTCACATCAAGACCTTGATTTATCTTATTGATGAGTTTCAAATATTGGTCAACAGCCCCCATTTCTGGCATGACTACAGGACTAAATAGTTTCCACATCCAAATAGTAATGCAGTATTTCCATAACGCATCAATATTAATAGGTCTTTTGCAGTTCTTTACACGATATTTAAGTGAATTGACAAATGTTTCTTTATTAATGCCACACTGCTCTGCATTATGCAGTGCATGCTCATAATTCTCTGTTTTAATATTGTTATCATAATAGCCCGTCTTCTCGTCTATATGAACAAACACAAGAAGATGCTCGCAGTAGTAATCAATATATTCGTTCTCGTTCATAGCCGCAAAAGTAACAAAAAAACTCCACCTGACCAAATTCAAGTGGAGTTTTCTGTGTTTAGAGTAAGTTTTGCATCGCAGAATCGACCTGTTCATTATCAAATTCGCTCAAATATATCTGGGTCGTCTTAATATCCTGATGGCCTAATGCCTGTGATATGATACCGATATTTACACCTGATTT
>Ga0310691_10005645_pt1 | contig 13604 bp, 5 predicted proteins | sample 176DNAGHGlowgp2_FD_203887 | JGI IMG/M metagenome (GOLD analysis project Ga0310691, IMG submission 203887) | Sheep rumen microbial communities from Palmerston North, Manawatu-Wanganui, New Zealand - 1766 DNA GHGlow gp2 (v2) (version 2) | ecosystem: Host-associated > Mammals > Digestive system >... | reverse complement strand
AAGAGGAACGATTCGCCCAGACTTCCCACAGCCCTATCGCCCAGCCAAGGCTGGCGCTCGTTGCGCTGAGGACAGTCAACAGGCATGCCCTTGTAATTGTCGATGATGCCCCACCAGGCATTCTTCATCACCTTATTGACAATAGTGTCTGAACATTCGAAATGTCCTGTCTGACGCATCTCGTCGGCAACAAGCTGTCCTTCGAAATCGTCCTTCGTGGCCTTTTTCAGTCCGAAGATCTCTGCATAACGGAATCCATGATAAACGAAAGTGGGGTTCCACCAGCGGCCTTTGCCTTCCTCACCATTGCAGATGTAGTAATCGGTAGCATAGGCCGTGCGCAGGTTCTCGCGGTAGAGGCGTCCGTCATTATCGAGTTTCTCGGCAAAGACCATACGGATGGTATCGCCACTCTTGCCAGAGAGTTTTACCCGGAGCCATCCGGCAATATTCTGTCCGAGGTCTACGATATAAGAGCTGTCAGTCTTTTGGATGCTACGAGCCTTGAGCGTCTGAAGCACCTTCATGCCTTCGGTGACCTGTCCGCGAAGCACAGCCTGAGGAATATCGGTACGTTCGGCTTTCATCCATTTAGAATCATCAAAGCCTACCTCGCTCCAACCCATCATCTCCATACGGGCATCGTATTCCTCACCGTCGTATTCGTTGTTGGCGCGAATGGGTCCCTGAGCCGTTACCTTCCAGCCTTTGTCATCTGACTGCAAACGCTGCACAGAGCCGTCGGTATACTCCACGAAGACATTAATACGGCACTTCGGGAAACCGAAGGTGGGAATCTTATAAGGCTTATGCTGTTGCATTGGGAAGAGCCGGCCATTGCCCAAAATGATACCGAGACAAAGACACCTACCCGCTCCTTCGCACATGAGTGGATAATTAATGATGCTCTCCGTTACATCGTAGGTATTGTAATAGATGGTCTTGCGATAGTCGGAGGGTACGGGCTGAAGCACGCCATCGCCCATGCGCTGACCGTTGACATAGAATTCATGTAGTCCGATACCAGCCACATATGCCGTTGCACGTTTTATCTCTTTGTCCTTCAACTGGAATTCCTTGCGCAGATAGCGGGCAGCTAAGCGGGTGTGCAGCACATCGCGCTCCTCACCAGGCATCAGGCGTTCCAAACCAATCCAGTTTCCACTCCAACGTGATTCTGACAGCAGTCCGATGCTGAAACGCTGAGGTTCGCTCCACTCCGTCTCGCCTTTATTGGTAAACACCTTTACGCGCCAGGTGCAGAATGTGCCGCTCTTCAACTGTTGGCCCTGATATGGAATCCAAAGCTGTTCGGCTGATGCCACCTTGCCGGAATTCCACACCTCGCCTCCGTCGCTGCTGACAACAATCTGCCAGGCCGTCTGGATGACATCTTTCTTATCGGATGTGATCTGCCACGAGAACCGGGGTTTATCAGTATTAAGGCCAAGAGGGTTTGACATATTCTCTACCCTCAGGTCCTTTATTCCTGTCTTTGCAGCCATCGGAAGTGACAATAAGGCTGCTGTCAAAATCAATATCGTTCTATTCATTGAGGTCTCTTGCTTTACCTGCCAGTGTATGGTCTGATATTTCTATTTGGTCTTTCTGAAGATAGTCTTTAGAGGCATCGACGGCAATAAGCACACCGTCTTCGATTCCAAAACCTTGTTTGTGCATGCGGAAGGTCAGTACCTTCGAGTCGTACTCACCCAGATAGCGCAGCATACCCGTGCCGGCATTCATCCACCACACATTCTTCCTGGCACCGCTGATCTTAGTTAGGTCTAGCTTCATTATCCTACTGGTGTAATTATATACCAACAGATAATCGGCTCCACGGGTGGCTATCAGTCTGTCGTATTGTTTACCATTTTCCTGAATAATGCTCTGGTCAGCGACACGCTCGAAATAGGGGAAGGTAAGTATAAGGTGCTTAAGATACTTCATCTGGTTGAATCCAGGGTCGTTGAGTCCCTGATACCAGGTCTTCACATCGCCGGCGTCGCCATAGCTGGTGGGATAGCCCGGTTTGAGCATCTGCATGATGGCATTATGGCCATAGGTATGTCCGCAACTGCCGGCAAACACACTCCAGTAAGCATATCGGCGTACGTCGCAGGCCTGCCAATGGGGTTCCTTCTTATCGTGCAATCCCATGGGGATGTCTTCATACGAAGGCTCTGCATCGAGAACTGGTTTTATGGGTTTGTAAGCCCATGTAGAGTCTACATACATCCAGTTGTCTTCTTCTGTGTTATCCGGAATTGGATAATCTTTGTTACCCATGCGCTGTCCATACTTACGATGTCCGCTCTGGAAGGTGTGGAAGTCAATCCAAGGGGCTTGGCTCCACCACTTAGCCGACGTGTACCGCCCACGTGGATGATAAGTCATCAGATGGTTCTTGTCGATAGCCTTGATGCTTGTGGCAAGTGCGTTCCAGACCTCAGGTTTTATGTCGCCTTGAATATCGCCACCCATAAACCAGATGATATTGGGCTTGTCCTTATAACGGTTGGCAAGGAAAGCACCGTATTTCTTTGCATCCGCTACGTTTAGTTTTCCTGCTTTGACGAGTCCGCCCCAGATACACACCATACCTATATAGATACCATTCTGACGGGCCAGGTCGATGATGTAATCCAGATGATCCCAATAGCCATAGACTCCCTTGCGGTTGATACCAGCAAAGTTCCATCCGTCGATGTTTGATGGCTGACCATAGATATTGTAGGCAGGCACACCATCAATCACCTGAATCTGCACTACATTATAACCAGCCTCGCGACAGCGCTGCAGATACCACTCGGCCTCAGCACGATCCAGACGTTCTGGCAGAAGCCATCCCGTCTCGCCCTGCCAAAAGAATGGCTGTCCGTTCTCAAACTGCAGATAACGCTGGTTATCCGATACTTTCAGTTTGCCGTTGTCCCACGGCATCTTACCTGCATGTGCCGACACTGTCAGACATACAAGACTAAGCAAAAACAATATTTTCTTCATCATAATTCCTTATTTTACTATATACTCCTTACCTGCCTTTGTCTTAAGAGTAATAACCTTCTTATTACTGCCTATACGAACGCGGCACAATCCACCATTGCGGGAACGGATAGCTGCCTTCAAGAGCTTTCCGTTCTTCCAGTCGATATCTATCTCAAAGCCACCACGGGCCACAAGTCCCTTTACGCTACCGTCTTTCCATACCTTAGGCAGAGCTGGCAACAAGTATATGAAACCATCGTGGCTCTGCATAAGCATCTCGGCTATACCTGCCGTACATCCGAAGTTTCCATCTATCTGGAAAGGAGGATGGGCATCGAACATATTAGGATAGGTACCGCCACGTTGTTTGTTTGTGCCGAAGATAAGGAAGGTGTCGGCAGTAAGGGTAAGCTGGTCTTTAATCAGCTTATAGGCATGTTCACCATCAAGCAGACGAGCCCATGAACAGACTTTCCATCCCATGCTCCAGCCTGTAGAAACATCGCCACGGGCATTAAGCGAGACCTTTGCTGCCTGCCAGAGGTTGGGGGTGCGGAAAGGAGATATCTGATAACTGGGATAGAGTCCGTAGAGATGTGAGAAGTGACGATGATCATCCTTGGGATCATCCAGATCGTCAAGCCACTCCTGAAGCTGTCCCCAGCGGCCTATCTGCATAGGAGGCAGCTGAGAGAGCTGGGATTTGATGGTATCCAGTAATTCTTGATTCCCTAGATTTTCCAGGTATCCTAGGTCTCCTAGGACTCTCGATGCCTCAAGCACATTGGTGTAGAGCTCTGTTACTATCTGATTATCCATCGTTACTCCAGCATCCATAGGAGTTGGACGCCCCTTGCCTCCATGCTCTGGCGATTCTCCTGGGCATACAACAAGATAACCCTTCGTGGGATGCTTTTGTAGAGTCTGACTGTAGAATCTGGCAGCATCGAGCATGATGGGATAATACTGCTTAAGGAAATCCTTATCGCCGGTATAGAGATAGTGTTCCCAAAGATGGCGGCAAATCCAACCAGAGCCGGTAGGCCACAACCCCGTCTGTGCATGATCCACAGGACCTGTTATGCGCCACTGGTCTGTGTTGTGATGGAGCACCCAACCCTCAGCACCATACATATCACGGGCTGTCTGCCGTCCTGTCTCACTAATCTCACGGATGAGTTTAAACAGCGGCTCATTCAGTTCCGTAAGATTGCAGACCTCTGAGGGCCAGTAATTCATCTCGAGATTGATGTTTGTGGTGTATTTCGAGTCCCACGATGGGAACATCTTCTCGTTCCAGATACCCTGAAGATTGGCAGGATTCATATTGTCGGGCTGTGAACTGCAGATAAGCAGATAACGTCCGAACTGGAAGTAGGTGGCTACAAGATAGTTGTCTGTGCGGGTATTGAAAAGTTCGATACGCTTGTTCATAGGAACTTTAGCATATTCATCCTCTCCCAGATCCAACTTCACTCTATCGTAGTATTTCTTGTAGGTTTTCTCGTGCAGGTCTTTCAATGCATCAAAGCCAAGAGCCATAGCTCCATGCAGGCGATCTTTTGACTGCTGCACTTCATCGCCGGTGATGTCCTTATAGCTCTTAACATTAGTGCCGACAGCAAGATAGAGCGTTGCCTCATCAGCACCGACAACACTCAAATTACCATTACTCTGACTAACCTTACCGCCAACAGTCTGAGCTGCCATACGTCCTTGGAAACGCACCTTTCCCTTCAGTCGTTCATGTTTGCCGGAAACTCCCAGAAGAGTTGCCTCCAACTCCTCGCCACCAATAAGCACATCATCGTGCGGTGACGTCATATTTGCAGTAAAGGTGATTCTGCCTTTTTCGCTGGCTGTAAGATGAATGGCGATTACCTTGTGTCCGCCTAATGGTGCAATCACCTCACGCTGATATTCCACGCCATCTACCTGATATCTCACAATAGTCTTCGCCTCATCGAGATCCAGCCATCGTTCATAATTCGTATAGTCTGCATGACCTGGCATTGCGATATGCAGATCGCCAAATGGCTGATAAGGCATACCCATATTCTGTCCGTCGCCCACGGGCATCACCTTCTCGTTTGCCAGATCCTGAGCCTCTTTGTATTTACCCTCGAAGATAAGCTGGCGCACCTTTGGCAGATATTCCTTTGCCTGAGGATGACATACCTGATTTGGCTGTCCTGCCCAGATAGTCTCTTCGTTTATCTGTATGCGTTCAACGGCAGGTGTACCAAACACCATACCTCCGATGACACCGTTACCAATGGGTAGCGCCTGAGTCCAAGTCATTGCCGGACGATCATACCAGAGACGATAGTCTTGAGCAAATCCGCTCATAGCGATAATCGCCAAAGCAACTGCTGTTAGAATTATCCTTTTCATTTATAAAGTGATTTTAGCATTTCATCAGGTTCGATGGTAATCTTACTTTCATCAAGCATCTGTCTGTCCAATCCAAAGACATCGATAAAGAAGTCGTAGACTGCCTGACGCTTGTTCTCATTGAAGTCGTGACGTTCATTAGGCAGATGAACATTACGAACCTTGTCCTTAGCGTCGTAGAAGCCATAGATACGTTGCAAGAATGGGAATTCGAGTGTGGGCACTGATGATGTCCAGTCGCCATCATCCGAAACTATCAGCATAGGCTTTGGAGCCATGATGGCAGCGAGCTCTGGTTCACAGGTTCCTCCACCTGCCAGCTGTACAGGCTTTCCACTCTCGCAAGGACAGCCGCCATCGAAGTGAGAAGCCAGATGAACCACAGGTGCCGAAGCAGTTACACGTTCGTCGAGCAGAGAGAGCAGTACAGTATGTGTACCACCTCCTGAACCTCCCATCACTCCTACTCGTTCAGGATCTATATCCTTACGGTTTTTCAGCATATAATCGAGCAGCACATAGCCACAGGCTGCCTGATAGACATGAGCCCTACTGGTATGGTGTGCCTCGGCTCCCACTTCCTTCTCACTCTCGCCCCAGCCATACAGATCGAAGTCAACACATACAGCTCCCATACGGGCTAACGTACCAAGGCGCTGCTGCTCATCCTTGCGATAACGCATGGGCCAATGTCCATCGGGACAAACTATCAAGGCATGCTTACCTTTCTTGGTAGAAGCATAGATAGTTCCGAAGAGATGCTGTCCAGGCGTTAGTTCGATGCAGATGTTCTGTGTGGTATAGCCATCGTGCTTGCGGATCTTAGAAAGCTGCGCTTTACCCAGCACACAGGAGTCAAGGAAAGCATCGAGTTCCAGACGCTGGCGCACTTCGCGACGCAGGGAGTCACGACGCAACTCCCATTCTACCTTATTATTATATAATGACGACAGATAATCCAACATCATACGTCCCTCGTCTTCATGTCGGCGGGGGTATTCATAGAGCTTTATCTTGTAAAGATTACCACTCTGCTTCCACCAGTTCCAGTCGAAGTGTTTACAGATGTTGTCGAGGGTCATCTCCAACGAATAGGGTCGAATCCTGAAATCGGCATAAGTAAGTTTTACGCCAACGGTATCCACGTTCTTGTCAAACTTAAACTTCACACCGAAGCGCTGCGCCACATCCTTCATCACGTCGCTCACGGGGCGACGATATTGCGTCTCGTAGGTCTGTGCACTGGCATGTAAGGATAAAACGCAGAATGTGATCAGTATTATTCTAATTATTCTCATTATTCACATTTCTTTCCTTATAATTAATTTTTCCTATGTCTTTTCTGTTTGCTACCTTCTTTCCGTCTACCATCAGCGTCAGGCCCATACCCTGATGATAGCGCTGTCCGGTCTTATCCCAGATGATAGTAATAACATGTCCGCGATAGTTTACGCCATCAAGACAGAAGTAATCCCACTTATCCTGCGGTACAAGAGGATTGACAACTACGCTTCCGTCTTCCTGCGGACGGAGACCACAGATGCCGGTAATCATCAGATCGTTAAACGTTGAGTGGTTATAGTATCGGCTTCTTTCGCGGTCTCCCATCAGCCATGCGCCATTTTTCTCATCGAGATATTCGCCGATATAAGGACGTCCGCGATGATGCTGACTCTCTACATAGAGCTCCATCTGACGGAAGAATGTTGCCAGGTAATCATAACTGTCCACTGTCCGCTTCCCACTATCCTCTAAATAGTTTGCCAATGCCGTGAGTGTCTGTGAGGTCGCGAAAGGCCAAATGGCACCATCCCACTCACACTTTCCCACTCCATGCGAGCGGAACTGCGGATGACGACGCTCAGCAGTTGTCAGTCCATAGGGAGCAGAGAAACCCTTTTCGTCAGTCAGCTGCTGCCACGCAACATCATAGTCTGCCGACAACGGCATATTGACATACCAGGGTATATAGCCAATGGCTTCACGCACCTGTGCCAGCGTGTCGCTGACATCGCCACGACGGGTTTCAAAGAATTGGTGGTCACGGTTCCACAGGTGGGTCGTTATCAGCTGTTGCAGCGTGGTGGCCTTCTGCTCATAGGTGGAGACCTTGTCGCTCTCGCCTGTCATCTGGTTCATCTTGGCCAATGCCTTGGCATTACCAAACATATAGCAATTAATAGTAGGACGGGCATACTTCTTCTTTCTGCCTCCACTGATACTTTCCTCCATACCATCCTGTACGTCGCCCTGCCAATAGAGACCTGAAGGGTGACGATTGGTACTTTCCCAACGGGCATACTCCTCTTCCAGACGGGGTTTCAATCCCAGCATGAAGGTGGTGTCGCCCTGTACCTTCCACATCTCGTAGACAGCCATGGGGTTCCACGACGAGAATTTGTTCATCTTCGTCATCGCCTTGCCGTCGTTGCCGTAGTACCATGTACGCAGTATCTGGTGGAGATAGGTGGTATCTCTCAGCCAACGGCTCTCCATCACGTGGTGTCCGATGGCACAGGCTATCAGATTATAACGGTCGGCATACGAACGATCTACCAGGAACTCAGTCATGCCATAGCCAACAGGTGTACGTTTGATATGCTTGCGGAGAGTCCACCAACGATAATAGTACATCTCGCGGAAGTTATCCTGCGGACAGTCGAAGAGAGGCACGTTCTGACGCATCCACTCTGATGACTGCGAATTAGGAATGGTGGTGACGATATTCTCGTCTTCCATCTTATTAAAGCGTTCGGCATAGTGGGCAAAGTTGTCGTAATGGAGCACAGCTGCGCCGATGCCTTCAGAAGAACGTGACACGACATTTCCGATACAGAACGTTGCAGTGGGGTCTTGTTCGTCGGCACGTGGCATATCGAAGTCCTGATCTGCGGGGGTGTAGATATCTGGCTTGTCGAAGAGACTGCCGGTACGGAAGAGAATTCTTGATATACTCTCTACCGGAGTGTCGAACTGGCGGGTACAAGCCTTCTTGCCATTAAGGTAGTAAACGGCTCTATGAAGTGATGTTGAGAGTACTGCTTTTACATGATAGCTTACGCCAGGCTTGTAGTTCTTCAGAAGTGTGCCGTAGCGGGCACCTCCCTTTACTCGGAATGATCCGGTAGAATCGACAATGATACTGGAGCAGATATTACCTGAGTCATCCAGGAACTCGATATTAAGCTGTCCGTGTGAATTCTGTCCTGCCTCGATATCGAACTCCACCTCGAGTTCTTTGGTATTTGGTATCACACGCTCCACCTTTGCGTAATCATAAGGATCGCTGTCAGAAAGATTGAACCATCCGTCTTCAAATGTAACAGGACACAGACGAGGTATGTATAAGTTCCAGTCTGTAAGCTCACACAGTGCCTGGCACGTTGTGAGGTTGGCGTGGGTGGTGGCATTCAGACGTACAGGCACGGGGATGCGAGACACCCACATGTCCTCCTTGTTATTTGAATAAGCCACCCAGAGGTCGCTGTCGTTAGGCGTGCCATTGCCCTCCTGAATACCACGTACATACTGAGGACCGTAACTCTTAAACTGTCCTCCATGTCTTAGAGGAGTAACTTCACCATTGATAAGCGAAAGGGTTGTATAGTCAAGACCGTCGTTACTCAGCGATATTGCCAGAGGCCAACGGTATTCAGAGGGATTATATACTGTAGCATAGGTGCCATCAGTAAGTCGCTGACCCCATATCTTCGCATTCGAGTTTACGAAACCCGGAGCTCTGTCGCACCCTATTCTTCCGCCTTCCATAGTCACTTCCCTCCAAGTGTTGCCACCATCAGCCGAAAGACTTGTTACGGCATGTTTCCAGAGCGCCACCTTTCTTCCATCAGGCAATGTATATCCGCTGAAGGCCTTATAAGGGCGCTGCAGAGGTATGAGCTTCTCATTGCGATCGGCCTCCTCTACCCATTGCATGCGCTGCATGGGGTCTGCCAGCATCGCATCGACGGCTTTCACGAAGGCCTTGTCCTTACTCTTCTTGTAATATGGATAGATGGTGTTCTTTTCTGAGAAAGCGTGGTTGTAATATATGAAATAGACTGGTCCGAAACTGCCGTCTTTCTTTATCTCACGAACCACTCGTCCTATGCCGTTGCCGTCATTGGGGTCGTCGTTCATCGTCAGACAGATGCCGTAGTTGCCGGTAGCGATGAGTTTGCCGTTGGGGGCAACAAACCAGCCTACTCTCTGATGCATCACCGCCTTCAGGTTATGGGCAGCCGGGAAGGATTTCCCATCCTTAGTCAATCCCTCTGGCACAGGATATTCCGGAAACAGCTCCACAGGATTTGTCCAAGTGTATCCATCTTCTGATGTCTGAAGCATCGTCTTGCCGGGAGCCTCATGCTCATGCCTGGGGTCTGTCAGGTAATGCATATAAAACTTGCCGTTCCAATGGCATATCATGGGCTGATGGTTATAGGTCCAGGGCTTCTCTGCTCGCATGGTCTGTATGCTGTGAACACCCACTACAGGCTTCAGACCTCCGTCATGTCGCTGCGGACGGGCGATGGTCTTGCCGGAGTAATGCACCACATCGCGGTTGTATCTGATGAGTCGCTCCACCAGCGATTCGTCTGCCATAAACACAGTGCCGTGTTTATGACCAACGGGGAAATTCACCGCACCCGTCTGGTTCTGGAAGTTCTTGAAGTCCTTAGTGCGATGGGCTCCGTAGATCTTGTGGCGGTAGGAGTCGTAATAGATATAATACCAGTCGCCAACTTTCGCTGTCGACGGTCCTTCGGTAAACGACTCTGTGAATGGCTCGGAGGCAGAGCTCCAGGGACCATAGGGCGAATTTGCAAAAGCCACCTTGATATTCCGCATCGGACGGGAGTTGTCTTTTACTACCATCACATAGTCATTCTTCCCACGTTTCACGAGTGTGGCGTCGATGGCCGAAAATCCCGGGTCGTAGAAAAGCTGAGGTTTTGAGAAATGCTTAAAGTCCTTGGTGGTCAGGTAATATAGGCGGTGATTGTTCTTGTGGTCTTCCTGATAGTCAGGGAACTTGCCTGGCACACACGATGCCCATATCACCATAAACTGTCGTTTCACGTCATCGTAGAAGAGTTCCGGCGCCCAGGTGTTTACTGTCGCAGTATCCATCCCGGTGGCAATAAACCGCTGGGGAGTCCAGTGTATGAGGTCCTTCGATGAGCTATATCCGAATCCTATGTCGCCTCGCCAGGAGCTTGTCCATACGAGATGGAACGTGCCATCAGGACTGGCTACAATCGAAGGGTCGCGCATCACCTTTTGCCGGCCCACCTCAGGACGAAGGAACACCCCTTGGATGGAATCCCATCTCACGCCGTCGTAACTGTAGATAAACCTTAGTCCTTCTGTGGCAGGTTCATGGAATGAGGTTGAGACATATATGTCCTTACCTTGCATTAGGGTTACACACCATAAAAGAAGGTATGCTAATGATATTTTTTTGCTCATGTCGTTAGTCTGTTTTTACAAATGACGTAAGAGATGTCATTTTGTAATCATTTAAATAATGTACACGAAAGAATATAATCTGTATTGACCTGATTATGAAGAAATAAGAGCCGAAATCATCACTTTTTTGAAAAAAAACTTGCGAGTTTCGAAAATAATGCCTACCTTTGGCGCACAAACTCTAAAAATTAATTATTTTAAACAACTAACGTTATGAAGAAATTTAATTATCTTTTCTCTGCCGCTGCTATTGCAGCCGCAATGTTAATGACCTCTTGTAACAAGGAGGACAACCCTGTAACTCCCGCACAGCCTCAGTATCAGGCATTGTTTACTTATGATTTCGCAGCAGTAGCTGCTGCTGGTGAGAATCCTGACAAATTAAACGGTAAAAAAGCCGATGGAACAGCTTTCTATGCATGGGAAAAAGCAGACAAGACAGATTCTCAGCGTCAGACTTATAGAGGCTACACTTGGAAAGAAGGTAGCGTACTTCCTGAAGTGTGCCACGTTTGGCGTCAGGATGATAATATCAATGGTAATATTGTAGAAGGAGGTTTGAAATGTGCTAATGATAAGAAATCTCTTGCTGTAGATGGCTTGGAGCCCGGTTCTGTAGTGCAGATATTCTACGATGCTACAAATGCTTCAGACGGAGCCAAGGATATAATTTGGGCTGCTGCTATTACCTCAGAGGGTGCTGTTCATGGTGCTACAGCAACTGTTGATGGCGTTGAGGCTGTATCCGGTGAGACAAAAATTGCCTCAGGTGCTAAAATTGAGGTTAAGACTTGTGAGCCTACCGACAACGGTACCACTGGCTACATTGTGGTTCAAGTGCGTAAGAACATGATTATCACAAAGATTGTCATCAGCAAGAAGCTCTAAAGGACTTATTTGTTAAATATATGACCGCTCCAATTCCGTTGGGGCGGTTTTTTCGTCTCGGGGGTATGGGTACAAAAGACATAATAACGTGTCTTATTAATAGATAATTAAAACGCGTTTAGAAAAGATGAAGAAATTATTAGCACTAAGTCTGTTGCTCTTTTCGGCAACGGCAGTTTTTGCACAGTATCCTCAACTTACAGATGAGGCCAAGCAACTGATTGGAAAACAAAAGGCAGCATGGGCTGCCCATAGCGATTCCGCCTGGGCAGTAGCTTTCCCTGTTGTGGTGAAAGAAGCCAAGGAGGGACGCTCCTATGTACCCTGGGCTGGCATGCCCTATGACCTGAAGCAGGCCAAGATACCCGCTTTCCCAGGAGCTGAGGGTGGTGGTATGTATACCTTCGGAGGCCGAGGAGGTAAGGTTCTTACAGTGACCAATCTCAACGATGACGGCCCTGGCTCCTTCCGATGGGCCTGTGAACAAGGTGGTGCACGTATCATCGTGTTCAATGTCTCAGGTATCATCCGTCTGAAATCACCCATTTATGTCCGTGCTCCATACATTACCATCGCAGGTCAGACTGCTCCTGGTGACGGTGTATGTATAGCAGGAGAATCTTTCCAGGTAGATACTCATGACGTTATCGTTCGCCACATGCGTTTCCGTCGTGGTGAGACCAACGTAATGAACCGTGAAGACTCTTTTGGTGGTAATCCCGTTGGTAACATCATGATCGACCACTGCTCATGCGAATGGGGACTCGACGAGAATATCTCCTTCTATCGCCACATGTTCGATATGAACAACGGCAAACCCAAGGAGAAGAAGCCTACAGTGAACGTGACTATCCAGAACACCATCTCTGCAAAGGCTCTCGACACATGGAATCATGCCTTCGGTTCTACCATCGGCGGCGAGAATACCACCTTTATGCGTAACCTCTGGGCCGATAATACGGGTCGTAATCCAAGCATCGGCTGGGCTGGTGTGTTCAACTATATTAATAACGTAGTCTATAACTGGGTGCATCGTACAGCCGACGGTGGTGAGTATAAGTCGATGTTCAACTTCATTAACAACTATTACAAACCAGGTCCGCTGACACCGAAAGACGGTGATGTGGCTCATCGCATAACCAAGGCAGAGAGTCGCTCAGAGGGTCTGTTCCCATTCAAGCAGTTCGGACGTGTATATGCCAGCGGTAATATCATGGAGGGCAACGAGGAGGTGACTCGTGACAACTGGAATGGAGGTATTCAGACAGCTGCCAAAGACGGAAAGATGGACGATACGGAGTGGGCTCTGATGCGTAGCAACGAACCGTTCGAGATGGCACCTGTCACGATTATGGGAGCCGAGAAGGCCTTCGACTGGGTTCTCTCTAACGCTGGTGCTACCGTTCCCTGTCGTGATATCGTTGATGAGAGGATATGTGAAGAGGTGCGCACAGGTCAGGCTTACTATGTCAAGGACTATGAGAAGCAGCTGGCCAAGATTGAGAAGAAGACGGGTGTGAAGCAGAATCCTTATGGTGACATGTGGGGACTGCATGAGAAGTCACAGAACGAACAGGGCTTCTTCAAATATCGTCGTCTGCCTCAGGACTCTTATAAACAGGGCATCATCACCGATCCTCGTCAGATGGGTGGTTATCCAGAGTACAGGGCTTGGGAGCCTTACGTAGACAGCGATAACGATGGTATGCCTGATGCATGGGAAAAGGCTAACGGGCTGAATCCTAATGATGCCAGCGACGCAGTGAAGGACTGCAATGGCGACGGCTATACTAACATCGAGAAATATATCAACGCCATACCTACTGGTTCAAAGATAGATTGGCGTAATCTGAATAACAACT
>Ga0310691_10005644_pt1 | contig 13605 bp, 9 predicted proteins | sample 176DNAGHGlowgp2_FD_203887 | JGI IMG/M metagenome (GOLD analysis project Ga0310691, IMG submission 203887) | Sheep rumen microbial communities from Palmerston North, Manawatu-Wanganui, New Zealand - 1766 DNA GHGlow gp2 (v2) (version 2) | ecosystem: Host-associated > Mammals > Digestive system >... | reverse complement strand
GTGCTAGGTTTAAGAGGCGTCACCACTATTTACTATTTAGCTATTAACTATTTGGTTCAACAGCCTCCAGCCAATGGGAGGCCAAGGCGATTTTTGACATACTGAGACAAACGGATATTTTTCTGTAAAGCAGCAGAAAGTGATGCATAAAAAATCTTGGTTTTATTGCAGGCACAATGATCATTACCTGCAATAAAACCAAGACGTAGTTTTTTAAAAGATTATAGCTTTGCTGCCCTGCTGTATCAGATGCCAAGTTTCTTGCGGATGGCGGCGGGGATGGCGTTCTTGTTGACGAGGAAGTCCATGGTGTTGGCGGCGATGAAAGTCTTGGTCATATACCAGATGCCCTTGTAGGCGCCGGTCTCGCCCCATGAGTTCTTCACCATGTAGTATTCCTTGCCGTTCTGGTCCTTGGCGATGCCGTAGATCAGCATGCCGTGGTCGTCGGTGAGTTCCCAGTTGTCGAAGCGCTCCTGGCGCATCTCCTGCGTGGCCACCACCTCGGGCACGGTGCATCCCAGCGAGTCGATGATGTTGCGCTTCTTCTCGGCGGTGAGTTTCAGCCAGCGTGCCATGTCGCTGCCGGCGAGGCTCTCGGTCTTCTTGGTGTCGACGGCATAGGCCAGGCCCTGACGGGTGAAGCCCGGCTCCGACACGTCGCCGCCCCAGGCAATGGTGTAGCCCTCGTTGACGGCGTTGTCGATGACCTGCATCATCTCGTCCATGGGCAGGTTATACGACATGGGGAAGCGCCAGTTGTCCTGCACCTCCACGGCGAAGGTGGTGTAGAAGGGGTGATGGGTGTAGCTGGTAATGTTGACATAGTCGTCGAGGTTGATGCCTAACGACTTGACAAACGACTTCGGCGTGTACTCCTTACCCTCGTAGGTAAACTTCTCGGGGCACTTGCCCAGGTAAGCGTCGAGGATACCCTGGAAGCCCACCTTCCACTGCGGCGAAATTTTCTTGGCGTCGCTCTTGGCCACGGCCGCCACGTAAGGTTCCGTCAGCGAGAAAAACTCGTTGAAGTTGTTCAGCGAGTCGCCGTAGAGCGAGCCGGGGAAGGGCATGGCCTCTTCGGGGCAGATGCCGTAGGTCTTCATCGTCTGCAGCACGTCCTCGGCCGAGCCGCCCTGTGAGAACTGGCAGTCGCCATGATAGCGCACCACCTGGATGGCACGCTCCATATACGTCTTGTTGGCCACGAACGACTCGCAGAGGTCGTAGGTCTTGCCGGTAGCCTTCAGGATCTCGGCCTCGAAGAACGAGAGGGTAGAGTAGTCCCAGCAGGTGCCGCTGCGGTTCTGGTCTTTGATGGAGGTGATGGGGTTCTCCTTGATGGTGGTAAACACGGGTTTGTTCTTGTCTTTGGCGGGCGCCTTCTTCTTGGCGGCCGCCACGTTGCCGGCGGCTACGAGTGCTACCAGCACTAAAGTTAAAATCTTCTTCATAATACTTTTGTGTATAATATGGATAATTTACTGTTTATTTTATAGAACGACAACAATGACAACTATTGACAACTATAGACAACTTTTCTTGATAGGCCGCTATTGACAACTATAGACAACTTTTCTTGATAGGCCGCTATTGACAACTATAGACAACAGCCTGGCGTTGTCCGTTGTTGTCCTTAGTTGTCAGTGTTGTCTTTTCTTTATCATGTCTGTCTTGTTGTATTATTTGCCTGTGGTCATGATTTTGGGGAAGAACGACAACAATGACAACTATTGACAACTATAGACAACTTTTCTTGATAGGCCGCTATTGACAACTATAGACAACAGCCTGGCGTTGTCCGTTGTTGTCCTTAGTTGTCAGTGTTGTCTTTTTTTTATCATGTCTGTCTTGTTGTATTATTTGCCTGTGGTCATGAAGGCTTCGAGGTCGTCGGGGTGGTAGGGTATGCGCTTTGTGCCGAGGAATCGGCAGCCGTCGTTGGTAATGAGCAGGTCGTCCTCGATGCGAATGCCGCCGAAGTCCTTGTACTGCTCCAGCAGGTCGAAGTTGAGGAACTCCCGGCAGTGGCCCTCTTGGCGCCAGAGGTCAATGAGGTGGGGTATGAAGTAGATGCCCGGCTCGTCGGTGACGACGAACCCCGGCTGCAGGCGGCGGCCCATGCGCAGGCAGTTGGTGCCAAACTGCTCGAGGTTGGGGCGCGTCTCGTCGTCGAAGCCTACGTAGATTTGTCCCAGACCCTCCATGTCGTGCACGTCCATGCCCATCATGTGTCCCAGTCCGTGGGGCAGGAACATGGCGTGGGCGCCCTGGCTGACGGCCTCGTCGGTGTCGCCCTTCATCAGCCCTAATTCCTTCAGACGCTCCACCATGCGGCGGCAGACGGCGAAGTGCACATCCATATACTTTACGCCCGGCTTGGCCACCTGGAGCACGTAGTCGTGACACTCCTCCACGATGCTGTAAATCTCCTGTTGGCGCTGGGTGAAGTGTCCGTTGACGGGCATGGTGCGCGTATGGTCAGAGCAGTAGTCGTTGAGTTCGCAACCGGCGTCGCAGATTACCAGGCGGCCGTCCTCGAGAAGAGCGTCCGACGGCGAGCCGTGCATAATCTCGCCGTGCTGCGAGAAGATGGTGGCAAAGCTGTTGCCCTGAGACAACGATCGGGCGATGCCGTCCACCTGTCCGGCCACGAAGCGTTCGGTGACGCCGGGCTTAATGAGCATCTGCGCCGTTGTGTGCATGACATAGCCCACGTCGCAGGCGGCGTCGATGCAGGCTATCTCCTCACGGCTCTTCGTGGCGCGCTGCTTCACCACGGCCTGGATGAGTGCCAGCGAGGCGGCCGCCTTCTGCTTGGAGGGGTGGATGCCGAGCAGGTCGTGGAGCAGGATTTGCGTGTCGTGGCGATAGGGCGGCAGGAAGTGGATGTATTTACTATTTGACGATTTACTATTTACTATTTTTGCCAACTCCGACAGCGGGGCGGTCTTGGTGACGCCCACCTCGGCGGCGAGGTCGCTGACGGAGGGCGTGAAGCCCATCCATACGATGTCCTCCACGTCGATGTCGTCGCCGAGGAGCCACTCCTCGTCGTTGTCAACGTCGATGACGCCTATGAGGCCGTCGCGTTGCTGGCCGAAATAGTATAAGAAGGTGGAGTCCTGGCGGAAGGGCGCGTAGCTGTTGGCCGGATAGTTGCAGGGCGATTCATTGTTGCCGGGCAGCAGGATGATTCCCTTGCCGACAAGTTGTTTGAGTTCGGTGCGACGCCGAACGTAAGTCTCTTTATTAAACATTTTTCGCTATTTATAGTTGTTTTGACCGCAAAGTTATACATATTTTATGAAAAAGGCGTATCTTTGCACCATAAAAAATGCAAAGATGGTAAAAATAGGCCGAAAAACGGGATTAGTCCTTGAGGGTGGCGGCATGCGCGGGGTGTTCACCTCGGGTGTGCTCGATGCCTTTATGAAGTATGAGTTATATTTCCCCTACGTGGTGGCGGTGTCTGCCGGTGCCTGCAACGGCCTGAGCTATATGAGTCGCCAGCCGCGCCGCGCCCGCTACTCAAATATCGACATGCTACAGAAGTATGGCTATATCTCGCTGAAGAGCCTCATCACCCAGGGTTCCATCTTCGACCCCAACATCCTTTACGAGCGGTTTCCCAACGAGATTGTGCCCTTCGACTACGACGCCTACCGCGCCAACCCCGCCACGTTTGAGATGGTGACGACCAACTGCCTGACGGGCCGTGCCGAATACCTGACAGAGAAGTCCGACGCCCGCCGCCTGACGGCTATCGTCAAGGCCAGCTCGTCGCTGCCATACGTGGCGCAGATTACCGAGGTCGACGGCGTGCCGATGCTCGACGGCGGCATCGTCGACAGCATCCCCGTGGTGCGCGCCGTTGACATGGGCTACTCGCCCAACGTGGTGATTATGACGCGCAACCGTGGTTTCCGCTCCTCGGAACTCGACTTCAAGGTGCCGCGACTGTTCTACAGCGACTATCCGCGCCTGAGGGTGGCGCTGAGCCACCATGTGGAGGCGTACAACAATCAGCTGGCACTCATTGAGCGCATGGAGGACTGGGGCGAGGTGGTGTGCATACGCCCGGAGCGGCCGATGGAGGTTGACCGTATCTGCCGCGACACCAAAAAACTGGAAGCCCTCTATGAGGAAGGCTTCCAGTTGGGTGAACAGTTCTGCCGGAGCGGCAGTCATATTTTCTAGAGGGAGTTACTCCGCCGTGAGCTGTAGCACACGGCTCGACCAGTTGGTTTTCTTGCCCCAGTCCAGGTCGTGGGTGAGCGGCATGTCCAGGCCGTGGTTCATCAGGAAGGCGCCGCTGTAGGCCTTGCCCTCGCAGTAGAGCGGCTGGCGGTCTATGCGGTCGAGCTCGTGTACCTTATACATACGCGTAGGGTCGAGGCCCGCCATCTTCACCCGCGGCAGGTGCTCGTTCTGCCACTGCTCCGTCTTCCACCAGTAGAACACGGCGCGGTCGCGTTGCTCGCTAACATACATCAGCGATGCCAGGCCCCGCTTGTCGAAGGGCGAGACCAGGCGATAGATGTCGCCAAACTGCACCACGGGGCGAATCTCCTTATACTCCTTGATAGCCTGGCGGCAGAGCGCCTTCTCCTCGTCGGTCATGTTCTTGGGCTGTATCTCCATGCCTAAGCGTCCGCTCATGGCCACGTCGATGCGCATCTTGAGCGACGTGGTGCGATACACCGTGTGGTTGGGCGCTGCCGAAATGTGACTGGCCATGGCGATGGCGGGAAAGAAGTAGCTCGTGCCCCACTGCATGTAGATACGCTGCAGAGCGTCGGTATTGTCAGACACCCAGAACTCGTCGAACCACGGCAGCACGCCCCAGTTGGCGCGTCCGCCGCCGCTGGCGCAGGCCTGGATGGTCAGGTCGGGGTACTTCTGCCTGACGCGCTCACACACCTTCTGCAGGCCGCGGTGATACTCTATGTAGAGGTGGCTCTGGTTTTGCATGTCGAGATATTGCGAGCCGTGGTTGATGATGGGCATGTTGGCGTCCCACTTGATATAGTCTATCTCCGGGTATTTCGTCATCAGGTTGTCAACCACGCCGAACACGAAGTCCTGCACCTTGGGGTTGCTCAGGTCTAACACCAACTGCGTGCCGCCGCGCCCACGGACGGCGTCGCGCTTCGGCGCCTTCACTATCCAGTCGGGGTGCTTCTCGTAGAGCTCGCTCACGCTGTTGGTCATCTCGGGCTCTATCCAGATGCCAAACTTCACGCCCCGCTTCCTGGCGTCGCGCAGCAGACCCTCGATACCCTCGGGCAGCTTCTCGCGGTCTACCACCCAGTCGCCCAGGGCGCAGTTGTCGGTCTTGCGCGGATATTTCTCGCCAAACCATCCGTCGTCCATGACGAAGAGCTCGCCGCCCATGTCGGCAATGTCCTTCATCATCTGGTCCATGCCCTGCTGGTTGATGTCGAAGTAGACACCCTCCCACGAGTTCAACAGAATCTTGCGCTCGCGGTTGCCGTGAGCCAGCTGGTATTTGCGCCCCCAGCGGTGGAAGTTGCGCGAGGCGCCGCTGAGTCCCTGCTGCGAGTAGGTCAGCGCCACGCGCGGCGTGGTGAAGGTCTCGCCCTTCTTCAGGTGATATTCCGAGTTGTCGGGGTTGATGCCTGCGAAGAAGTAGTGGTAGTCGGTGTCGTCGGTCTCTACCTTCAGCTGGAAGTTGCCGCTGTAGCAGAGTGCTGCGCCGATGACGTCGCCGGTAAGCTCCTGTGCGCGTCCGTCGAGCGAGAACATCATCTCGGCGTGGTCGGTATGCGAGTTGCGCACGCCGTCCTTGTTCTTCACAATCTTCTGCCCGGCGGTCAGGGGTTCGCACACCAGCTGTCCCTCGTTGCCCCAGGAGCCGTAGAGATGGCTCACCCACACGTCGCCGCGGCGGATGGGCAGGCAGATGGAGGCAAACTGCGTGAGCGTGACCGTGGGCTTCTCCTGGCTGCTGATTTCGGCCCACGTCTCAATCATGTCTACATCCTTATACTGCTGAAACTTCAGGTCGACGGTGAGCGGATAGACCTTGTCCTTGAGGTGGATGACGGTCACCTGGTTGCCGTCATTCTTCAGCCGCTCCACGCCCGTGGCCACCAGTTCTGTAGAGAGGTTGCCGTCGGCATGACGCAGTGCCAGAGCTGCCTCGGCGGTGGCGTTCATGCCGTAGGCGGGATAGGCGTCGGTACGCCCGAAGGCTCTGCGGCCGGGCAGCGTCTGCAGGTCGCGGGTCGTGAGTCGCGGTCCGAAGTATTCGTAGTAAGGCTGTCGCCCGTTCTCTACGTTGAGCACCATGGTCATACCCGGTGTCTCTACTACCACTTGCTCGGCCACTGCCGCTGTCGCCGTGGCCATGAGCATCATTGCTAATAATTCTTTTTTCATGGTTGCTTTTTTATGGGATTTTTTTTAGGAGTCAAAAGGAGTTAAAAGGAGTTAGAAGGAGTTAGAGGTCATTAGTGAGAGAGTTATAAGTCAATAGCTCTACCTCATTATATCCTTTACATGCCAGAGAAAAGGTAATGTCTTCTAACTCCCTTTAACTCCTTCTAATATCAAATGGTAGACTTATTTGTCGTTCTGTCGGCGTAGCAGGTCGGGGCGCAGGCGGCGCGTGCGCTCCATGGCCTGCTCCAGCTCCCAGTCGCGGATTTTGGCTTCGTGGCCAGAGAGCAGCACCTCGGGTACTTTCCATCCCTTGTAGTCGGCGGGCCGGGTATAGATGGGCGCTGCCAGGAGGTCGTCCTGGAAACAGTCGGATAGTGCCGACTGCTCGTCGCCGATAACGCCGGGCACGACGCGCACCACGGCGTCGGCAATCATGGCCGCCACCAGCTCGCCGCCGGTGAGCACGAAGTCGCCGATGCTGATCTCGCGGGTGATGAGGTGGTCGCGTATGCGCTGGTCGATGCCCTTGTAATGGCCAGCTAATATAATAAGGTTGCCCATGAGCGAGAGCTCGTTGGCAATATGCTGGTCGAATCGCTCGCCGTCGGGCGAGGTGAAAATCACCTCGTCATACGTGCGCTCGGCCTTCAGGGCGGTGATGCAGCGGTCGATGGGTTCACACTGCATCACCATGCCGGCGCTGCCGCCGTAGGGGTAGTCGTCTACGCGGCGCCACTTGTCGAGAGTGTAGTCGCGCAGGTTGTGCAGGTGTATCTCGGCCAGCCCTTTCTTCTCGGCGCGGGCCAGTATGCTTTCGTGTACGAAGCCCTCAAGCATTTCGGGCAGTACGGTGATGATGTCTATTCGCATTTTCTTTTTTGAAGGAGTTTGAAGGAGTTTGAAGGAGTTAGGAGAAATTAGGAGGAGTTAGGAGGAGTTAGGAGGAGTTAAAGGGAGTTAGGAGTCATTACTTGGTGGGTTGTAGAAGGCCTTGATGCGGTCGATGTATTGCAGCCCGGCTTGGCGGCCTATCTGGTAGACGCGCTCCATCTGGTCGGGGTCGTGGCAGATGTGGCCTATAGGTAGCTTCTCCAGTGGCCTGATGACGAGGCAGCGCCCTTGGCGCTCGGCCTCGGCCACAAAGTCGAGCTCGCGGTTGTATATCACGTAGCGGCGGTCCATGGCGGCCACCATCGCCGGGTACTTCCTCAGCCCGAGGCGCATTAGCGGCATCAGCCGCGAGTGCTGTTTGCGGTAGCCTAAGGGTTGTGTCAGGATGACGACGTTGCGCGTGTAGCCGTTCTGCTCGGCCCACTGCAATGGTATGCTGTCGCTGACGCCGCCATCGAGCAGCTTGCGGCTGCCGACGCTCACCACCCTCGATACCAGCGGCATCGACGCCGAGGCGCGTATCCATTCGTAGGTGTCGTAGTTGCAGTGGTCCAGCTGCTGATAGACGGGCTCGCCCGTCTCCACGTCGGTGCATACGGCGACGAACGCCATGGGGTTGCGCTCGAAGGCGTTGTCATCGAACACGTCTATCTGCCGGGGCACCACGTGGTAGCCAAACTCGGCGTTGAAGTAGTCGCCCGTGGTCAGCAGCGACCACAGGCCGCTGAAGCGGCGGTCGCGGGCGAAGCGCTTGTTATAACGGATGGCGCGCCCCGCCTGCCGCGACTTGTAGTTGCAACCGAAGGCGGCGCCGGCGGAGACGCCTATGAGGCCGTCGGGCTCTACGCCGTGCTCCATCATCACGTCGGTGATGCCGGCGGTGAACAGTCCGCGCATGGCGCCGCCCTCGAGTACCAATCCTCTCTTCCCGGTCATTCGTTCAATTCTTCAATTTCGTTTTAATTCGTTCAATTCGTTGTTCTGAAAAGACGTGTGCAAGCGTTCCTCTATCTCAGCCTGTTTTGCTTGTATTTGATGCGCTCGTCGATGGTCATGCGCGCGAAGCGCTGCCACTCCCAGGCGCCGTCCTTGCACTGCTCTACATAGCTCAGGTCGTGCATGTGCTCGTAAGCCTCCATCTCGAAGGGGTTGAGCCTGTAGCCCGCGTTCTTGTAGCGCTTGCGGGCGCGCCATCCCTGCAGCCAGAACTTCAGGTATAGACGGTAGAACTGCCACCAGGAGTCGCCGGTGGCCTGTGCCTGCTTGAGGTGAATCATCTCGTGGTTCTTCAGCTCGTCGAGGCGGCTGTTCATGCGGTCGGCATCCTGCTGCGAGTGGGTCAGTATAGTGCCGAAGAAGGTGAGCGCCTCATAGCCCCTCTTGAGCCAGAAGGCATCTACTACCGCCGGCATGTCGTGGACGGTGCTCGGACGACGCGCCTTCCATATGAACCGCAAAATGCGGAACATCCGGAACGGATGGCGTAAGAACTTCAGCTTCATGGCTGCAAAGTTACGAAAAGTCGGGAGAAGAGCAAAACAAATTTGTTTGTTTTTTTTCTTTCAAGTGTCAGGAGTTTCCTTGAGCAAAGCGAAAAACTTCGCGCAGGAAGTGCAAAGTTACAAGATGTGGCCAATAGACAGAGGCAATTCTTACTAGAATTATTTTGTGTGTTGACAACAAATAAAAAAACAAAAACATTTGGCTAGGTGGTGGTTTTTTCTTAATTTTGCATCGTGAAGCATATCATATTGATTTTATTGTGCAGTTTGCTGACGCAGGTATCACGTGGTCAGTCGTTGCGAAAGGCTTCGGATGCGGAGCAGAAACAGATGGTGGAGCGCATCAACCAAGCGACGGCCGGCGTGAAGAGCATCGACTGCCGATTTACGCAGGTGAAAAGGCTTGCTGCGCTGACAGAACCTCAGACATCGGCGGGCCGTATGCTCTTCGACGGTTCGGCAAGGTTTCGCTGGGAGTACATTCAGCCCTATCCGCATACGTTTATTATCAACAACGACAAAGTCTTTATACGGTCGGAGAAGGTACAACAGACCATCGATATTGGTCGCAGTAGACTGTTTAAGCTCATTTCACAGTTGATGTTGAGCAGCGTTTCGGGTACGGTCCTCGGCAACGCTACAGACTTTGATTGCGCGCTTTATATTGCCGGCGACGAGTGGCAGGCTGTGCTGACGCCCAAGCGTCGTGAGCTGAAGAAACTGATGAAAGGTGTTCGCTTGCACTTCAATAGCGCTCGAGGGATGGTGACTAAGGCCGAGATGGCTGAGCCGCGTGGCGACACGACAGTGATCACCCTGAAGGACGTGAAAACCAACGTGAAAATAGATGAACGGATGTGGCGATAAGGCGCTGACGAGCGGTAAAGTGTGCGTGGTGATACCTACATATAACAATGGCGGCACCATTGTCGACGTGGTAGAGCGTACGTCGGCCGTGGTGCCGATTATAGTCGTTGTGGTGGATGGCTCTACCGACGATACCCTTGAACAGCTGCGGCGTTGGCAGGAGAGCCACCATGCGCTGGCTGTTGTTGAGCACGAGGAAAACCGTGGCAAGGGACAGGCCCTGCTTACGGGTTTTAAGTATGCTATCAGCAAGGGCTTTGAGTATGTCATCACACTTGACGCCGACGGTCAGCATTATCCAGAGGATATTCCCCTGCTGCTGGCTGAGAGCATTGCTCACCCCGAAGCGCTGATAGTCGGCAGCCGTAACCTGCAGCAGGAGGGTATGCCCGGTGGTAATACCTTTGCCAACCGTTTCTCAAACTTTTGGTTTGCTGTGCAGACGGGCATCCGGCTGCCCGACACGCAGACGGGATTCCGGCTTTACCCGTTGCGCCATCTGTCGGGTGTACATCTGATTACAGCGCGCTATGAGGCCGAGCTCGAACTGCTGGTGTTTGCCGCCTGGGCGGGCAAGGAGCTGCGGCCAGTGCCGGTGCGTGTGTATTACCCGCCGCAGAGTGAGCGTGTGAGCCATTTTCGGCCGCTGGCCGATTTCGGGCGTATCTCGCTGCTCAACACGGTGTTTTGTCTGGTGGCTGTCTTCTATGGCTGGCCGAAGGCTCTGATAAGAAGGTTGAGGGGAGGGCGATAGAAACTATAGAAGCTATAGAGGCTATAGAAACTGTAGAAGCAATAGAAGAGATAGAAGTAATCATAAATCTTAAATCTCACAAAAAGAAGATGTTATTTCTTGCCATATACGACGCGTTGAAAGATTACCGGCGGTGGACGCTGGCGGCATTGCTGGTGCTGGTGGCGGGGATGGCGGCGCTGGCCTTGCGCCTCGATTATGAAGAGGACATTTCCCGCTTCTTGCCCGCTGACCGCGAGCGGCAGGCTTATCAGGCGGCCGTCGAGGCGCTGAGCAATCAGCAGCGCATAGCCATCGTCTTCAGGGGCGAGAGAGACTCTGTGAAGACGGCGATGGATGCCTTCGAGGCGCACTTCGCCGGGTTGGACACGGCGCAGGTGGTCACTGACCTGCAGGTGACGGTAGACGAGACGCGCCTGTTCGATGTGCTGTCGTTCGTCAGCCAGAACGCGCCTTATTACCTGTGTGCCGCCGACTACGCCCGTATCGACTCGCTACTGGCGCAGCCCAACTTCATAGCCCGGCAGTTGAACGCTGATAAGCAGCTGCTGATGCTGCCCACTGGCGGTGTAGCCACGCAGACTATTACCAGCGACCCCCTGCAACTCTTCAAACCTCTCATTAACCGTCTGCAGCAGACAGCCGCCAACAGCCGCTTCACCATCGACGACGGCTACATCTTTATTGCGGAAAACCCGCAGCAGAGTAATCAATCTCCCCTCCCTTTGGGAGGGGTAGGGGGTGGGTCTTGTGCCCTCGCTTTCCTTTCTTCACCCTACGGTATGAGTGAGTCGGCGCGTAATGCAGAGCTGGCCGCGATGATTGACACCGTCATTGCCCGCACGGCGGCCGAGGTGCCCAGCGTCAGGGTGTCGGCCGTCGGTGGGCCGCTGATAGCTGTCAGCAATGCCACGCAGATTAAGCGTGACAGCATGTTGGCCGTAGGCATCAGTGTGACGCTCATCCTGGCGTTGCTGCTCTGGCATTACCGCCGTCTGAGCGATCTGTTGTGGATTGTCGCCGCCTTAGGCTTTGGATGGCTCACGGCCGTGGCGGGTATGGCCTTGCTGCGCGGCAGCATGTCGGTTATCGTACTCGGCATTGGCTCCGTCATTATCGGCATAGCCGTGAACTATCCTCTCCACTTCCTCGATCATCTGCGCGAGATGGGCGACAGCCGTCAGGCGCTCAGCGATATGGTACACCCCCTGCTCGTGGGCAACATTACCACCGTCAGCGCCTTCCTTTGCCTGCTATGGGTTGATGCCGCCGCCATGCGCGACCTCGGACTCTTCGGCGCCCTCATGCTCGTAGGCACGATACTCTTTGTACTGGTGGTGATGCCACAGGGGGCTCAGCCCCTCCCCCGGCCCCTCCCTGTGAGGGAGGGGAGTAATTACACTGATGGCGGCAATACAGCGGAAGGAGTAATCTCTCTCCTCCCTCACAGAGAGGGACCGGGGGAGGGCCTGGGTCTGAAGGGACTGGGTCTCTTTCTCTTCACTCTTTTTCTTGCCTACTTCAGCCTGCAGACATCGTTTGACGCCGACCTGCGACATATCAATTATATGACCGACGGGCAGCGCGAGGATATGGCGCTGTTGGCGCAGCTGTCGGAAGATATGCCCGCCGATGCGTTGACCCTGATACCATCCGCTGCCGAGCAGCAGGAGCGTTTGCGGTTGTGGGATGATTTCCAGCGGCGTCATACAGACCTTGCGACGACACTGCAGGCGGAGGCAGCCCGCCAGGGGTTTGCTGCCGACGCTTTTACACCTTTCTATGACCTGATGGCCTCGATGCCGGTGCCACAGAATGCCGAATTCTTTGCCCCCGTGGCGCAGTTCATTGGCGGGCAGCATCTGATTAACGCCCCTAACGTGGGAGCACAGTTAGTAGAGATATTGCAGGATAATTTCAACTATGTCAGCTTCGTCTGCGGGATTGTGGTGTTTGCTTTTCTATGGCTCTCATTCCGCCGCATAGAGCTGGCGTTGATGGCGTTTCTGCCTCTGACCGTGGGGTGGGTGTGGATATTAGGACTGATGGAGCTCTTGGGCATACAGTTCAACATCGTCAACATTATCCTGGCCACCTTCATCTTCGGACAGGGCGACGACTACACCATCTTCATCACCGAGGGCCTGATATATGAGCACACCACTGGTCGCCGTCGCCTACAAAGCTACTGGCGCAGCATTATGCTCTCTGCAGCGCTGATGTTCATAGGCATGGGCACGCTTATTGTGGCCCGCCATCCCGCCCTTCATTCATTGGGCGAGGTAAGCATCATCGGCATGGGGGTGGTGGTGCTCATGGCTAACTACCTGCCGCCGCTGGTGTTCCGCTGGCTGGTAAATGAGGGTGGATTACCTGTCACGGTGGGCCGCCTCGGCCGCTCACTCTTCGCCATGGGTTTCTTCCTCGGCGTGATGTATCTGTTGCTGTTGCCTTTCACGTGGCTCTACTTCCATCTGGGCACGATGACCGAAGAGCGGCGGGTGAAGTATCACCGCCTGCTACAGTGGCTGGCCGACTTTGTCATCCACCGCGTGCCGGGGGTGACGTTTCATCTCGACAACACCGCCGGCGAGACCTTTGAGCGCCCCGCCGTGATTATCAGCAACCACCAGTCGCACCTCGACCTGATGTGTCTGATGATGCTGACGCCGAAGTTGGTGTTTCTCACCAACGACTGGGTGTGGCGCAACCCCTTCTATGGCATGGTCGTCCATCGGGCGGAGTTTGTACCTGTTAGCGACGGCATAGAGAACCATTTAGACCAGCTACGCGACATCTACCGCCGCGGCTACTGCATCTGCGTGTTTCCCGAGGGCACACGCTCTGACGACTGCCGTATATTGCGATTCCACAAAGGAGCTTTCTATTTGGCCGAGCAACTGCAGGCCGATATCGTGCCTGTCTATCTGCACGGTCCCGGTCACGTGCTGCCTAAACGCGACTTCATGCTTCGCAAAGGGCGCATCGACGTAGAGATAGGCGAAAGAATAACAAGTAAGCAGAACCAGAACGCATCCGCCACACTCCTGGAGCGCGCCAAGCAGACGCGCCACCACTATCAAGAATATTACCAGCAGATGTGTAGCAGGATAGAGACCGACGACTACTGGGCTCCCTACCGCAGGCTGGCCAACTACTACCGTAACCAAAAGCTATATGAAC
>Ga0310691_10005641_pt1 | contig 13608 bp, 11 predicted proteins | sample 176DNAGHGlowgp2_FD_203887 | JGI IMG/M metagenome (GOLD analysis project Ga0310691, IMG submission 203887) | Sheep rumen microbial communities from Palmerston North, Manawatu-Wanganui, New Zealand - 1766 DNA GHGlow gp2 (v2) (version 2) | ecosystem: Host-associated > Mammals > Digestive system >... | reverse complement strand
AATCGTCATGAACGAGGCACTCAAGATCGTCCGCGCGAAGCTCATCAACGTGCTTGACAAGCTGTGTTCTTTTGCGGATGCCAACAAAGCGGTACCGACACTCGCATTTACACACTTTCAGCCCGCACAGCCCACTACCGTCGGAAAAAGAGCGACTCTTTGGACACAGGATTTCTTAAGCGACCTTGAGGATCTTGAATATGTACAATCAACACTTAAACTTTTGGGATCCAAGGGAACGACCGGAACGCAGGCTTCGTTCCTGGAACTTTTCGAAGGCGATAACGACAAGATCGACAAGATAGATCCGATGATCGCCGAAAAGATGGGCTTTAAGGCTTGTTACCCCGTATCCGGTCAGACATATTCCAGAAAAGTTGACACGCGCGTCTTAAACGTGCTTGCCGGAATTGCCGCAAGTGCGCACAAGATGAGTAACGATATAAGACTTTTGCAGCACTTAAAAGAAGTCGAGGAGCCCTTTGAAAAGAGTCAGATCGGTTCTTCGGCAATGGCTTATAAGAGAAATCCCATGAGAAGCGAACGTATCGCTTCGCTTGCCCGTTACGTCATGATCGATGCTCTCAATCCCGCGATCACGAGCGCAACGCAGTGGTTTGAGAGAACTCTTGACGATTCCGCCAACAAGCGTATCGCGATCCCCGAAGGATTTCTGGCAATCGACGGTATTCTCGATCTGTGTCTTAACGTTGTTGACGGTCTTGTCGTTTATCCCAAGGTTATCAATAAGCGTTTGATGAGCGAACTTCCTTTCATGGCGACCGAAAATATCATGATGGATGCCGTTAAGGCAGGCGGAGACAGACAGGAACTTCACGAAAAGATCCGTACACTTTCGATGGAAGCCGGCAAGAATGTCAAGGTTGAAGGTAAGGACAATAACCTTCTTGAACTCATTGCCAATGATGAGGCATTTAACCTTTCGTACGAGGAACTTGAAAAGGCAATGGATCCTTCCAAATATGTGGGAAGGTCGGTGCTTCAGACAGAGCGTTTCTTAAATGACTTTGTAAAACCCGTACTTGAAAAAAACAAAGACCTCCTCGGTAAGACCGCCGAGATCAACGTATAGCGGATTAAGGTATACGGAGAAAAAATATACTGCACAAGGAATTATGTCAACCAAAACGATCCGGTTTTCGCGTTGGCTGCGGTGAGCGTTATGATAAAAAATATAGTATTTGATATCGGAAATGTTCTCGTTGATTTCGGATGGCGGGAATACATAAAAAGCTTTGGAGTAACCGATGAGGAATTTGACAGGATTGTAGCCGCAACGGTTTACAGCAGTGCCTGGAGTGAATTTGACAGAGGTATTCTATCCGAAGAAGAGGTGCTTGAAAGCTTTTATGCCGCCGATCCGGATATGAAAGAGCTGATCTATAAGATTTTTTCAAAGATAAACGGGCTTTTGACACAGTTTGATTATGCCAAGGACTGGATAAGAGATCTTCAGAAAAGAGGATTTAAGGTATACTGTCTTTCCAACATGTCATATAAGGCAGTGGATGAATGTGCCGAAGCACTTGACTTTATACCGCTTCTGGATGGGTCGATATTAAGCTGCGATGTCAAATTATGTAAACCCGAGCGGGAGATTTACGAGCTCCTGTTTAAAAAGTACGATCTTGTGCCGGGGGAGTGCCTGTTTATAGACGATCTTGAAAAGAATATAAATGCCGCGATCGCCTGCGGCATGAAAGGGCATGTATTTAAAGATAAAGCAGACGCCGACGCGGCGATAGATGAGATCGTGGCCGCAGCAGTGTGATTTGCAGACAACTTTTACAGGCAGATCAGTCCCCGGAAGCGCCTATGGTATCTTCGGTGTTTTCCGAAGGTTTCGTGCGGGATGAAAGGTTTGCGGTATCAACTTGTATCGCGGGGCCGTGGTCGGTGGGCTTGCCCATTAGATCAAAATCTGCGATGGTGTGCTTGTGGAATACCTTTCCGATCATCCAGATGTATGCCCAGATAAGGATCGGCAGCAGGATGGTAAATCCGATCGAGATACGCGCAAGTTTTCCGGCCCATTCAAATTTAAGGAGCGAGAATACAAGCGTTGCGACGTATAAAAGTACCAGCAGTACGATACATACCATTGCTGCGATACGCTGACCTTTTGTATATTTTGACTTGAATTCCGTTTTGTTTTCTTTTTCCATATTTTCCATACGGTTATTGTAACATACTGAAACGGTAATTCAACATATACATTGTATGTACCAAAGGGCATTGGTGAAAATATTGAAATAATGCTATATTTATGCTAAACTACGAAAGCGATTATTTGGACCGCAAGGGTCCGGAATGGAGAAATAATATGACATTACTTGAAAAATGGCGTAAATCCGCATACAACGAGCAGGAGGACGCAGGAAAACTCAAAGCTTTGTGGGATGACTATTTCACCAAAGAAAAGGCGATCTACGAAAAGCTTTTAAAGGATCCCGATACGGTAGTTAAGGGTACTGTTGCCGAACTTGCCAAGAAATATAAAGTCAGCCAGATGATAATGACAGGTTTTCTGGACGGTATCAACGATTCGCTTATCGAGCCAAACCCCATAGAGACAATGGAAGCCGATACCGAGGTAAACCTTGGTTTTGACAAGGCACTTCTTTACAAGAACATGGTTGCGGCACGCGCAGACTGGCTGTACGGACTTAAAGAGTGGAACGACATCTTTACCGAGGAAGAGCAGAAAGAACTTTACAAGGAGCAGAAGATGTCTCAGACCGTTCGCAAAGAAAACAAGATCTATCCCAACGATCCCTGTCCTTGCGGATCGGGCAAGAAGTTCAAAAAATGCTGCGGTAAGAACGCTTAAACCGTTGAGATGTTATGATGATCGCGAATGCCGGCCGATGGGATCGGTGTCCGCGATTGTTTGATTTTTTTGTATTTGTATGTAAAGGGGAAGAAGTTATGAAGACAGGAAAAAAGCTTTCGATACTTGCACTTATCTTTGCGCTCGTTCTTGGTTTGAGCGCATGTACCGCCGACGATCTGGCATCTATCCTTAAACGCGGTCAGGAAGTGGAAGAGGACGACGACGATCGTTCTTCCCGCAGAAAGCGTGACAAAGACAAAGATAAGGAAGATGATAAGGACAAGGACAAAGACGTCGATAAAGACAAAGACAAGGATAAAGACAAAGATAAGGACAAGGATAAAGACAAGGATAAGCCCACGACAAAGTACCGTGATTTCATCCATCGTTCGGTAAACTATGACGGTGAAGGAAATGTATCGAGCAGTTCCGAATATAATTACGATGCCAACGGCAATCTTACCGAAGTATGGTACTACGATGCCCACGGCGATATTTCATCATATTTTGTATATGAATATGATGCGGACAGTAACCGCATAGGTTATACGGGCTTTAGCGCCGATCACGTTGCCAATTACAGATCCGAGTACGAATACAATTCCGACGGCAATCTTATTACCGAGACAAGTTTCGATACTCAGGACGGAAGCGTAGTATTTGCTTACCATTACGAATACGACAAATTCGGAATGAGAACACGCGAATATGAAACAAATGCGGACGGGGAGATCGTGAACGATCACAGGAGTCTCTATGATGGCAACAATATGCAGATAGAGTCGTATTCTTATGACCGGGACGGAAATAAGATATCAACGACCTATTATCAGTATGATGCCAACAATGATCTGATATATAACAATGTCGTTACGGAGGATAACGGTTCGTGGTCATATGAGTATGCGTATGACGAACACCATAATATGACATATTATGCTTTTTATGATGAGGGAGTCCTGAAATCGTCAGGCCGGTATGAATATGATGACGACGGGAATATGATCTACTCCGCTCAGTATGACCAGGACGGTAATGAGGTCTATTCGTATGAATATGATTTTGAGTTTAATTCGGACGGTAAGATCGTGGAAATGATCAGCACATCATATCAGAACGGTCAGCCTTATGTCAGCGTCAGCTCATATGATTACGATGACAACGGAAATATGATCATGACCCAAAGCAGCGATGCGGAAGGAAACGTATATTACCGCACGGAAACAGAGTATATCTCGATAGAACTTCCGATCGACTGGGTAGACAAGAGTGAGATATTCAATCACGAATATTGATCTTAGGGTGTTGACACCCGGCAAATGATGTGATAATTTATATCAGTACGTAATAAAGTCAAGCAGAGCATCCGCTCTCACCCCGTGGCACAGGGCTTAACGGGCGTTAAATATATGAATACAGGGCATATGCCCGTGTTTTCAGGTGTTTAATTAAGGCGGATACTTTGTATCCGCTTTTTTGTATATCAAACAAACACGGTTTTTTTCAGGAGGGTACAACTATTAGCGAATTAATGATTAATGAACAGATCCGTGACAAAGAAGTCAGAGTCATCGGAGAAAACAACGAGCAGCTCGGTATCATGTCATCCAAGGATGCACTTAAACTTGCCGAAGAGGCAGGAGTAGATCTTGTTAAGATCGCGCCCAACGCAGCTCCGCCTGTCTGCAGGATTGTAGATTACGGTAAGTTCAAATACGATCAGATGAAGCGTGAAAAAGAAGCCAAAAAGAAACAGCACGTTGTTGAGATCAAAGAAATTCGTCTTACACCCAATATTGATACAAACGACCTTAACACCAAGATGAACGCGGCAAGAAAGTTCTTGCAGGGCGGCGACAGAGTTAAGATCACATTAAGGTTCAGAGGCCGTGAAATGGCTCACATGAACACATCCAAGCACATTCTCGACGATTTTGCCGAAGGACTTGCCGATATCGCAACGATCGATAAGGCTCCCAAGGTAGAAGGTCGTAGCATGACCATGTTTTTAGCCGGAAAAAAGAACTGAAGACCCGGATAAAATGATAGATTTATTTAGTTCAGGAGGAAAATGACATGCCTAAAATGAAATCAAGCAGTGCAGCTGCAAAGCGCTTTAAAGCTACAGGAACAGGTAAGTTAAAGAGAAATAAGGCTTACAAGAGCCATATCTTAACCAAGAAGACTGCCAAGAGAAAGCGTAACTTAAGAAAGCCCGCTATCACGGACAAGACAAACGTTAAGAACATGAAGAAGATCTTACCCTATTTATAAGTCGATTGGAGGAATTAAGAAATGGCTAGAATTAAAGGTGGCATGAATGCCAGAAAAAAGCATAATAGAGTATTAAAACTTGCTAAGGGCTACAGAGGAGCTCGTTCCAAACAGTACAGGACAGCCAAGCAGTCCGTTATGAGAGCTCTTACATCCGCTTACGCAGGACGTAAAGAAAGAAAGCGTCAGTTCAGACAGTTATGGATCGCACGTATCAATGCTGCTGCAAGACTTAACGGAATCTCATATTCAAAGTTCATGTTCGGTTTAAAGAACGCAGGTGTTGAAATGAACCGTAAGATGCTCGCAGAGATGGCAGTAAACGATGCTGAAGGATTTGCAAAACTTGCAGAGATCGCTAAGAAGAACGCATCATAAATAACATTGAGATCATCCCGCAGGAATCATTCCTGCGGGTGTTTTGCGTAGCGACGAGGCAAGCGGCTGCTTCGTTTACGAAAGCAGCCATTTGCCGACCGCTTGCAATCATCGAATTTCATTATTATGAAATCCGATGATTGCGTATAGCGACGCACAGACGCACATTTAGAAAGGTTTATTATATGACATATCTGGATCATTTTAAAGAACTGTGCAAGATACCGCACGGTTCGGGCAATACTACACTTATATGCGATCATCTCGAAAGATTCGCAAAAGAACATTCGCTTGAATACCATCGTGATGAGGTAAACAATATCATCATCATTAAAGAGGCATCTTTTGGCCGCGAAAACGACGAACCCGTGATCATTCAGGGACACATGGATATGGTGGCGGTCAAGGATGACGACATAGACAAAGATATGAAGACAGAAGGTTTAGATGTTGAGACCGACGGCGACTTTATGTACGCAAAGGGCACAAGTCTCGGCGGTGACGACGGAATAGCCGTTGCATACGCTCTTGCTCTTCTTGAGTCGGACATGTCTCTTCCCCGCATCGAAGCGGTATTTACGGTTGACGAGGAAGTCGGAATGGAAGGCGCTACGGCAATAGATGTATCGCCCCTTAAAGGACATACTTTCCTTAACGTCGATTCCGAGGAAGAAGGAGAGTTTCTGGTAAGCTGTGCCGGCGGCGCAAGAGTGGATCTTTCTTATGACTGCAACCATGAGCCCAGAGTCAATCCCGCTCCCGGCAATGCGGTATACGAGATATCCATAAGCGATTTTATCGGCGGTCATTCCGGTACCGAGATCGACAAGAACCGTGCCAACGCCATCCGCATCATGTGCAAGATATTAAAGAAACTGTTCGATGCCGGTGTTTTACTGGGTATCGGTGATTTTTCGGGAGGTACAGCCGACAATGCGATCTGCGCATCGGCGAAGTCGGTTGCTTTATGTAAACCAATCGAGCCCGAACTGTTCGACATGATCAAATACGAAGCCATGGACCGTTATATGCAGACCGAAAAGAACGCAAAGATCTCATATAAGACCTCGGACCTTCAGATACCGTTCTATCAGGCCGGAGATTTCCTTCATTTCCTGACCTCTCTTCCGGACGGCGTTGTCGCTATGAGCAAAGATATCGAAGGTCTTGTCGAAACATCATTAAACCACGGCATAATCTCAATGGAAAACGGTGTTGTGAAGCTTTCTTTAAGCATCCGCAGCAATATCGATTCGGAAAAAGAAAACTTAAAGAAGACCATCAAAGAACTTGTCGACAACCGTCCCGTTAAGATGAACGTTCACGGCGATTATCCGGGCTGGGCATATCGCGAAAACTCGCCCATCCGCGACAAGATGGTCAATACCTATCGTGAGATGTACGGCAAGGAACCCATCGTCAAAGCACTTCACGCAGGTCTTGAATGCGGTATTTTCGCTTCCAAGATCCCGGATCTTGACTGCGTATCCTTCGGTCCCAACATTTACGATATCCACACAACCCGCGAGCACTTAAGCCTTTCATCGGCTGAGCGCACCTGGGACTTTATCGTGAAGATACTATCCAAATAACGAACATTAAAGTGAATTAATTTCAAAAAAGGGCATATACAATTGCGTAAAGCCTTTTCAGAAGCGTCGGCGCTTAACGAGATGGGCCGCAGGGCACATCGAGTTTAGCGAGCGCGTGGTGAAACCACCGCGGCCGCTACGCTTGCTGAATAAGCGAGAGCGGGGCTTGAGCAATTCGTATATGCCCTTTTTGTTAATTATGTACAATTAACGGGAAGTAAATTTGGACATTATTTCTTTGGAAACCGAGTTGAAGTATTTGGGTTTCCGTGATACGATAAAGATGGAAACCGAGGATGCGCAAACGGGTTTCCGATGAGAGATAACCAATGTGAAGATCGCGCAAACGCAGAAACCGCGCAAATGCGAAGATCGTATCGGCAAACGGAGTGAATCAATATGTCAAGATTGGCACAAGACCCCGAAGATCTCAGAAAAAAGGTTATGGAAGCCTGTATCGGCACTTTCAATGAGAAAGGTATCAGGCTTACCATGTCGGACGTGGCCACCAAATGCCACATCAGCAAAAAAACGCTCTACCTCATGTTCGAAGACAAGGAAGAGATGCTCTTAAACGCAATAGATCATTGCTTTGATTCCATTAAAGAATGTGAAAAAGAAATATATGACGATCCGGATCTATCGACTCTTGAGAAGATCAAAAAGATCATGGGCATTATGCCGGACAGGTACCGTGATATCGATTTTACCAAGGGTTCGGAGTTTAAAGACGTTTATCCCTCTCTTTATAAGAGGATAAACGAAAGACTTTCAAACGACTGGGATTATACCATAAGTCTTATAGAACGCGGCATTAAAGAAGGCGTTATCAGAAGTGACATAAGCATTTATGTTTTAAAAGCCGTAATTGAAGGTGCGATAGACAATATGCTGTCCGACAAGGGCTTTAAAAAAGCGGGACTTACCTACGCAAAAGCTCTGGACGAACTTATAGAGATGATCATAAACGGCATTCGTGCCCGATAAACACAGTATCTTAGCAACCGGATTAAATATTTACGATCGGAGGGTTAAATGAGGACATATCTTAACAGAGACTGGAACTTTTGGTTCGATCAAAACAAAGCGGAGTGTGAGAAGGTTGATATTCCGCACACCGTGAAGGTTACGGATTTCAATTCTTTTGATGAAGGTATTTACCAGACTGTCTGCAAATATGAAAAAGAAATCGAGAGACCTGCGGAACTTGACGGAAAAGCCGTAATACTCCATTTTGACGGAGCGGGACACAGAGCGACGATTTATGTAAACCACAACGAGCTCTATACCCATAAATGCGGATATACGGCATTTGATGTTGATATCACCGATGAACTTAAAAAGGCAGAGGGCAGCACATTTGTACTTACCGTAATACTGGACACCCGTGAGACTCTCGATCAGCCGCCTTTCGGTAATGTCATCGACTATATGACCTACGGCGGACTATACAGAGAAGTCTGGATGGAAGTCCGGAACGAAGTTTACATAAAGTCAACATATCACAGATACTGCTCCGATAAAAAGCTTGAAAACAAAATCGTTATTGCCGGAATTGAAGAAGGGGAAGTTGACATAAAGTTAACGGTTCTCAGAGATGACGGCACAACGGCATGTGAATACAGCGATTCACTCAAGACCGGAAAAGACCTTGAAGGTACATTCGTATCCGGTACATTCGATCTTAAAGACGTAAAAGAATGGAATCCCGACACACCGGTACTTTATACCGTAAAGACGGAACTTTTAAAAGACGGTGCGGTCATAGACACTTACAGTGTACTTACCGGATTCAGAACGGTTGAATTCAGGAGGGACGGTTTCTTTTGCAACGGAAGAAAGCTTAAGCTTCGCGGTGTGAACAGGCATCAGTCATATGCATATACAGGCTATGCGATGCCCGATTCGGTGCAGAGGGAAGACGCAAGGATATTAAGGGATGAACTTGGCATGAATGCCGTCAGGACATCGCACTATCCCCAGTCACACGCATTTATCGAGGAATGTGACAGACTCGGATTGTTTGTATTTACGGAGATACCGGGATGGCAGTTTGTGGGCGGAGATGAGTGGAAAGCCCAGGCGGTCAGAAATACCGAAGATATGATCATCGGCTACAGAAATCACCCTTCGATAATACTGTGGGGCGTCAGGATCAACGAATCGATGGACGACGACGAGCTTTATACAAAGACCAACGATGTTGCACACAGACTCGCACCCGGAATAGTGACGGGCGGCGTAAGGTTCATCAAAAAGAGCAGCTTACTGGAAGACGTCTATACGTTCAATGATTTCATATATAACGGAAAGACCAAGCCCACGACCGCCAAAAAAGACGTTACTCCGGATATGAGCAAGCCTTTCCTGATTTCCGAGTATAACGGGCATATGTATCCCACAAAGCCTTTTGATGACGAGTCTCACCGCATAGAACATGCGATAAGGCACGCGACCGTGCTTAACGATGTATACGGACATGATGAGACGCTCGGTTCTTTTGCCTGGTGTATGTTTGACTACAATACACACAAAGATTTCGGGTCGGGAGACAGGATATGCTATCACGGCATTACCGATATGTTCAGAAATCCCAAGCTTGCGGCATATGTATATAAGAGCCAGTCAAACCGTGAAACCGTCATGGAAGTGGCATCGGACTTTAACATAGGAGAATATCCGGCTTCGACGCTCAATAAGATATGGGTGTTCACCAACGCCGATTCTGTAAAGTTTTATAAAAACGGTTACTTCTTAAACGAATTTTTCCCGGACAGGGAGACATTCCCGAACCTTCCGCATCCGCCGATCAGGATCAACGACTTTATCGGTGACAAGCTGATGACGGAGGAGGGGTACAGTCCGCAGGTTTCGGCCCGCATCAAGAAACTGATGGAACTTGTGGCGGACTACGGTCTTGACGATCTTCCGCTTAAGGGAAAGCTTCTGATGGCCCGTATGATGGCCTTCGATCATATGACGATCAGCAAGGGTTACGATCTTTATTCAAAATACATCGGAGGCTGGGGCGACAAGGTTAAGGTTTATGAGTTTGTGGCCATCAAAGACGGCAAGGAGGTCGCAAGGCTTACCAAGTCACCCACGGAATCGCTTCATCTTGAGGTGAAGGCCGACAAGACAGTGCTTACCGAAGATAAGACATACGATGTCGCCGCAATAAGATTTTCGGCCCGCAATCAGAACGGCAGCGTTGAGACATACGCGTGCGACCCCGTGGTATTAAAGACCGAGGGACCGATCGAGGTCATCGGACCCGAGATCGCGACACTCAGGGGCGGCATGAGCGGTACATACATACGTTCCACCGGAAAAGGAAACGGGAAACTTACGCTTACATACAGAGGCGTTGACACAACAGTTGAATTTGAAGTCAGGTAAAGACAAGGGAGGTATCTTATGGAACAGAAAACAAACTTTAAGGTAAAAGTCGGTTACGGTATCGGCGCTGTCGGAAAGGACATGGTCTACATGCTTTCCGCAAGTTACATCCTGTATTATTATCAGGATCTTTTGGGCGTCGAAGCGTGGATCATGGGCGTGATCCTGCTCATCGCAAGAGTATTTGATGCCTTCAACGATCCCATCATGGGAGTTGTCGTAGCCAAAACGCGTACAAAATGGGGTAAGTTCAGGCCCTGGATCATGATCGGTACTCTTACCAATGCGGTAATACTGTATCTTATGTTCGCATGCCCTCCGTCTCTTAAGGGAAGCGGCCTTGTGGCTTATGCGGCGATCTTTTACATTGTCTGGGGCATGACCTATACGATGATGGATATCCCCTACTGGTCAATGGTTCCTTCGCTTACCGAGAGCGGCAAGGAAAGAGAAAACCTTTCGGCTCTTGCAAGAAGCTGTGCGGGTGTGGGATCGTCTTTAATAGTTATCATAACAATGCTTGCGGTAACCGCACTCGGCAAGATGTTCGGAAACGACGGAATGAGCGAAAACGCCATCGAGGTTGTCGGATTTAAGTGGTTTGCACTCATTGTGGCGGTCCTCTTTGTCATATTCACCGTGATCTTATGTCTTGCGGTAAAAGAAAACCCTACGACCGACATGAAGACTGCTTCCGTAAAGGACATGTTCAGGGCGCTCATTCAAAACGACCAGGCCATGACCGTTGTTGTCGCCATAGTGCTTGTAAATACCGCGATCTACATGACCTCAAACCTTCTTATATACTTCTTTAAATACGATCTCGGCGGAGAGTCGTGGAAAGGCGATTATACACTCTTTAACACCTTCGGCGGCGCCATGCAGATCCTTGCGATGATGATCTTATTCCCGCTTCTTCGTAAATTCTTTAACACCGTTAAGATGTATTATGTTTCGGTGGGAAGCGCGATCTTCGGATATCTTGTATTACTGGCTCTGTCGATACTCGGTATCAACAACGTATTCGTTTTCTTTGTACCCGGATTCTTTATCTTTGCGGCTGTGGGACTTTTAAACGTACTTGTTACGGTATTTTTGGCAAATACTGTCGATTACGGTGAACTTAAGAATGACAGACGCGATGAATCTGTGATATTCTCTATGCAGACGTTTGTTGTTAAACTCGCTTCAGGTATCTCGGCGCTTATGGCATCGCTGTGCCTGCAGATCTTTAACATCAGCAAAGACGAAGAAGCGCTTGCAACCGTAGGTTCGGGTTCCGTAATGGGACTTCGTATGACGATGACGCTCATCCCTATAGCAGGTCTTATAGTCGCATACATCGTATTCAGCAAGAAGTTTACGTTAAGCGACGAGAGAGTCAAAGAGATCAGCACGGAACTTAAAGCGAGAAAATCAGCAGCTAACAACGATTGAGCCGGCCGAATAGGATGAGCGGCGAACAGCGATTGAGCCGGTTTAAAATGATTGAGGGGTAAAAGAAAATGATCTCAGTAAGTAAAAACAGTTTTTTGCTGTCAACGGCAAACACATCTTATGCATTTTATGTAAACCAGTGCGATATACTCGAACATCTCTATTACGGCAAAAGGATAGAGACGGGAGAGTGCTTTGATGATGCTTTTAAGGCTTTGGCCGGAAAAGTGAGCACACCAAGGGGCACCACCATAGATTACAAAAAGGGTGAACTTATGATGCTCGAGGATACTCTTCTTGAGATATCTTCGGTGGGAAAGGGAGATTTTCGCGAGCCCTCCGTACTGTTAAGATATGCAGACGGCAGCATAACTTCGGACTTTGTGTTCGATTCTTACAAGATCTGTGAAGAACCCGTATATCCTGCGGGACTTGCACATTCCTATTCGGAAGATAAGTTTGAACAGCTTGAGATCACTTTAAAAGAAGTCGTAAAAGGCGTTTTACTTAAGCTTTATTACAATGTTTTTGAAAATTGTGACGTTATCACCAGATGGGCAAAAGTTGAAAATCCCGGGGAAGATGCGGTTTACATAAATCGAATAATGAGTCTTCAGTTAGACCTTGATTCAAACGACTTCAAGATGACTACTTTCGGCGGAAACTGGGCCCGAGAGATGGTTAAATACGATACTCCCGTATCACATGGCACGATGGTCAATTCCACTGCTTCGGGTGTTTCGTCAAACCGCAACAACCCCTTTGTTATGTTAATCAAAATCGATACCAATGAAACTTCCGGCGAAGGATTCGGTTTTAACCTTATCTATTCGGGTAACCATTACGAAGCGGCCGATATAAGCGGTTTCTTTAAGACAAGATTCATATCGGGTATCAATCCCGAAGATTTCGAGTGGAGACTTGAAAAGGGCGATTCATTTGATTCACCCGAAGCCGTGATGACATATTCGGATACCGGATACAGGGGCATAAGCTTCCATATGCATGAGTTTGTAAGAAACCACATAGTAAGGGGTACCCACAAAAAGGCACTGCGTCCCATTCTTATTAATTCGTGGGAAGCCGCGTATTTTAACTTCAACGAATCAAAACTTCTTTCCCTTGCCAAAAAGGCAGCCGATGCGGGAATGGAGCTTTTTGTAATGGATGACGGCTGGTTTAAAGGGCGTAACGACGACACTTCGTCACTCGGCGACTGGACCGTTGAACTTAAAAAGCTTCCAAACGGCATAAAGGGACTTTCCGACAAGATACATAACTTAGGCCTTAAATTCGGTATCTGGGTTGAACCCGAGATGATCAACGAAGATTCCGACCTTTACAGAGCGCATCCCGAATATGCCATGACCATGCCGGGGCGTGAGAATTCACTCGGCCGTAACCAGATGGTTCTCGACCTTACAAATCCCGAGGTTGTTGAATATGTCAAAAACGCCATGCGCGGAGTGTTCAAGGATAACGGCGTTGATTACGTTAAATGGGATATGAACAGAATGTTCGCGGACGTTTATTCAAAAGTCCTTCCTAAGAACCGTCAGCGCGAGACCGCACACAGATATGTGCTTGGTCTTTATGATATAATGTCAACACTGGTTACTGAATTCCCTGACATTCTTTTTGAAGGATGTGCGTCGGGCGGTAACCGTTTTGACT
>Ga0310691_10005640_pt1 | contig 13610 bp, 8 predicted proteins | sample 176DNAGHGlowgp2_FD_203887 | JGI IMG/M metagenome (GOLD analysis project Ga0310691, IMG submission 203887) | Sheep rumen microbial communities from Palmerston North, Manawatu-Wanganui, New Zealand - 1766 DNA GHGlow gp2 (v2) (version 2) | ecosystem: Host-associated > Mammals > Digestive system >... | reverse complement strand
TCAACACTTTAGACCATGAGCTGATGCTTTGGCTCAACTACGACGGAGGCACCTTTCAAGATGCCTTCTGGTACACTTTGAGCCAAATCCCATCGTGGATACCGCTCTACATTACCATCATCTTTGTGATGTTACAACCGAGCGATGGCCAAAAACAGAAAAGGTGGATGAAGTTCATCCTTTTGCTCCTCTTCACTGCCCTTGTCTTCGCTTTCACCGACCAGATCAGCGCTGGCATCATCAAGCCTCTTGTGCAACGACCACGTCCTTCACACGACGGTTCCATCATGGACCAGTTGCATTTCGTCAACGACTATCATGGCGGCGCCTATGGTTTCGTGTCGTCGCATGCGGCCAATTGCTTTGGCTTGGCTGTCTGGGTCAGCTGCCTTTACAAGCGGCGCTCCTTGGTCACGGCAATGATATTGTATGCCGTGCTTAACTGCTATTCGCGCATCTATCTGGGCGTGCATTTCCCTGGCGATATCATTTGTGGCACCATCCTTGGCATCCTTTGTGGTTGGCTCGGTTATTATTGCTACACACGTTTCTGCCAACGTTTCAGCATCCCTCAGAATAAGTCGGTCAACCCGCTTCCCATCACCATCATGCTTTGGGCATCCTTGCTCGCTTTTGCTGTCTATGCAGTGTTCATGCTCTTTCAATGACATAAAATAAAAGATCTCAGATGCGAGGTTCCCTACACTAAACAATAATACGGAAAAACAAACCATAATAAAATATGAAAAGGTCTCTCTTTATTGCACTATTCGCCGTCACAGCCATCCTGTTAAATGCACAGACGGCATTGAAGAAAGTTTATAATGAAGATATTAACCCTATCGAGCAGATAGATCAGGCTTTGGCTAAGGCTAAGGCTGAAAATAAGAATGTCATCTGTCAGGTAGGTGGCAATTGGTGTCCGTGGTGCCTGCGTTTCGCTGACTTTATCAGTCGAGACAGCACAATAAGCCAAGTCATTGACCAAAACTATGTCTATATCCATGTGAATTACAATCCACGCAAGGTTGATGATGAAGCCCATGCACAATTGACCAAAGCCTTGTTGCAGCGACTCAACAACCCCGTTCGTTTCGGATTCCCCGTCTTCGTCGTGCTGGACGAGAACGGCAAGGTGATCCATACCCAGGATTCCAGTTTCCTCGAAGAGGGTAACGGCTATAACAAAGAGAAAGTACTCCGATTCTTCAATTGCTGGACACCCCAAGCAACATTATAAGATATATATTTTCAAGTTAAACGATGAGAACTATAACAACGATGGCTCTATTGATGGCCTCTCTTACCATCATGAGCGGATGTAGTAATCAGCAGAAAGCTAAGACAAAGGTTCCTACACGCGTTAAAACTGAAGTGGCAAGCTTTGGCTTGAACGAATCAGGACAGAACTTTGTGGGTATTGTGGAAGAACGAGAAGCCACAGCTGTTAGTTTTACGGGAATGGGCGTAGTGCGCCGCGTATTAGTAAGTGAAGGGCAAGCCGTGGGTCGAGGTCAACTCCTGGCAGAGATGGACGACACCCAAGCTCGCAACACGTTGGCAGCTTCCGAAGCTGCAGTGATGCAGGCTGAAGATGCACTGCAACGTATGACGATTCTGCACGATGCCGGTTCCTTGCCCGAACAACAATGGGTCGAAGTGCAGAGCAAAGTGGCACAGGCACGTGCCCAGCAGGAGGCAGCCAAGAAGAACCTTGCCGATTGTCGGCTACTGGCTCCTGTAAGCGGTGTTGTAGGAACGCGTCACGTCAAAGCAGGTGAGACTGCTCTGCCCTCGCAGGCTGTCGTTACCTTGCTCGACGTAAGCAGCGTAAAGGTGAAGGTCTCTATACCCGAAGCCGAGATAAACAATATCGAACCGACTACTGCCACGACAGTTGCAATAGCTGCTGCAGACAAGGAAGTTGCAGGCGGCCGTATTGAAAAGGGTGTTCAGGCCGATCCATTGACCCACACCTACGACATCCGCATCAACGTGCCGAATCCCGACCGAAAACTCCTTCCTGGCATGGTGGCCAATGTTGCCTTTTCGCCGAAGGAGGAAATCGTAACCCTACCAACACTGCCCGTGACTTGCATACAGAAGCCAGCCGACGGGACCTTGTTCGTATGGACCATTGCCAACGACAGCACAGCCCATCGCCAAACCGTTGGCATTGGACAGATGAGCGGCAACCGCATTGCCATCACTTCCGGCATCAGCGCAGGACAGCGAGTTGTCACTGAGGGATATCAGAAACTGAGCGAAGGTAATAAAGTCATCTACTGAAATGAGAGATAAAATGTCATGGATGAGTTGGCCATTGCGCCACTACTCCATCTCTCTGCTCATCGTGTCGCTGCTGTTCATCCTGGGCATCTACGGCATGAAGCAGATGCCTAAGGACGAGTTCCCGCATGCGATTATCCGCCAAGGCGTGGTGATTGCCGTCTATCCGGGAGCGACAAGCGAGGAAGTCGAAGAGCAGGTGGCTCGCCCCCTTGAACGTTACCTCTTCACTTATGGCGAAGTGTATCGCGAAAAGACAACCACAACTTCACAGAACGGGATGTGCATCGTAATGGTACGTCTTAACGACGATGTAAACAACAAGGACGAAGTTTGGTCGAAAATCAAGCATGGTCTAAATGCCTTCAAGTCGCAGTTGCCACAAGGCGTGCTTGCTGTCATCACCAACGATGAGTTTGGCAACACATCGGCCTTGCTTATCGCCATCGAGAGCCCTCAACGCAGTTACCGAGAACTGAAACAGTACAGCGATGACCTCGGCGACCGTCTGCGCCGTATCCCATCGGTTGCCAACGTAAAACTCTTTGGCGAACAGAAGGAGCAAATCAGTCTCTACGTCGACCGACAGCGTCTGCAAGCCTACGGCATCGGTCAGCAGATGCTCTTCTCGCGTCTTCAAGCCCAGGGCATCACCACTATGAGCGGCAGCATCAGCGACAAAGACCAGCAGATTCCCATCCACATCGAGGCGATGGAGAACAGTGAGAACGCATTAGCCAACCAGATTATTTACAGCGATGCAGCCAGCGGAAAGGTGGTCAGGGTGCGCGATATCGCCCGCGTAGTGAGGGAGTATGACCCATTGGCAAGCCGCATCGAACAGGATGGACATCCGTGCGTACTTTTGTCGATGGAGATGTCTCCAGGCTTCAATGTGGTGCAGTATGGCGAAGACGTCGATAGTGTACTCGATACTTTTCGTCAAGAAGTACTACCCGACGACGTAACCGTCACTCGCATAGCCGACAAGCCGAAAGTTGTACGAGAGAGCGTTACATCTTTCCTTCGCGACCTGCTCATCTCGATGCTCGTCATCATCCTTGTCATGATGGTGCTCTTCCCACTCAGGTCGGCCATCGTTGCAGCAGTCACCATCCCTCTCAGTACTTTCGTATCGGTGGCAATCATGTATATGATGGGTATAGAACTCAACATCGTAACACTTGCCGCGCTGATTGTAGTGCTGGGAATGATTGTCGACAACAGCATCGTTGTCATCGATGGCTACTTGGAGTATCTCGGCAAAGGATTGAAACCCTACGAAGCAGCACTTCGATCTGCCCAACAATACTTCATGCCGATGATGCTGGCCACCATCTGCATCTGCGCCATCTTCTACCCCTTCCTATTTACAATGAAGGGCATTTTCCATGATTGTCTGGTGGATTTCCCCATCACCATTACCATCAACCTGATGGTGTCGCTCATCCTTGCCATCTCGGTTATCCCGTTCCTCGAGATGAAGATTATCCGCCCCGACAAGGTAAAAACCGATGGAAATGCCATCACACAATGGGTGCAACAGACCTACAACCTCGTGCTCGAGTTCACATTCCACAACCCATGGATCACCATCTGCGGAGGTTTGGCCATCATTGCGCTTTCGACGGCTATCATTCCATCACTCAAAGTGCGTCTTTTCCCTTATGCCGACCGTGATCAATTCGCCGTCGAAATCTTCCTGCCCGAAGGCAAAGGCATTGCCGAGACCGACTCGATTGCAAGTATCGTGCGACATGAGCTGGAGCAAGATCCACGCATCACAAGCATCACGGGATTCATTGGTTGCGCGTCACCCCGTTTCATGGATGCCTATGCTCCTCAAATGGCAGGCCCCAACTATGCCCAGTTCATCGTCAATACCAAGAGTCAGAAGGCCACCCTTGACTTGCTGGCAAATTACCAACCTCAACTCAGCGAAGCCTTCCCGGGCGCCTATGTAAAATTCAAGCGACTGGATTACCTTGAGGTCAACGAATTGGAATACCGCTTCTATGGCAACGATCTTGACTCGCTCCATGCAGCAGCCGACCGGATGATGGACCGTATGCGTCAGATGCCAGAACTTGAATGGGTTCACACCGATTATCTGCTTGCCCATCCCATCGTCAACGTTGAACTCGACCCTGTCGCTTCGGCGCAGTTGGGTATCACGCGTAGTTCTGCACAACTAGCACTCAGCGCCATGTCGAGCGACTTGCGTGTCGGACAGATGTGGGAAGGCGACTACGAGTTACCTATCGTCGTCAAGGACAATGCCGATATGACCTACTCCGACATCGAAAACCTCGGCATATCGTCACCTACCACAATGCTCTCGGCGGGCATTGGTAGTCGCAACACCACCGTTCCTCTTCGCCAGATAGCAAAAGTTGGACCAATGTGGAGTGAAAGCCGCATCGTACATCGTGGTGGAGAACGTTGCGTCACCGTCATGGCTCAATTTGCAAACGGTGTCTATACTTCTCCCGTCGAGAAGAAGCTGGTCAAGGTAATGCAAGAAGAGATTGCACTACCACAAGGCGTACGTTCGGAAGTTGGCGGTGAGATCGAATATGGAGATGAAGCCCTGCCGCAGATTTTCGGCGGCATCGTCATTGCCTTGATCATCGTTTTCTTCTTCCTGCTTTTCAATTTCAAGAAATATGGTATTACTACCGTCTGCATGGCAGCCTTGGGACTGATGATTCCAGGTGCACTCATTGGCTTGGGACTGATGAATCGCGACCTGGGTCTCACCTCCATCTTCGGCCTCATCACGCTGATGGGAATAATCATGCGCAACGAGATACTCATCTTCGAACATGCCATCGACCTGCTCAAGACGTATTCGCTTGGTCATCCTGAACCCGCTCGAGAGGATCCCGAACACGAAACATGGCGCCGTGATTACAACAAAGCCGTTCGCAATGCTGCCTACGAAGCGGGCCGTCGCCGTATGGTGCCCATCTTCCTCACAACAGCTACTACTGCCGTTGGCGTAGTGCCGATGATCATCGCCCAGTCATCCTTCTGGATGCCTGTTGGAGTCACCATCTTTGCTGGTGGTATAGGCTCGCTCATCATGGTAGTCACCATGCTCCCTGTGGTTTATTGGAAAGTTTCGACGAAATAATATCTGTCATGAAGAAGTTTTTAGCACTTTTTGCCGGGCTCATTGCCATTACCTTTTGCGAAGCCCAATCCACCTATACCTTGGAGCAGATACTCGACTCTGCCCGTCAGAACAACATCGCTCTGCGCGATGCACAATATGACCTCGAAGCCGCACGACAGCAACGCAAGGAGGCATTCACGAAGTTCTTTCCCTCCATCAGCGGGATAGGTGCATGGTTCAACGCCGACAAGGGGATGGCCAAGATGGACGTTAACCCGGGCGAAATGATTACACCGGAATTGGGAGCCACTCTGGCCACTGTATTCCCCGTTGAAGCCTTGGCAGCTCTGAGCAATCCAATCAGTATGTCGATGATGAAGAACGGCACCATCGCCGGCGTCAATGCCACGCAGCCCATATTTGCCGGTGGGCAGATCGTCAATGGCAACCGCCTCGCAAAAGTCGGCGAGGCAGTGGCCAGCCTTCAGATGCAACTCACCGAGAATGAAATGGAACTGACCACACAACAATATTTCTGGCAGATAATATCTCTTCAGGAGAAACTGAAAACCATTGGTGCCGTCGAAGCAATGCTCAATGATATTCACAAGGATGTCGATGTGGCCGTCCGCGCCGGTCTTGCTATGCGCAACGACCTGCTGCAAGTGGAACTACGACAGAACGAGGTGGAGAGCCAGAAATTGAAACTGAACAACGGACTTTCGCTCGTCAGACTATTGCTGGCACAGTATTGCGGCCTCCATGACACTGCCTTCTCCCTGATACCCGACACCGATGACGTGGCCATGCTGCCCATGAAAGAAGATCATGAACAGGCATTGTTGGGGACTGCTGAATACCAGTTGCTCGACAAGCAGGTCGAAGCAGCCAAGCTACAACGAAATATCGCCGTCGGTCAGAATCTGCCCTCCGTTGCCGTTGGAGCAGGCTACAACTACCACAATCTGATGGAAAACGACCGTACCTTCGCAATGGTTTATGCGACGGTTAGCGTCCCCATCTCCGATTGGTGGGGAGGCTCGCACGCCATCAAGCGCAAGCGGATAGAATATCAGAAAGCTCTCGACCAACAACAGGACAAGTCCGAGCTGCTGCAAATCAGGATGCAAAATGCGTGGAACAACGTCATCGAGGCTCGACAGCAACTCGACATCACACAACGCAGCATAGAGCAAGCCGAAGAGAACCTTCGACTGAATCGCGACTATTACCGTGCTGGTACAATCAAGATGTCCGACCTGCTCGAAGCCCAGTTGCTTTGCCAGCAGGCTCACGACAGTTATACCGATGCCTTCGCCGATTATCAGAATAAGGTTCTCGAATACAGACAGGCCGTGGGCGCCAGTGAATAAATCAGTTTTGCAGAAGGAAACCTTTCCTTATATCGCAGCATACAGATTTGGTGTACGAATTCTGTATGCTTCGATCGGAGCATACAGTTTTGACAAATAGAATCTGTATGCTCCGACCACGGCATACAGTTTTGGCAGATGAAATCTGTATACTCCGACCGCAGCATACAGATTTGATAGATGAAATCGATATACTACAATAGCAGCATACAGATTTGGTGTACAGAATCTGTATGCTGCTATTGTAAACAGGTTATCGTTGTTCGAAATCAAATCACTTCCAGTCCTTCGCTGGGCATCCAGCCTACCTGACCGTCAGTAAGTTCGATCTCCGACCATCCTGAAAGCGTGCTGCGAACTCGCACCTTCAGGCCTTCGTGAATGGTGAACAACTGCGTGCCACTGTCAGCAGGCGAAGCACGTACGATTACCGAAGGGGTCATCACGATGGCATAGTCGCGCAGTTGGATATGGTCACGCTGTGCAACTGCATAGTGAATACTGACGAGACAAAGAATGATGGACAGCAAGGCGCCATAGAATCCAAGTTTGCGACGGATGGTACGATGGGAGAAAAAGTAAATGCCACAGCCTGCTATAAAAAGCAGGAAGAAAATGATGGCAAGTGTACCCCATGTATCGCACGAGAAACTGTCACGAACGTTATTGCCCCACGTAACGAAGAACATGGGCTCGATTGCCTCAATCTTATCGACGCACTGCAGACGTGCCAGTTCGACATTCTCCCTGGCATCGACATTCGAAGGATCGTAAAGCAGACAGCGCTCGTAGTTGAGAATGGCCTTGGGATAGTTCTTCTGCTTGTAGTAGGCGCCCGCGAGATTGTAGAAAAGTTCAGGATTGACACCGTACTGTACGGCTATCTGCTCGTATGCATCAATGGCATGCTGATACTGTGCCGAGTCGTAGGCAGCAGCAGCTGTGTTCAGCAGGTCCTGTTGGGCATAGGTCTTTCCGTAGCCGAAAGAGACGAGCACAAGGCTTATCAGGGCTAAAATATATCTTTTCACAATTAACAATTAATAATTAACAATTAACAATTATCTTTCGTTGAATCGCTTTATTTCTTGATCTCGGACTCGAGACGATCGATCACCTTGGATGTCTTCTTATAAAGCACATCCATAGCCTGCGAGTCGGTGGAAGGCGCATAGCGTGCAAACTGGCAGGTATCGAGCACTTCCTTCACCTCATGGATGGTCGTCTCGGGGACACTGTGCTTCTCGAGCATTTCGAAAACAGTATCCTGCGTCAAGTCGCTCAATGGAATGCGCAATTTGTCGCAAACATATCCAAGAATAGCCTTGTGAATAGCTTCGTAGAACGCATTCTCATCTTTCGCATTGAGAGCCTTCTTGGCGGTCTTAAGGCGACGCTCGGCCACCTTTCCTGCGCGACGGGTACGCATACCTGCAATGTCGGCCATACGACGGATGCGACGACGATAAATAAAGGCCAAGATAACGAAGGCGATGAAGGGCACAAGGAAGAACATCCAATAGGCGAGAGTACCGAAAAACGGCTTGAGAGGTTCTGGCTTACCCGTCTCTGGATTGATCTTGCCCAAATCGAGACGATCTGCATCGACACTATGGAGATAACGGATGTCGTTGCCAAGCACACGAATACGCTCCTGGTTGGTGCCTGTAAAGTCAACAGCACCACCGCCCGTACTACCTTCATTTGGGCCTTTTTCCACCTCAAGGGTGTAGGCATCGGTGCGAATGGTCTTGTACTGACCACTCCTGACATCGAAATAGCTGAACTCCAAGGCTGGAATCTCGTACTTGCCGGCATGACGAGGAATGACGGTGTATTCGATGGTCTTCTTGCCCTGCACACCCGACGATGTGGCACGTGTACTGAGATCGACCTTTGGATCAAATACTTCGAAATCAGTTGGGAACTCTGGTTCGGGTTCCTTGACATATTTGAGGTTGCCTACACCGTCGATGGTAATACGATAGATGACAGCATCGTTGGCTCGCACCTTATCGGCGGTGAGAACACTCTTCACATTGAAGTTGCCTACTGCATTCATGTAGGAACCCGGTTTGCCAGACGGAAGAGACTTGACATTGACCTTGCGTGCAGCCGAACGAAGCGGCACAGCCACATTCTCGGTATATTCCATCGGCCAATCGAAGAATCCTCCGGTACGTCGTGTCGAAACAATGGCGACATTGGCCGTCAGCGTAGCAGCTGGTATGGTCAACTCTCCCGAACGCGAAGGGAAGAGCAACCACTTGACAAGCGGATACATCTGGTAGTTGGCGCCATTGAAATGCTCGAGCGAAGCCTGTGCATTGTCGTTGTCCATATCCTGCACGGTGAACCCTTCGAAATCGGGCAATTTGATATCCGAAGGATTACCCATCTGGGTATTGCGCCAATAGAGTTTCAGCGTGGCTACAATTGCCTCACCTTCGTATGCAGATGTCTTTGAAAGGTCAAGGACAAGGTGCACATCGTCCTTATTGAACTTGGCCTGTGCCCCACCCTGCTGACTACGCGAACTGGAACTATGTCCTTCGGGCTGCTGGTCGGCAGGAAGAACCTTGACCGAAACACTATTGGACGTGAGCGTTTCGCCATCGACCTTAATCGTGGCAGCCGGCAAGGTAAATGTTCCCTCCTTGGTTGCCGAAAGGACATACGAGAAGGTAGTACGCACCTCGGAACTCATCTGTCCATTGACGATGCTTGTACTCGATGACGAACTTGTAGTTGGGCCATATAGCACATCGAAACCCGTATCCTTAAGATCTACCGTGATGCCGGATGCTCGTGCGGTGACGACATATTCCAAACGGAATTGCTGACCGACAGCGACGCTACTGGGCGCTTTGGCACGGAATGTCGTGTCGGCCCAGACCATCGCTGTGGTCAGAAACGAAAGAATGAGAGTGAATAGGAATTTGCGTCTCATTATTTTATTGTTTAATTTTTATTACCAGTCCTTGTTGGTCTTGCGACGTTTCATCTGCTGCATCTGATGCTGCTTGACCTTCTCCTGGGTCTCCTGCTCGTCACGATTATTGGCGTTGAGGATGGCCTCAGCCTGGTCCTGGCTCATCTGATTCTGCGGCGGTTGCTGTTGTTCCTGCTGCTCCTGCTGTTGTTGCTGATCCTGTTGAGGTTGATCTTGTTTCGGCGGTTGCTGCTGTTGCTGCTCCTGCTGTTGCTCTTGTTGCTGCTTATCCTGATTCTGGTCTTCGTTTTGCTGTTGCTGAAGAAGTTTCTTGGCAAGGAGCAGGTTATAGCGAGCCTCGTCATCGAGAGGATTATTGCGAAGCGCGCGCTTGAAGAAGTTTATGGCCTGGTCGTATTGCTGACTAGCCATACAGATGTCGCCGGCATTGAACGAAGCGAGTGAAGCCAAGCGGTGATTGCCACCTCGCTCGGAACTTTCGATTACCTTACCATAGAACGACATGGCATCCTGTGCCTTTTCCTGCTCCTGTTGCTGGAGGAGGGCATTGGCAAGGTTGTACTGCGAAATGGAATCGGTAGGCATCTGCTCCTGCGCACGACGATACTTCATCTCGGCATCGTGCCACAGGCTGTCATGATAGAAAGCATTGCCTTCGCGAGTGGCCGAACGTGCCTTTCGTGCCGACTGTGCCGAAGCAGGGTCGAACATCGTCATGCAAAAGCCGATGAGGACGAAAATGCGAATCTTCCGAAGCAGAGCATTCGCCTTATCAAGAAGGAACATATCAATCAAGAGGAGAATAAGTGCAATGGCAAGAAATGGCATGAACTTGTCATCATAATCCGCAAAGACATGACTCTCGAGTTCAGTGGTCTTTAGTTGGCCGAGGCTTTCGGTGAGAGTCTGTACTGCGGAATTAGTGTTGTCGGCATGAGCATAGATGCCCTGACCGGCTGCCGCAATGGCTTGAGCCATCTGCTCGTCGAGACGTGTAGTGACAGGATTTCCCGAAGCATCCTTGCGATAGGAACCCGGACGACCCGAATCGTCGGGGACAAGGGCGCCCTGTGTCGAACCGATTCCGATGACGTGGGTGTGTATGCCTTTGGCAAGAGCGTTGGCTGCAGCACCCTTCGCATCATCCTCATGATTTTCACCATCGGTGATGAGAACAATAGCCTTTTCGGAAGCCTCGTTGGGTGTGAAACTGCGTACTGCCAGATTGATGGCAGCACCGATAGCTGTACCTTGCAACGACACCATACGAGGGTCGATGCTTTGGAGGAACATCTTGGCCGACACAAAGTCATTGGTGATGGGGAGCTGGGTATAGGCTTCGCCGGCGAATACAATGAGTCCCACCTGATCGTTGTCGAGATTATCGACAAGACGCGACAACATACGCTTGGCCCTTTCAAGACGATTGGGCTGTATATCCTCAGCCAACATCGAGTTGGAGATATCGAGGCAAACCATCACCTCAATACCTTCCTTCTTGACAGTCTCTAGTTTTGAGCCGAACTGGGGACGGGCTGCAGCGATAATGAGGCTGACAAGGGCAAGCATCTCGATAGCAAACTTGACGCGAAGTTTCCCTTCGCTGACACCCTGCATCAACGGACGCAGCAGGCGCAGGTCGCCAAAACGACGCAAGGCCTTGTGACTGCTCATTCGGCTCACGAGGAACAAGACCACGAGAGCAAAAACTACAATCAGCAGCCAAAGTATATTAGGATTGGCAAAACGAAAGTTATCCATTGCTTAGGGTATATTGCGAAGAACGGTATTACGAAGAATGACATGGAGGAGCAACAAGGCGATGGCGGCTAAGGCGAAGGGCAGGAACTCTTCGTCCTTGCGTGAAAACTCACGAACCGACATCTTGGTCTTTTCCATCTTGTCAATCTCATCGAAGATTTCTGACAACGAATTCTTGTTGGTGGCACGGAAATAACGGCCGCCTGTGAACTGAGCCATTGCCTTGAGAGTCTCCTCATCGATGTCGGCCTTGACCTTTTGACGAACAGGGCGACCGAACGGATCGTAACCTACGGTAGTCTCGAACTCGCCCTTTGAGCCAACACCAATGGTATAGAGGCGCACACCCATGGCATGAGCAACCTGGGCTGCATCCTTGGGCGACACATCACCCGAATTGTTGGAACCATCGGTCAAAAGGATAATCACTTTCGACTTGGCTTGTCCTGAACGAATACGATTGACTGCGGTAACAAGACCATCGCCGATGGCCGTTGAACCGCCGTCGATGAGGTCAAAGGTCACGGAATTAATCATATTCGACACTACAGCATGGTCACTGGTCATTGGGCACATGGTGTAGGATTCGCTGCCGAAGAGCACAAGGCCGATGTTATCGTTGGGACGACCTGCCACAAAGCGCGAAGCCACCTCCTTGGAAGCCTCCAGTCGGTCGGGACGGAAATCCTCGAAATGCATTGAGTTGGACACGTCGAGCGAAAGGACGATATCGATACCCTCCGTATTGGACTGGCTCCAACTATCAGAACTCTGTGGACGTGCCAGAGCGACAATGGTCATGGCTGCTGCACCACAGAGCAGCGCGAAATTGACATGACGAAGATACTCCTTCCACGAACGGGGCAACTTCTGGAAAGCGCTGGTCGAAGAGACCTGGAGCGAAGCCTGAGCCTCAGACTGCTTCCAAATGTACCACGCAATGGCGGGTATCAGCAATATCAATAGGAATAAATATCCAGGATTGGCGAACTGCATTTTATTATGGATTATTTTTCAGCCATTGTAGATTGATTCTGCTCCTCCCCTGTCGATTCAGCTTCGGAAACCTCTTTCTCAGTTTCTTCGACCTCGACCTTCTTGGTCTGCTCGACAAACATCCTGGAGTTGACGAACGAAAGCTGGTTCTCGTCGGCATATGGGTGATATTTGGCGAATTTAACCAAATCGGCTATCGAAAGGATCTGCTTGAGGTTGGCCAGCGAAGCCTTCTGACTCTCAGCCAACTCATAGAGTTCGTCAAGAATCTCATCGGAGGTCTTCTCCATTGCAGGCACAGCGAAACGTGCCTCGATGTACTGGCGGAGGATTTCGGTAAGCTCGGTATGGAACTCCTTGTCACGACCATTCTGCCACAGTTTCTTCTCTGCCAGGTTGTCGAGAGCATTCATAGCGATGACATGCGGAGGCAATGGCTTGGTCTTGGGGACAACAACAGGTGCATCCTTCTTGTGCTTTTTGTAATACTGCCATCCGAACCACCCTGCAGCGAGTGCTGCCAGGATGAAGAACGGAATAAGCAAGTACCAGATGTAGTCCATAAAGACAAACTCCGGATCTTCGACATCCTTGAGGCCCACGAACTTTTGCGGATCAACTTCAATGCTCTCGAAAGGCACAAACACCTTCAAGGCAAGGGAGTTAGTGCGAAGTGTATCGCCCGCCTGACTGAGGAATTCGAAGGGTGGGATATAGAATGTGGCGGAATCAAAAGCGAACACAGTGACATCCTCTCGAAGGGTCACAAAGCCGCTTTCCTGCTGCACAGTATCAATCGAAAGGGGCTTGAACGTGTCGAGCTCCAGCAGATATTGCGCAGAATCATCGTAGGCCACAATGCCGCCATGCTTGAGCACATCCTGCGGGAAGATGATCTGCTGCCCCTCAGGTACGATGGCTTGCAGGTGGAACGTCATCGGGCAACCAAAGGTGACGTAGGTCGAATCCATCTCGACACTCACCTTGGGCTGTTGGGCGTCACTGGCAACGGCACTGCCCCAAAGGCATAGAACAACAGCGGCTGTTTTGAAAATTCTATTCATTATACTTAAGGAATTAGCTGCGACGCTTGAAGAGGGAAAGCAGGGCGGGTACGAAA
>Ga0310691_10005637_pt1 | contig 13612 bp, 21 predicted proteins | sample 176DNAGHGlowgp2_FD_203887 | JGI IMG/M metagenome (GOLD analysis project Ga0310691, IMG submission 203887) | Sheep rumen microbial communities from Palmerston North, Manawatu-Wanganui, New Zealand - 1766 DNA GHGlow gp2 (v2) (version 2) | ecosystem: Host-associated > Mammals > Digestive system >... | reverse complement strand
ATCTTCCGCGTCAAGTTCTCCGACGGCAAGTTCATCGAGACGCGCGACTTCTTCCCGCGCCGCAAGATGACGCAGGCCGAGTTCGATTCCCTCGGCGACATCAAGCCCGACGACATCATCGCCACTGCCGGCATCTGGGAGGAGAACGAGAACACGCACGTCAGCTTCAAGTGGGACCGTCTCGTCGTTAAGGGCGAGGAGATCACTTTCGGGCCCGTCCGCAAGTGGGTGAACGGTCAGTCCGAATCTCCGATCTACGATCCCGAGACGGAGGCTGAGGAGACCACCGAGGAGAAGTCCGAGTAAGACATCGGGGAGACCCTGCTCTCCCCTTGTCTTGTACTGTGTCGAATCAACTGACTTTTTCTGCTGAACGAATCAAAAGACAATCATCATGAACTGCATCGCTATTGCCAAGTCGCCTACGACATTCATCCCTATTTGCCAGACCAAAGACTGGAATCTTGCACAGAAAGCACTTGACTATCTCAAGCGTCTTGATTCTTCTACGGTCTTTTCTATCGTGTCCGGTTCAGACGATTATCATGTCGATCCAGCAGAAAACTGGTCTTGGGATTAAACATGGTTGAAGGGGAGACAGTCTTTTCTCTACTCATTTTCCGTTTGACAATCCTTCAAACAGAGCATATCTCTTTTCCGCTTTCTTCGACATTTTCTGGGGGAAGTCAGCCAGCAGGTCCTTCCCCCAAACCCCCATCTCCTAAGATTAAGTATTTGTATTTGTATTTTCTTCCCTAAAGAAAGAAGATATATATATAAATATATATATCCAAGAAAGAAAGGGGTTTCAAATGATCCAGTAGCTGGACAGTGCGCCAAAATGCCGCAGAGATGTCCAGTGATATTGGTAATGTCAGTCCGATTCTGACCTGGGTCGCTTAATCTAAAAAGCAATTAAGCCTAATCTCTTTTTCTCTCGTTATATGACTTCCTCGAAGAAATGGTCCGAAATTGTCCAGGACAAGAACGGACGCAACATCGTCGTCTTTACGACTCTCAGCAATGGCATCAAGGTCGCCGATGAAGATCTTGGGGATTCCGATGCGCTCTTGGAGGCGCAGGATTTCTAACAACAGACAGCGGATAAGACAAATTTGCAAAAATAAATAAAACACTTTTGTTTTATCCGCTGTTTTTCAATATCTTTGAAGTATGGAAAAGATAACGTATCAAAAATTAAAAGCAGGATATATCCTCAAAAAAGACGACATCATTGACACTCTTCATGGCTTTGAGGGTCTTGAAGTAACCGCAATGTGCGGTAAATGTTGGCTACACAATCACAATGGGACCAATTCTGCGATTTATGAGTATTTGGGAATTGCTGATCCAAAACTTGAATGTGCGGCCCCAGAGTTCAAATCGGCTGAAGAACTGACGGAACATGTCATTTCGCTTTTTGAAATGTCGCCCTATAAAGTGGGTGATAAGGTTCGGATTCTTGAACGCGAGAAGAATCCTAGTGATTATCCGTTTTCTTTTGTTGGAGAAATGGAGGAGTATGTTGGTAATATCTTTACAATAAAGAGAATCGAATTCAATAATACATACGACAAGGATAAATATAATGGAGATTTCCACAAATATATTCTTGACGAACCAAGCGAATGGTGTTGGCATTCTTCCATGTTCGAGAAAGTCGATTCTGATTCTGAAATCAAGGAGGAGCCTGCGCCGGAGAAGAAATACAAATACAAGGACGATCAACGTTTGACTATTTGCGGGAAAACATACCGTGTTCATCGCGATAAAGACAGCAATTTCCTTGTTAGTTTAAGTTCGTGGATTAATAGACAAGTTTTCATTGATCTTGGAATCATTAGCAAAGTCGGAGAAGAGGGCAAATTGTATAAGTGGATTGAAAGTCATGGTTTCGTACACTCTGATGGTTCTTTCCCTCCAATTATAGCCGATCAATTCGATGATTTCGTCGATTTGCTTCTTCAAACGGAAAAAGATCAAGGAACCGTATGTCAATGTTCCTCGAAAGATTCGTATAAACTTGGTGATAGAGTTCGACTTGGCGAAGATGAATATGAAATATCATCAAATAGTCGCGGCTATTATCTATGTAATAGAAGTCATGGCGGTAACAATAAGATGTTCACGGAGCTTGGAATAATTGCTAGAGAATGGCTTAAATCACATGATTTTGACTATAACGATCTTGGCATGTTCCCCGAGCAAAGAACACTTGAAAGGTTGAATGAGGTCATAAAAGCTCTACAAAAAGAGTTTGTCTTCCGTGAGGAGCGTAAGCGCCTTGAAGACGCTATTCTTGATGCTACTAAAGTTGTTCCTTGCGGCCACGAACTTGTCTTGTCGTTAAGTGACGAGACTTCTGCATCGCCTGAAAAGCTTAAGTTCGCAAAAAAGAAAAAGAATATTCATATCACCCTTTAACAAACATTTAATTACAAAACATTATGAAAAGAATTGATGCAATCACCCGTGGAAAGGGTATCATCTCCGAAGTGCTTAACCGTCGTTCCGCTCGCGTTATGCGTCAGCTTGACCAAGCCATTGACGCAGCTAAAGACGCAGCACAGGATCATCGTGATGCCGCTGATGCCGTCATGAATTCTCTGGGCGAATCAGCTGAAGGATCCCAGACTGATGCCTTGATGCGTAAATTCAACAAGTATATTGACGAGATGGGCGAGGTCGAGGCTGCTGAGAACACTGCCAAGATCCTCACTGAGCTCAAGAAGAAGCTCCAGGAAGAGGTCAAAGTTGAGAATGAGTAAGATTGCTTGAGGCGAGAGATTGGATTATCAACGTTATTATTAGTACCTTCAGCCAGGTTCGTCGTGAGATGCGCCTGGTTTTATGTCCTTGTAGTTCAATTGATGGTAGAACAGTCCTAATGCCCAAAACGAGAAGAATATAGGGATGTTTTATGGAATGGCTGCTTTCTTCTCTGCTGTAGGCCATTTTTGCATTGACAATTCTGGTTCGAATCCAGACAAGGGCACGATTATGCACTCTGCATAAATCTATGAGGTGCAAGATGGGTGAGTCTTGAAATCACAACTAATAACCAATGCGTTGTCGCGAGATACCGCTTGGTTTTTTTCAAAGATAACAATTAAAAATAAAATATATGAATAAGATTTTCTTACTTTTTGAGCAGTTCTCGTTCTGGGAACTTGCTGTATATGCGCTTATGTACGGAGTGCTTCTTGCTTTCCTCGTCGCCGGTGTAAATACGCTGGTTAAGTTCGTCAAAGAAATCATTACCGATTCTAAATTTGCAAATCATGGCATATAAAATTACACTTCGTTTTACCGATGGGAGCAGTTGTGTCGGCGAGATGGATAAAGTGGAAGAGCCCGCTTTGCCTCAGAACTTCTACAGATTGAAAACCGGCAAGGATACGGCAGTTTATTTCAACATCAATCACTTGATGTCACTGGAAATCGAAGAAAAGAAATGACATGTTATATGGAAAAGCCTGCTTTGAAACTCTGTGTAGATAATGTTAATTGGGTCCCAAAAGAATTTGCGGGAACTAAAAAACAATATCAAAAGGCCAAAAAAAATAATGAGCTTGATTTTAACAGCATGTGGTATTTGCACGGGGAGCTTGAGAGACTGGTTAGATATGATAAAGCCTGGGCAATAAATTGCAAAAGCGCCGGATATTCCTTAGAGTCTATTAACTGGTCTTATATTCGCGGCGAAAATGTGTTTGAGCTCGCGGATAACAACAAGCTCACTCGATGGGAAATGCATATAAATGATATTATCCCGGTTCAGGTTAAGGGTGTTGCTGAACCGTGTATCGGCTATTTCTGGACAATTGAGTATTCTCCTGTTTATTATGAAGGGAAAGCGTATCCGCACTGGCAGCAACGAGGGCTTGTGTGTCTTGAGTCCGACCAAGAAGGTCGTACTTATGCAATGGAATGTTATGAGAAACATAGAGACATCTTATGACATATTATTTTGACTACGGATTCGTCAAAGACCAGCAGTGGCTTGATGGCATCCACAAAAAAGAACAATACGATAACGGCAAGCAAGCTTTTGCCCGTTATTTGGAGATTCAGAGAAAGGGCAAAGCTGCTGAAGAAGAGATGAAGAAGAAAGGGATGCTGCCCGAAGGCAATCGTTTCCTTTGTAGTCTTGACATCCGGCATAATGGCGAATATAACCTTGCCGCTTGTATGAAGTTCTTCTTCGATGCATGGGATATTCTTCATGCGGAGAACATACAAATTCAATCTTCTGAACCAATAATCCCTTAATTATATCATTATGAAAAAGTGCTTGATTGTTCCGGTCCTCAAAGGATTGGACAAGGACCTCGTTATTGAACGTCTGGGTATGATTCTCGCGACAATGGACAACGACACTCAGCTGGAAGAAACTCTCTGCGAACTTGCAGATGGTGTTCCTGCCTCTGTAGAAGAATGGGACAGCTATGCCGACGACATTGTTAGTAAGCTCCGCGCAAAGTACACGTGGATGGACATTATTTCCGTCGAATCGGTGGATGTCAAGCCCATCAAGAGCATCATCAAAGTCAAAATTCGCACCTCTCGTTGGTTTCGCAACGCCGATGATGCCAATGCCTATGCGCTGGCAGATGTAACGTCTCGTTATAAAATTGATTCTTCGTACCGTCAGGTGGAGGAATATCCTTTTGAACTGAAATACGATGATGTGAACTCCATTGAAATCCCGTCTTCGGAACTGTCTGACTTCGGCTTCGAGGTGAATAACTTTTAAAAAAAACATTTTTGTTTCTTTCATTGATAATCACTATCTTTGAATCAAACATAATGGAAGAATATGACGGTTAATGAAGACAAAATAGCCTTCTGCGTCCGGTATCTTTCCAATAGTGGGATTGATGCCGGACGTTTTGATACTCTATTAAACTCGGTTAAACAAAAACCGGTAGTAGAGTATGCGATGATTCGTCAAGATCATACGTTTTTCGCCCAGGTAGCTGAGGGTTTGCGAGACATGTGGCCAGCTGGAAAGAAAGACGGAAAGTTTGATTGGCGAGAATCTGTGTCTGTTCTTACGGACAGGCTCAAGTTCATCTGGACAGAACAAGAAGTGGATGAAGATTATACCGTAGAAGACTGTCTGCAAGCAGGACGTCAATATCTCTCACGGTTTGAACATGAATCTACCAAGTACATGCAGCTTCTGAAATACTTCATCTTTAAGCAGAAGGATACCGGCGTAAACAAGAATGGAATCATTAAAAAGACTTATGAATCCACCCTGCTCAATATGCTTAGGGACAAGAAGAAAGAGGAATTTGCAGAAACGCTGTTAGAAGGAGAGATTATATGATTGAGGGTTTTAATTCAACTGAAGTTGAGTATCAGTCCATAGAAGATTATGAACTCGCCGGTTCATGTCTGGAGGGGCTATCCAAGATAGACGATGTGCTCAATAACCTGGAAACACGTAGAGAGAACGTGATGAAGGGTGGAGTGAATTGTATTCCATTCCCGTTTCAGCGATTCAAGAGCGAGGTTCCGGGTGTTGAGCAGGGGCAATATATTGTTGTTACCGCAAACCAAAAAACTGGCAAAACGCAGATAACCGATTTCTTATATGTTTTCAACGTATTGGATTATTGCTTCCAGTATAAGGAAAAATGTTCATGCCATATCATCTATTTCGCTCTTGAAGAGTCCATCCAGCGTATTATAGAGAGATATATGTCTCATCTATTATACAGATTGGATGGTATTCGTATCGCTCCCGCCGATCTACGTTCCACTTCAACGGAAAATCCAGTTGATAAGAAGGTTCTTGCATTATTCAATACCAAGAAATACAAAGACCGGCTTGAGTTCTTCGAGAAGTGCATAGAGTTCAATACGGAGGATACCAATCCTACTGGTATTCTTCGTGTCTGTGAAGCATATGCCAAAAATGTTGGAGCGTATAAGTCTCATAAGCACACGAATCCGATTACCGGTAAAACAGTAGATGTCTTTGATTCTTATGAACAGAACGATCCGAACCATTATAAGATTGTTATCATAGATCATATCGGGCTCGTGGATAAAGAGCAGGGATTTCGAACCAAAGACGCGGTAGACAAGATGTCTGAATATTTCGTCAAGTATCTTCGAAACAGATATAAATATACTTGTGTTGCTATTCAGCAGCAGGCATCTGAAAGCGAAGGGCTTGAGGCGGTAAAAGCAAAACGGATGGTTCCGACGGCGGCTACTCTGGGCGATTCCAAATATACTGCTCGTGATGCCGACTTGGTTCTTGGACTCTTTGATCCTTCCAAGTTCGGATTGAAAGATTATATGGGTTATATCATCCAAGACGAACAGGGTTATGGATTGAGGACCAATGCCAGGTTCTTGAATGTCATTGCCAATCGTAATGGGGAGATGGGCGGTATCTGTCCTCTCTTCTTTGATGGCGCCGTATGCAATTTCGAAGAACTGCCACGTTCAGGCGACGCGGAAATCGAGAAGTTCTACGAGAAAACCAAGCAATTACGAATTCAGAAACAACAGAGAAAATCTCTAATTACCACCGCATTACAACTTTTAACTCTATTTATTTTCAAACATGCCTAAGAAACTCACCTACACTGCCGAAGAGGTGAAAACCATCTTCGCGATGAAAGAGAAGGGCTATTCCTATAAGGAGATAGCCGAGAAGGTGCATCGTACCACCAAGGCGATTGCGATGTTCTGTCAGGTCTACAGGCCTCTCGGGCTTGAGAAGACTCTCGAAAAAGCAAAGAAAGAAAAGCATATTTCAGAGAATCTTCCAGATCTCGAAGAGGTGCTTGCCCAGTTCCCAGACAATCCTCCCGGATTCATTCAGGAAGAGATCAAAGAGCCTGTCAGGCCAGTCAAAGCAGCTCCCGTCGCTACTGCTGAGAAACCTGTCGAGCCCGTCAAACAGAAGACGATCACCGATTTTACGTCCCGCGAAATGCTCTATGAGCTTTTTGGCAAAAGAGGTTATTTCCTTGAGGACGGCAAGCTCTATTGCTACATAAAACAAGAAGTTAAACTTCAAGATATTATCAAAAATGGCCAAAACTATTCTACTAGTAGGTAAAACCGGCACGGGCAAGACGACTTCTATTCGTACGCTTGACCCGAAGGAAACAGTAATTCTTCGTGTTATCAACCGCACACTTCCGTTCAAGTTCGAAGGTGTATATGGACGCGAACAGAAGAACATGTTCTCCACTCCGACATATGAGGAAGTTCTTAAAGCTCTTGCATGGTGTGACAAGCAGCCGAATGTTAAGAACATCGTCATCACTGACGGCACGTATATCATTCGGCAGGAGTATTTCAAGCTCGCCAATCAGAAAGGCTACGACAAATACACAGGATTCGCAATGCATATGCAGCAGATCCTCAAAGCCATTCAGGATTTGCGCAGCGACATTAAGGTCTTCATGGAATATCACGTGGAGAACGTTGTCAATGAGAATGGCGTTATCGAGTACAAACCGTCTACCGTAGGCAAGCTGCTCGATAGTCAATACAATATTCTTGAAAATGTAGATATTGTGTTGTTTACCAATCTCAAGTATGAGGATAACGAGGTCCATTACGGTTTCATCACGAACAGGATGCTTGATCGTAATGGCGCAGAAATCCCCGCGAAGTCTCCGATGGGTATGTTTGACGAGCTCTTTATCCCGAACGATCTTGCGCAGGTAGCCCAAAAGATAGACGAGTATTATGGATAGGGATACATTGCAGGCGAATGCTGTAAGCTTGTTGGAGCGAAGCGGACGTTTGATGTGTCTCTGGGCCACGGGAGTAGGGAAGAGCAGTGTAGTCTTGAAGTTTCTCAAGAAGAATCCTGGCTATAAAGTGCTTATTCTTGTCCCTGAAACAGTTAACATCTCCAATTGGGAAGATGAGTTTCGTAAGTTCGATGTCGACATCAGTAACACCAGCATCGCCTGCTATGCATCTCTGCATAAATTCGCTGACACAAAATGGGACCTTCTCGTCATAGATGAGGCTCCCCATGTTGACACAGAACTGCGATCAAGCTATCTGGAGACCACCAAAGCTCGCTATGTTCTTGCCCTTGGTGCTGTCATCTCTGAAGATGAACAGGCACGTCTGACTCATCTCTTCGGGCTTTTCGCCAAGTCCCGGATGGGATTGCAGGAAGCGATCAGATATGGCATTCTTCCACCTCCGACGGTAAACGTAGTTCATATGAAATTGGACGACAAGAACCATCATCTGTGGTATGACGGATGTCTGCTGACTGATCAGGGTGTGTATAATGCCATTCAACGAAAGCTGAATAACGCCAAGGCCGAGTTCGATCTTAAGCCGACGGAGTGGAATCGAATTAAGATGAACAAGATCGGTTCTGAACGCAAACGTTTCCTTGGTGCAAGAAAAGACGAAGCCATCAAACTGATATGTGATACGCTTGACAAGAAGAAGTATCGCTATCTTTGCTTCTGTTCTTCTATTGCTCAGGCTAAAGCTCTTGGTGGTGAGCGTGCATTTACATCGCAAACTCCGACATCCATGAAGCTCTTGGAACGCCTCAACAGCGGCGAACTGAACAGTCTCTTTGTGGTGGCCAAACTCATCGAAGGGCAGAACATCAAGAACATTCATTGTGGCGTATTGGGACAGTTGGGGAATTCCAATCGAATCACGGTGCAAGAAATAGGTCGAGTCATGAGGAGTGAAAATCCGATTGTTTTCGTACCTATCTTTGACAACACCAAAGACGAGGGATTCCTTTATACTGTAACTAACAATATACCACAGGAATACATCAAACATTACAAATTCTAATTCTTTTCTTTAATAATTACAACCAACTTATATGACAACGCTGAATTTGAAAACTGTCAACAATCTTATCTCTTCTCTTGAAGAAGCACTTGAATCCGTGCAGACTGATATCGAGAATCTGGAAGAGACTTATCGCAAGATGCTGGAAGAGGCCAAGGCTTCTCTGGATGCACAGAAAGAGGAACTGGAAAGCCAACTCGCCTACTGGAATCAGGTTCGCGAAGGCAATGGTGTCGTTCCCAAGAAGCGTCGCAAGCTCCGTAATCGTGTAGTTGAGGAGAGTCAGCCCGTCACGGATGAGTCCGTGTCTGACGAGAAAGTCGTTGACGAAGAAGCTTCTGCCGAGCAGCCCGTAGACGACTCTCTCCCTTTCGACGCTCCGGTAGCCGAGGAAGACCAGCCAGTATTTGAAGAACCGAAGGAAGAGAGCGCCGAAGAGCCCGCAACTGAACCCGAAGGAGAAATGCATTCCGATGAAGGTGTTGAGAAAGCTGATGAGGAATGGGACGAGAAATCCGAAGAGTCTTCTGATAATAATGGATGGGGTCCTTTCCCGCAGGAGTGGTAGTTATGGGATACTATACGAATTATAGTCTTGATATTTACGGAGAACCCGAAGCGATCAAGAAATGCGAAGATGACATTCGCGCAAGCCTTTCCGATGACATTGCTGCTCCACTCATTGACTATGGATATGTCGATGAGATAAAATGGTATGATTGGCAAGCATGCATGTCTGCGATCGCCAAGTGCAATCCCGACGTAATAATTGTCTTGTCCGGAGACGGAGAAGGCAATCTTGACGTCTGGCAGTGGAGAGGCAAAGGCGATAAGTCAGAATACCATGAGGTTGAAATGCCCAAATTTACAGAACTTGTTTTACCTAACGAAGAATAAATCATGATTGAGAATTACAATGAAACAAAGATGCCCGTTGAGGGCGAAGTGTCTGAATTCAAGAAGTATATCGGTGTCGGCAGTATCAATGTCGTAGCCGTGAACCCCAGTAACGATAAGCTGCGTAGCCTTGGCTGGAACGTACCGGAGAACGCCGAAGAGCCCAAGTATATCTACGAGAAGCTGAAGGACGGCAAGCCTACGACTTCCACGAAGATCCGTTTGATGGTTCAGATCCAGGACCTGGAAGACAAGCCGGTCATCCCGATTGATTTCTGGATCGGTCAGGAAGTCTCACAGAATGCCGTCGGCAACAAGGCAAAGATCATTGATGATTTCGGTCGTACTGCGTGGGCTACGGCAGAAGACATTAAAGCTCGTCGTATTCCCGAGTACAGCAATGGTCCCGCCAGCATCTCCAGCAATTATCGTTATTGTCACAGGGGAGAGGAGGAGCTTGTGCGTTTTGTGTTCAAGTATATGAACATCACGCCTCTTCAGCAGTTCAATCGCGCTTCCAACAGCTATGTTGACACCAAGAATCCTGGTAAGTTTGCCTTCGATTCTTGGAAGAAGCTTTGTACTGGAGATGTCTCCGAGCTTAAGTACATCTTCTCGCTCAAGCCTACTAACTGCGTAAAGGTGATCTTTGGTGTCACGAATACCGATGACAACAAGACTTATCAGACATTCCTCAACAGCGCTTATCTTGGCAATGGCATGCTGCCCGACAAGATCACACATGAGTATCTCGCGGCACGCAAGGCTATCGACAAGTATATGGAACGCACCAGTCGGAACGAGACGTTCAGCGCAGAAACCGTGAAACTATGGACTGTTTCCGCGACAACGGAGGTCAAGGATAACTCCACAGGGTCCATGTTCGACAATGATGGTAATTTCATTGAAGATGATCTTCCTCTCTAATGATCACTCACATTAATTCTACTGCTGTCCCGGTATTTCGTGAGGACATCTCGTTGTCTGACCGGGATATCCTCACGAGGTATCTGGACATCAGTAAAATCCCATGCACCATCTCGTCTCCGCTCAGGGAGGATGACCATAATCCGTCATTCTCCCTCACGGAGAAAAATGGTAGAATCTATTGGAAGGATTTCGGAACAGGCGAATATGGTTCCGTGATCGACCTGATGATGAGATTATGGGACTGTGAGTATAAGGACGCGCTGATGAAGATGAAACTGGACATCGGGGAGAAAATTCCCCGGTGTTCTCTCGTCAGGCGTTATCGAGGGAAGGTTCATGTTACCAAGAACTCTACCATCAAGGTAAAAATCCGCCAATGGAAAGAATGGGATACGCAATACTGGGGCAGTTACGGGATCTCCGAGAATTTCTGCAAATGGTGCAACGTGTATCCTATTTCTCATGCTTTCTTCACGCATACTGATGAGAAGACTGGCAAGCAAGAGACTGTCTGTGTCCCAATGGACAAATATGGATATGCCTATTTCGAATGGAAAGACGGAAAGGAGAGTGTTAAGCTCTATCAGCCGTTCTCTGACAAGATGAAATGGCTTTCCAAACATGATTCATCTGTCTGGGACTTATGGAAACAGACGTTTCTGTACGCTGAGAAAGTTGAACATTCCAAGTGCGTGATTACTTCTTCACGAAAAGATGCGATGTGTATCTGGGAGAATCTGAAAGTGCCGGCTATGGCTCTGCAAGGGGAGGGTTATCTACCAAAACCGCAGGTTATAAGGCAAGTATTTGACCGTTTCGATACGGTTTATATATGGTATGACAACGATTTCACTCATGCCGAAGATAATCCCGGACAGGACAACGCAAAGAAACTTATTGAATTATATCCACAATTACACAACATCTCCATACCCGACCGTTTCAAGTGTAAAGACCCAAGTGATCTGTTTAAGAAATGGGGCTCGATGGCTTTGAACGAGGTGTGGGATAATCAAAAGTAAGATGGACTTCGAATTATATTATTTCATCCCTTGGCCACAGTGTCAAGAGATACAGGAAACAGCACCAAGAGAATTTTGGTCGTTTACCGATCCAGATACAGAAGCTGGCATATTTGTAAATAAAGAATATTTCGATAATAATCCTCATAATTATGGTTCCCGACTGGATTTATAGTTCTGCTGAAAAAGCGAACGAAGTGTGCGAGAGAAAGAACTTGTATCGTAGGTTTTGGATCATAGAGGACAGATTCTTTATCTGTAATAATGTAGAAGCTATGGATGATATTGATGAGGTTTCAATGGATGAATTTTTATTAAAAATAAAGCGATTATCTGATGGACTTTGAAAAGATAAATTATTATCAGCCTCAATACTATAATGATGATGGGACCAATATTGAATATGGGAATATTCCGAAAGAACTATTTTCATTTCAAGTATTCTCATCAAGAGAAAAATGTGAAAAATGGCTAGAAGAACATGGTTATGTTCCTGGCAATTTTGCAATCATAAGATACAGTAATGATGACATTGAGGATTATGAAATTGTTGAATAAAGATGGACTTTGAGAAAATCTGTATGATGTTCATGATGCAGGAGCCGTACTACGGAATCATCCTGTCATCAATGGAACGCATTCCCGATAAGACCGTAACGGACACATTGTGCGTAGGTCGAACCGGGAATGTTTTCAAGCTTTTCTACAATCGTGATTTCGTTGATCGGTTTAACGTTGATACTGTCCTTGAGTTGCAGAAGCACGAAATCATACATTTGTGCCTCAACCACTTGACGATATTTGACGACAAAAGACATGATCCTTCGATGCGTATGTTGGAGAATATCGCTGCTGATGCGGAGGCGAACTGTTACATCGACAGGAGCAAGATGCAGAAAGAGGTTGGCGGTATCTGGTGTGAGGACTTCGGATTTGAAAAGAACCTGGGAGCACGGGAATATTATAAACTATTCTATGATCTTCTGAACAAGCCACAACAGCAGCAGGCACAGCAGCCTTCAATGCCATGCAATGGCGGACAAGGCGGACAAAGCGATCGACAGCAACAGCAACAAAATAATTCGCAGTGCCAGCAACAGCCCAACTCTTTTCCCGGCTCAAGTGATCCTCGGCAGGACGATGAAACGGAAGACATGCAGTCTGATGAGTCTATGCCGAGGCCCAAGCCGCAGATGGAGAAGGGAATTGAAGACCTGTCCCAGAAGTCCTTCGACAGCCATGAAGAATGGCCTGACTCAATGGATGAATCTGAGATAACTGCGTTGCAGGATGCCGTGGAGACGCTTATGCTTTTCGCTGCCGACGAGGTTGAGAAGAATTGCGGTCAGATTCCCGGAGAGATCGCGGGACGTATCGAGAAGCTTCGCAAGAAACCTAAACCCGTAACAGACTGGCGACGTTATTTCCGTCGTTATCTTGGTAATGAGTTCAGCGAGCTTATCAAGAAATCCCGTAAGCGTGAGTCCCGTCGTTTCCCGGATGCAGCCGGTAATCGTCACCAGCGCAAGAGTCATATCCTCGTGGCTATTGACACTTCCGGCTCCGTATCCATGCCGGAGTATATGGAGTTCTTCGGACAAATCAAAACGCTTCAAGACAAAGCGACCTTTCATGTCGTCGAGTGTGACACCAGGATCGTGCATGAGTATGACTTCAAAGGTAAGCCCAATGAAGTTCTGCATGGCGGCGGAGGAACATGCTTTGAACCTCCTATTGATTTATTTATCAAGGACCGCAAGAAATACGATGCCCTTGTCTATTTCACCGATGGCGGAGCATATATTCCAGACAATACACCTAAAGACACTCTATGGGTCATCTCTTCCCGTGGAGACCATGATAGAAAGAGATACAAAGTCAACGGCGCATCCGTCGTTATCATCCCTCCAAAAACCGTTTAATGAAAGTCAGCGAACTCTCTCTCG
>Ga0310691_10005636_pt1 | contig 13615 bp, 15 predicted proteins | sample 176DNAGHGlowgp2_FD_203887 | JGI IMG/M metagenome (GOLD analysis project Ga0310691, IMG submission 203887) | Sheep rumen microbial communities from Palmerston North, Manawatu-Wanganui, New Zealand - 1766 DNA GHGlow gp2 (v2) (version 2) | ecosystem: Host-associated > Mammals > Digestive system >... | reverse complement strand
TCGTTCCATTCGAGAACGGCGAACGAATAGACCGAAATCGCCCATGCGTAGCGCGTGACGGTCCGCGCCGGGATCGTGTAGTTGACGCGGACCTCGCTTTCGTCCGCCGCTTTCAGGACGACCGAGCCGACGATTTCCGGGATCGGAATCTTCAACGTCGCCCGGTGCGAGGTCTTTGCCGACGTTCCCCCCGGCGGGGTGTAATAGGTCGAATTCCACGTCGCGACGGACGGCATATCCGATGCGAGGTTGATTTCTTCGTCCGCCTCATAGGTCTTCCCATTGATCGTCGCCGAGAAATGGAGGTCGAGTTGGCCGAAGACGTGCGCAGTCATTCCCGAATACATGAAAGAGTATTCCGTCGCCCAATAACACCGGTTCGCGTCGCGGTCCCAACCGGCTTGAAGGTTTGAATGGAAGTTCGTGTCGGCGCGGATCGTCAGGGAAACCGCAGTCGAACCTCCCGTCGATACGAGGGGCGCGTCATTCGGAACGAGGGCGAGAACGACCGTCGAGACGTAGCCGGAACGGAACGGCTGGTCGAAGTCGATGGACGCGAGCCGCCCGTCGGGGCAGTCGATGACGGCGAGCGTTTCGCCGGGGACGGAAGCGGTTTCCCCTTCGGCGCAGAAATCGCCCGTGATCGCACCCGTCCGAACGGGGATCGAGGTCCGGCAAAGGATCGAAGACGCCTTGCCATCGAGGAACGTCTTGTCCAGGACCGTCTTGAACGAAAGCAGAGGCGTCCCGATCTCCGGGCTTGGATCGGCCGCGCCGGTCGTCGAAATGGCGAGCGGCCCCGCGATTCCGAAAAGGACCGCATGGAACGGAATGTCGGAAGCAATCGGATTCTGGAAGGAAAGCCGGTCGAAGACACGCTTGAAGGTCCGCCCGGAAAAGGCGAGCGCGCAGGCCGTCACGTTGTCGGAGGCGACCGCGAGTTTCGCCGAGGTCCCGAACGATTCGACCGTGTTCCTCTCCGCTTCGTCGGCTTGCGTCGCGTAGAGTTCCGGCTTTGCCAGAAGAGCGGCAAGAACGTTGCGGACGCGGGCTTCGTTCGACGTGTCGGCGAGGGCCGCAAGGTAGTTCTCCGCGAGAAAGACTTGATATGTCGAACGGGCCGAGACGAAAGGCGCTTCGAGTAGACGGGCGGCAAAGTCGGCGTTCCCCGCCAGGATGCCGAGATTCAAGGCGTTTTGCGTCTCTACCACGGTCCCCGGATCGGGATCGTCGAGGACGGCCCGCGAAAACGTCACGGTCGCCGAGGCGGTCGCGAGCATGGCCCCGCCTTCGATCCAAGCGCCACGGGCGGAAAGGTAGTCGGCGAGGAAAAGGCCGATATGGACGAAACGCGCCGCAGGCGTTTCTTCCAGTTCGACGGCCACGTCTTCGCGGACTGCGCTCCGCTTGTTTGGCGCGAGCGGTTCGCCCGACGGGTCTGTCTGTCCGGCTGTCGCGCAGACGGGTTCCGATTCGACCGAGAGATTCAGGAAGGCGGAGAAAGGCGGAGGGGCCTCCTCGCCGGTGCATACAACGCGAACGACCGCTCCGGCGTCGAGATACCGGTCGCCGATCAAGCGGACGGAAACCCCTTCGACGTTGCACGGGTCGCCGGCCAATGCGTCGGCGGGAACGCGGTAGGAATAGCAGACGGCCCCGCAGCAGGAACGTTCCGTCCGGGCGTCCGCGTCATAGCCGAAGACGGCCTTGAAGGCGTCGCCGGAAGGTTGTTTGCGGTCGAAATCGTGGACGGGCAGGATCGGCGCATCGGCGCTTTTCGTCCATGTCGCTTCCTTCATGTCTTCAAAGGCGGTCCGCGCAAGTTCTGGAACGCCGTCAAGCCCTTGCGGGCCGTCTGAAACACCCGTCAGGGTCCACCGCGTCAAGGCGATCTTCGTTTTCGTTTCGCTCATGGTCTAGTATTCCGTTTCGCCGTTTTCGTCTTTGCAAGTCGGGGTGTAGCCCCCGTCTCCGGGATAGTCCAGGGGATGCCGCTCGCGGTCTTCCGGGGGCGATCCTTCGCCACCACTTCCGCCGCCTCCGCCGCCTCCGCCGCCGACGGGGTTCGTGTCGTCGCGGCCTTCCTTGTTCAGGGGGTTCCCGCAAGGGGGCGGGTCTTTCTCCGGGTCTTCGCCGGGTTCTTCCCCGTCGCGGATGATTGCCCGGACCGTGATCGCGCTCAAAAGTTCCTGACGGACGGACGCGCTGCCGTTATCGATGGAAACCGCGCCGACGATCCGGCAATCCGTCGCCCCCTCCGGGCGTTCCCATCCCTCTTCCTCAAGGGTCACTTCCCCGGCGGAAGCGCTCCCGGCGTCCGGGTCGCCGTGAAGATCGCGGCAATCGCAATCCTCGCATTTGCATTCCGGGATGCCCTTCCCGTCCGGGAACCGGGGATCGTTGAAGAGCGGAACCGCAGCCGTCTTCGTGTGCCAGACGACGAGGCGGTTTTCCCCCTCGCGGATCGTTCCGATCTCGCCCCCCGGCCAAATGGCGTTCAATCCGCCACCCCAAGAGACTTCCCCGGCGCGGACGGAAACGCGGAACGCGCCTTCCTCTTCTGGATCGGGCGCAACCGTGATCTTCCACGGGTGAAGGAACGTCTGCGCGCCGGTCTGCCGCAAGCGCCGGGGGACCGTCTTCCAGTCTCCCGAATCCATGCGCTCGCGCAGCCATTGCGCCGCCTTGTCGCCGAGCAAACTAGGCATTGCCGCCGCCCTCCCCGTTTCCGTTGCCGTTCCCGCCGCCCGACGGCGGATCAACGGCCTTGTAGTCCTTCGGAAGTTTCAGGGCGTCCCACTTCGCCGCCTTGTAGGGGCTGAAGACGAAGATCACGGGGACGGCCCCCGCGCTCGCGGGGACGTGGCCCGATCCGTCCAGAAGTTGCGGAAGCGCCGGTTCGGATAGACCGCCGTTCCCGTCGTCGATCAGAATCTTCGCCTTCCCGTCCGCCGTCAACTGGTTGAAGCCCGCGTCGAGGATCGGGATTCGGTAGCCGAGATCGTAGTTCCCGCCCGCAGCCGGAACGTCCGCAGCGTTCCGCACGTCGGCGTTGCTCGCGTCGATGATGCAGGAGCGCGCCGTCACGGTGTAATCGTATTCATAGCGATAGCGGGCGTCCGCGTCGAGGGTGTCGCGGCAAGTGACCTGAATCCGCGCCGTGTATGCCGGGAACTTCCATCCGAGGATTTCGACCTCTTCGGAATTGACCGTCCCCGTCAGTTCCAACTTCCCCTTGACGAACTTCTTTTCCAGACGGACGAAATGGATCTGAATGTCGGGAACGTCCACCTCGACGGCCTTGTCGAAGCAGTCGCCGGCGGAGTTCAGGACGAGAAGTCCGTTCGCCGCGTCCGCCACCAGTTCGCGGGAATGGGAGACGAAGCCCCATTCGAGCGCCGTGATCCGGGCCTCCGTCTCGCCGCCCTCCGTGGAGACGGACGAGGAAACGCGCCCGTAGTTCGCCGTTATCTTCCAGACGCGGGAGGTCGGCGCGATCTGGTCGAAGGAAAGGCCGGTGCATTCGAGGTTCTTGAAAGTGGCGTGCGCGTCGCCGGCCTTCGGAAGGCCCGTGACGTTGCTCGCCGTGGCCCGCGTCTTCGCGTCCGCGAGAACGACGGTGTAGATTTCGGGGACGGAAAGGGGCGTCCCCTTTTCGTCGATCTCCATCGTCCCGCGCTCCGAATACCGGGCAGCGCCCACGGTGAAGTTTCCGATCTTCTGCGCCCCCGCCATCCTACACGACCCCCAGTTTCGCAAAGTTGGCGTTCACGCCGGCCCATCCCGTCTTCTGAAGGGACAGAAGTTCGGCGAGGCGCGAGAGGATCGCGGACGTGTTGCGGCTCGTCTCCGCCGTCTGCTTGGCGACGTTGCCGCCGCTTCCGCCGGACGCCCCGCCGGTTCCGAAGACGCGGGCGCGATCCTGCCGCATGATCTTTAGGGCCTCATAACTGTTGGCCTCGACCTTCGCCGCGTCCTTCAGTTCGTTCGAGAACGCCTTTCCAACGTCCTTGCCGGCGTCCTCCGCATCGTCGAGAAGATCGGAGACGGACCCCTTCGCGGCGAGCGTGACGTTCTCTTCGAGGCTGCCGACGGCCTTCAAGGTTTCTTCCAGTTGACGCCGAGCCGCCTCCGGGATTCCGTATTGCTTGAACGGATTGTCCTCCGCCAGTTTCAGAAGATCGCGATGCGCGGCGTCATAGAAGTCCCGCCAGTCGCGGGAGTAGTTCCCCCACCGCTGATCCACGCGGTCCCATGCCGCGCTCCAAGTGTCGTCCGTGAAGAGCGCCACGATCCCCTCGAACGTTCCGCGTATGCCCTCCCATATTCCCCGGAATATGTCCGCAACGGGTTCGACGATTGACGCGAAGCAATAGAGCAGCATATCGGCAACGAAATTGCCCGTGATCTCCCCGTCGCGCCGGAAGAGTTTGAAGACCTCCTTGAAGTTGTGAAGGAATATGCCGAGGTTCTCGCCGATCACCTGCCCGTAATAGGTCATATAGGCCCCCACGGTCGCGCCCACCTCGCGCCCCGTCATTTTCGCCTTGCCGAGGATCGACCGGCCAAGCGAGACAAGCATCGATTCCCATCCGTTCTTGATGCCGGCCCCGGCAATTGCGAACCCGTCGGCTATGTCGTCCCCGGCCTGGACGGACGTTTCGACGAGTCCGGGCATTGCGGCCATGACGCCATCGAGGCCGGTCTGCAACGCCTCCGGCCCCTGACGGACGAGCGCGGCAAGCCCAGGCCCCCACGATCTGCCGAACACGCGGGAGAGTTCGGCGACGCGCTCCGCCTCCGTCCCCAACTTGGACACCTCCGCGAGGGTCTGCTTCAGGCCTTCGATCCCGACGCGGCCCGTCTCCTTCGTCATTTTGGCGAGGCCGGCCGCGATGGATTGAACGTCGGCCTTCTGCGCGCCCAGGATGCCGAGGGCGGTCGATAGCCGTTGCAGCCGGTCCGAAGTCTCGCCGATCTGCGCGGCCCGGTCCGAAAGAACGCTGAAGTCCTGCGCCGCCTTGCGGAGGGCGTAGCCGATGCCGATTGCCGCCGTCGCCATAGCGCCGAGGGCGACCGTCGCCTGCTTGACGTTGCGGAGGACGGACGCCTTCACCGCCGCGCCGAACTTCACCATTCGCAAGCGCGCCGTCGCGAGCATGGCCTTCGTCTTGTCCACGCCCGAAAGGATCAGTTTGATTCCGGTTCCGCTAGCCATTGTCCGTGCCGTTCTGTCTGTCGATCCAATGTTCGAGGGCGAGGTCTTCCGCCGCCTCGTCCGTCCCGCCTTCAAGCCCCCACCCGGCGAGGATTCCGTTCCCGTCCACCTCTTTTCCGCCGAGCGCGTAGAGCGCTACGAGGATCGAGGCGAGCGCTTCCGGGAGCCAAGCGCCGAGGCAGTCGCGCCGCAACTCCCCCAGAGCGCCGGCGGGAAAGCCGTCGCCGACGCCTAGCCGCCGGAAGCGGAGGGCGGCGACGGCTTCCGAAAATCCGCCTTCGCGGTCGCGATCTCGACGACTTCGTTCAGGGCCGCGAAAGGAACGTCCTCGACCGGGGGCTTCTCGCCCTCCGTCGAAACGCACTTCTCCCAGACGGCGGAGAGGAAGGCCGAGAGGGCCGCTTCATCCTCGCCGGCCTTCGCCGCCATCCTCGCGACGCCGAACGGGATCGCATGGACGGCGAACGTCTGCCCGCCGATTTCGCATTCGCCAACGATGGGAAGTTTCATGTCCGCTTCTCCTAGTTGCCGGCGGTGGTCGTCCCGCCGTTCCATGACGCAATCGCCACGCCGCCCACCGGCGCGAGCGTCAGGGTGATCGTCGCCTTGCGGTCGCCGTCAACCTGCGCCGTCCCGTATGCGACCGCCTTGACGCTGCAATCCTTCTGGACGGACTTCTTCACCTCGGTCGTCCCGTCCCAGTAGGTCAGTTCGATCTTGAAGGACTTGACTTCCCCCACCTTGACGGAAGGGGCCGTCCCCTCGTCGAGGACTTCGATTGTCAGATCGTCCGGGCTTGCCACCACGCGGGGGACCTGCGTGAACATTTCGTCCTCGAACGCCGCCGCCATGTCGGTTTCGATGTTGAGGCCCGCCCCGTTCGGGACGGAAACGATCCCGTGAGTCACGCCGTCGAACGTGGCGGTCTTCACGACCTTTCTCTTCTTCGTTGCCATGTCTGGAACCTTTCTGCTATGGGTTGTCGAAAGCGAATTGGTCTTCAAACTCGAACGTCAGTTCCGCCGATTGCACGGGGTATTGATTCACAAGGTCGAAGTCGGCCTGGAAGGAATCCGGGACCGATCCGGGATGCCCGTCCATCACGGCGCGGCGGACGCGAGAAACCAGTTCTTCGAGGAACTCGCCCTTGCCGACGGCCCGAACGCCGTCCTCTTCCTCGCGCCCCTTCGAGGCGTCGCCGGTCCCGCCCGCGTGGACGGCCACCACGGCGCGCACCGTGTGCCGGTCCGATCCGTTCCCGCCCTGCGTCTGCGCCGGCGTTAGTAGCGCGTAGGGGAAGCGGTCGAGGTTGTTCTTCGGCCACTCCGTCCCGATGCCGTCGAGAAAGACCTTCAGGGACGATCCGAAGGCGCGGGCCGCGTATTCGTTCGCCTCCGCGTCGCGGGCGAGGATGCCCGCCGCCTCCCTCGCAAGTCTCCAAGCGCCCATTTCCTAGCGCCTCCCCTTCGCCCGTGCGTATGCGTCGCCGCTGAAGCCGCCACGGGAACGGCTGCGGGACCGGGCGCGCCCGCCGGTCTTCTTCTCCCGTGTCTTCTGGAAGGCGACGACCGAGCGGTCCGCGACCTTCTTCAGGCAAGAGAGATACCAATGCGCCAGATTCGCGCCGGCGTTGTCCGCCACGGGGTCGCGGACGTTGCGTTCCGGCTGATCGAACGGGGCGACGTGCGGAACCTGGATGCCGAGCCGTCCAAGCCGCTTGTGCATATAGCGCGGATAATCGGTCACGGGATACTCTCCCGGCCACTCGCCCGTTTGCCACCGCTGCGCCAGAGGCTGAAGGCGGTCCACAATGTCCACTTCGACCGAATCGAGGTCCGGCGAGGAAATGCGCCAGAAGGAAGAGGTCAGAAGGACGCCGCCGCCCTTCGACCCGTGAAGGAAGGCGTGGATTTCCGAAAGCGGCGCGAACCGGCCCGTGATCTCCGATCCGTTGCGCTTCATGGCGGCGATCTCCTGCCGCTTCACGATGCCCGCCGCCAGTTTGAGGGCGCGGGGCTTGGCCGTCGAAAGCGCCTTTTCGAGATGCGCAAGGTCGCGCTCCGCCTTCCTGCTTTCCGCCGTGATGGAGATCATAGCGCCACCTCCGCGCCGGTGCATGAAAGGAAGACGAGCCCGCCCTGCCGCCACGCCTTCGCGACGGTCAGGACGGGCCACCTCCCGTTCGCGGTGTCGGCGTCGATGGTCGAGCCGACGGAAGGAATCTCGCGCTCCGGCCAGTCTTCCGACCGGAACGCGACGCCCGTGTTCCATCCAGAGGGGGCGAGGGCGACGCCCGTTGACGTGTCGGGATCGGAAACGCACGCCTTGACGCGAACGGCTACTTCCTCCCCGTCACGCGAGACGTGGACCGTGATTTCGTCGCGCATGAAGGGGAGGAAGGCCGAGGGGCAGTCGAGGCGCATTTCCGCGTTTCCCTACGCCGTCGCCGCAGAGACGAGGCGGACGATCTTCGTCGGCTGGATCAGTTTCGCGCCGAAGAGGATTTCGCCGGCAAGGTAGTTCTCGCCCGTCTTCAGGTCGCCGAACCGGCGGAAGCCGATGGTCAGGCCCGTCGAGCCGTCCGTCGCCGTGCCGGCCTCGTCATACTTGGATTGCGGCTTGAGGTAGCGGCCCGCCACGCCGATTGCGTTGACGGGGACGAGCGCGCCGACGAGGTTCTCGCCCTCGGCGGTCGTCAGTTCTCCGCACTCCGTGACGGCCTTGAAGCCGAAGAGCGCGGGGATCGTCCCGTTCCTGATCGCCTCCGCCCCGCCGTAGACGTTCGCGTCGAGTTCGCCGAGCATGGTCGCGAAGTAGACCGGATCGAGAAGGACGGTCGTCTCCCCCGGCTTGATCTTCGCTGCGGCGCACGCGGCGCGCAGTTGCGCGAACTTGGCCTTCGTCGGATTGGCGAAGACGACTTCGTTCGCGGCGGAAAAGCCCTCGCCGGTCTTCGGGACGTTGGTCTTGTTGACGAGGGCCATCGTCCTTTCGACGGCCCCGCGACCGATCGCCTCGCCGATCGTCACGCCCGCGCCCTGCCAGAAATCGACCGGGCATTCGACGAAATCGATGTCGTCATATTCGACGGGCTTGACGATATGCTTGTCGATCAGGACGTCCACGCCGGAAACGTCCTTGTCCGTGCCGGCATAGTTCGCCGTCTGCTTGTTGAAGTCCTTTGCGGGAGCGCCGTCGAAGATCGGGACGCGGATCGCCGCGCCCTTCTGCGCCTCGGCCTCCTTGAAGGAACGCGCAAAGTTCTTGATCGGGGTGATTGCGGCGGTCGCCGCCTGGATCGCGGACTCCGCCGCGATGCGTCCCGCAAGGGACGTGAGAGTCGTTCCAGCCATTTCTTGTGCCTCTTGGAAGTTGGGTTATCGGGTTGCGCCCTGCCGAGCGGCGAGGGCCTTGATCTGCGAGGCATGGGCGCGGATGAACGCGACGCGGGCCGAGGCGTCCGGGAGCGCGTCGAGGGCTGCGTGGAAGGAAGCCGCGTCGGTCATGCCCCCTTCGGAAGCATCCGATGCGATCACTCCGCCCACGAGCCTTGCGCGGTTGGCCCGTTCGTCTTCGAGGTCTGCGGCGATCCTTTGCTTGTCCGCCTGCAAATCGGAAATCGTCTTGTCGGTCTGCGAGCGGAGCGCTTCGAGGGCTTCCGTCGCGGCCTTCAGTTTCACTTCGAGATCGTTGATCTTCTTCGCGGTCGCCGACTGGATCGACCGGGCGTTCGCTTCGGATTTCTCCGCCGCCGCCTTCGCCGCCGCCAGTTGCGCCTTCAGATCTTCCACGGGATCGGGAGCGGGCGGCGCTTCCGTCTCCGCCGGCTTGTCTTCGACCGTCTCCGGGGGATGCTCTTCGACCGGCTTGTCCTCGGCCGGCGCTTCCGCCTCCGCCTTCACCGGCGCGAAGTAGGCCGCGAGGCGCTGATCCTTCGCGGCGAGCGTCTGCAACTCTTCGTCCGTCACCGCCTCCGGGACGGGGCCGGCTCCGGGCCTGATCTTGGAAACGATCCCGTAGGAAAGCGCTTCCTCCGCCGAAAGGGAGAACTGCCGTCCCGCCTTGAAGCCGTCGTCCACCGCGTCGGGAGGAACGCCGAGCGCCTTCAACCGGGCGATCATGGGCGCGTTGATGGAGTCGAGAAGTTTTGCCTCGTCGCGCAGCGCGTCGGGAGCGCCCTCGACTTCGGACCGCGCCGAATGGAAGAGCAGGATCGAGTTTTCATGGGCCTCGACGCGGCAACCGGCCAAAAGGACGAGGTTCGCGGCCATCGATGCCGCCATCCCGCCGAGGACGATCTTCTTCGATCCCTTGAAGTCCTGGATTTCGGCGAGCATCTGGTTCCCCGCCAGAACGTCGCCGCCTATGCTGTTGACATGGACTTCGATCCCGTCGCCGGCTTCCGCCGCTTCCTTGATCGCCGCCGACACGCGGGAGAGGGGCGTCAGAACGCCCCGGTCGATGTAGGATGCAAGCAGGGGTTCGTCCCATGCCGAATCCACGATTGCGCCGCTAATGCTGATCTTGCGAAGGTTCGCCATCTTTGCTTTCCTTTCTGTCTGCGCCGGTCGCGTTGGAAGGTGCGCCGGATACGGTTTCGAGCATTCCGAGGGGAAGGCCGAGGGAGCGGGCGAAGGCCACTTCGTCCGCGAGTTGCTTCAGGTGTTCGCGCCATGACGGGCCGAGTTCCGCCCGGAGCGTGGTAAGGCCGTTCTTGAACTTCTGCGCGAGCGCCCTTTGCTCTTTCTCTTCGTCCGCGCAGGCCTTGTCCGCATAGGTCCAGGCGATCAGGTCCTCCCATCCGTCGGGAGCGTCATTCGGCACGTCGCCACGGGCCATGCCCCACTTGATCGCCTTCTCCGCCACGCGGTCCGAAAACGCGCTTTCGAGAAATTGGGTAAGGTCCTTGACGGTCAGATTGAAGAGGGAGAGATCGCCCTTGAACGCGGAATAACTCCCGTCCGCCCGTCCACGCGCTATCGTATGGGAAAGCCCGTGCGCGACGCCGGCGAGATCGTTCGTGAAGTTTAGGAAGGGTTCTAGAGCGGTGTTCGGGCGCTGCGCCGGGTCGAATTGGATTTGGTAGCCCGGAGGGAGATAGTCCAGGTTCCCGCCGGTGAAGCGTTCAAGCCCCTCCGCCCGGAGATCGGAATCGTCTTCCTCCCCGTCGCCGTTCTCGTCGCCGGCCCCGCCTTCGACGGGTTCCTCGTCCTCGCCCTCGTCCTCGAATCCCTCCGGGACCTGGACGGGCGATTCCGGGCCTTCGATGATCGAGGCATATCGGGACGCGCCGACCTTCGCCGTCAAAAGTTCGAGAAGGAGCATTTCCTTCGAGTCGATAGCCGTCTGCAACGTGGCGAAGGAATCGGGAACGCCGCGAAGTTGGGAGAGGCGGAAGGATCGCGTGACGTGAAGCCACGGGGCCGCGTCCGGGTCGTTCGGATCGAGGGTGAGAACAAAGGCGTCCGCCGCCTTCGTCGCGTTGACGCCGCGTTGCTTGGCGACGATCACGCCGGCCTTCCTCCCCAGATCGTCCAGAAGGACGCCGCCGGTCTGCGTCCATCCGCGATGCGTCTTCTCGAACGCCTTGAAGTCTTCGTCTTCAAGCGGCGCGAGGCGGTCCGTCTCGAAGAGCGCGATCCGCCCAGACCCCTTGCCGCCCGACAAGATTCCATCGTCGAACACGCAAACGAAATCGCCCATGAAGGCCAGTTCGACGACCGCCAACTGAAGGCACTCCCGCCAAGTCGAATGATCCTCGAAGCGTGCGTGACGGCTCCACCGTGAATTGAACCACGATTGCGCCGCGTCATACCACTTGCCTTGCGCGTTGAAGCGGAGGTGTCCGCCGTCGCCGACGATGTAGGCGCGGAGGGCCTTCGCGATGCCGTGAGAAAGCGGATCGTTCCGAAGAAGGTCGCGGGCGAGGTTCGTCCCCTGAAGCCGCTTCCATTGATTGAGGATTTCTTCCTCGCCGACCGTCTCCGTCTGCGGGGGCTTGCGGTTCCTCCCGCCGGCCACGTTGCGAAGCCCGCTTGCGAAGTCGTAGTCCGAACGTCTGGAAGGAACGCGGATTCGGACGCCCGCCGGAAGGACGAGCGAGCCGAGCCGCGTTTCTCTGGTCGTGACGAGTCTCCGCATGGTCTAGCAAATCCAGAAGTCCGGGCAGGTGCGGCGGATCAGGCCACCGCGAAGGAGGGCCGCTAGTTCGTGTTCCAGATCGCGCAGTTCCCGGCGCAGATCGGCGAGGGAAAGACGGGTGTAGGATTGGGAGTTGCCCGCCGACGCGATGGTCGCGGACGAAACGCCGGACGCCACCGCCTCCGCGATTGCTGCGCGGACGGTCGCGATCCGTTCCCGTAGTTCCTTGATCCGTTGCCTTCGAGTCATTCCCGGCCCTCTACTTCCGGGCGAGGAATCGGGCCATTTGTAAAGGCCGCTAGAGGCGAAAGGTCCGCCATAATTGGCGCAGTAATAATTTCGGCTTTACAATCGGGAGGCGCGTCCCATAGAATCCGGGTCCATGCGAACGATTGAAATCGAGATCGACGAGCACGAGGGCGGCGAGGTCGCCGTCTTCGTCCGTCAACAGGCCACCGGCGGGACGGACCGCGAGAAGCGCGTCGAGAAGTCCGTCGTCGCCGCCGCCCTTTCCGCGTCGCTTCCGCCGCCCCCGGAAGGCTACGCCCGCGACGAAAGCGAACTGGAACGCGCCCTTCGCGTCGCGGGGCAAACAACGGATTGATCCCATGAAGAGACGCAAGCCCCAGAAGCCCCTTCGTCAAACGACCCTGGACGAGTTCACCGGCGGCGATATGCTCGTCGGCGCGAATGCCCCCGGCGCGACGATAAAGCCGGAGCAGCAGCAAGGCGACCTCTTTCGGGAAGAGGCGCGTCAACTCCGCTTCGAGATCGGGGACGCCCCCAGGCGGAAGCGCCACGCTTGACACGATCCCGCGTTTCTGCGAGTATCACGGGCGACGGCGGAACGGAATCGGTTGTTTTGCTCGCGAGGCGTTTCGACCGATTCCGTTCCGTCTTTTGTTTCTCTTGACGCGGCTCCGGGTTTGTGAGAGTATCGAAACCACTTGCGCGGGCGTTTCTCTCCGCGATAGCCCACACGAGCGGGAAGCGAGTTGCGGAGTAGACTCGCAGCCCTGCCTTCTTTGAGCCGTGATGGCTGATACCGCCGAGCTTCGGAGCCGGTATGGGTTGGACGCCGGCTCTTCTTTTTGCGGAACGGGAATCGTCTGCGGCCAGTCGAGGCCGGGCGGCGTTTTCCGTCCCGCCCTTTTCATAGCACCGGCCTTGCCGATCTGATCCGGCGCTTGCGGACTGCCGGGGTCTTCCGGCGGATCGGGCGCAACGGGGCGGCGCTCGCCTTCACGCGGGACCGCTTGGGGACGGCCTTCGGAACAACGTCCGTCGCATCCCACCACCGATGCCAGATCGCGCACGATATGCAGCCGGCCAGACAGTCGCCCCAATGGTTCGGCCCCGTGACGCTCCAACGATAGAGGTCCACGCCACGCGCCGAGGTCGCCTTGTCCGTCAACCTCTCCGCGCACACCTCGCCGGCGAACTCCCAATGGAACCGGGGATCGCTTCCCCAGAGGGAGAGGGTCCCGCTTTGCAGAGGCAAGCCCAGGAAGGCGCGTTGCATTGTCTCCTTCGACGTGTCGGCGTTCCTTCCGAACCATTGCGAGCCGTCCGGCCCCTGCCGGAAGTCAACGCCGTCGGCCCGCGCTACCACGGTCTTTGCGTTCGGGTTATACCACGCCGCCGAGTATCCCTTGACGCCGTGGCAGTCCGCGCCGGTGCGCTTGCGGACGAGCCACGCCACCTTCAAAACCACGTCCTGAAGGTAGCCGCTATCGATCCACACCGAGCCGAGCGGGACGGCCTTTCCCTTGCGGTCGCGATAGGTCTGCTTCAAGAGGCGTGAAACGAGATCGTAGAGCGCGGACGCGACCTTGCTTTGAATCTGGCGCTCCGTCGCGTTGACGGGCGTCAGGCGCTGCCCGTTGCCCGGAACGCGCCCGTAGTCGATCACGGCCCCCATCTGCCCGCGACCGAAGGCAACGACCGCATAGGAAAGGCCGATGGAGGAATTGACGTCGATGAAGGCGACCGTCCGCGACGTTCCCGGCGGGAGGGCGTAGCGCTCGCAGCCGTTCACCTTCGAGGCCACCACCGAACGCGAGAGGTCGAGGACGGCGTTGTCGGGCCGCACGTCCAAAAGGTATTCCGCACGGAACGCCGTGTCGCCCATGCCGAGGCGGAGGTTCCGGGCGTGCTGGATCGCCGACAGTTCGTTCCGTGCGTCGAAGTTCAAGGGATCGAGGACGACCGCGCCGGCGTCCATTTCCTTCCGGCGTTTCCCATAGAATGCCGTTG